>ERZ857982.3365-NODE-3365-length-10963-cov-2.433810_pt1 | contig 10963 bp, 9 predicted proteins | sample MGYA00519955_ERZ857982 | MGnify/ENA primary metagenome ERZ857982 (study PRJEB31778, sample SAMEA3449416) | human gut metagenome | biome: human gut; feature: human-associated habitat; material: faeces | place: United Kingdom | collected 2010/2012 ... | reverse complement strand
CCGCCGAGGATGATGACCTTTTTGCGGTCGGCGGGAACCACTTCCTGACCCGTTTCATAGGTCGAATAGAAATAGGGAGTGTAGGCTTCGAATTCCGCGGCGCAGGTATCCACCAGATAGTAGGTGGGCACGGTGCCGGTTTCGCGGCGCAGGGCACGGATGTCGCCTTCGGGCTTCTTCCACATTTCCGCAAGCTGACGGTCGGAGAAACCGAATTCCTTGGCCTTGCGGAGCACGGCGACCATTTCCGGATTGTCGGGCGTCATGGAGTTGGCCAGCGCAAAGTCGCGGATCTGCCCTTCCATATCCACGATTTCCTTGATCTGGCGCAGGAACCACGGATCGATCAACGTGATTTCATGGAGTTCTTCCAGCGTGAACCCGACAAGCATAGCCTGACGGATGGCGAACATACGGCGCGAGTTGGGTGTACGGAGCTTACCCATGAGTTCTTCGCGCGAGGGCAACGCGGCGCGGAAGTTGCTGCCGAGGCCGATAGCCCCGATTTCCAGCGAACGCAACCCTTTCTGGAGCGATTCCTTGAAAGTCCGGCCAATGGCCATGGTCTCACCCACGCTCTTCATGGAGGTGGTCAGTTCGTCCTTGGCTCCGGGGAACTTCTCAAAGGTGAAGCGGGGAATCTTGACCACGCAGTAGTCGATGGTGGGTTCGAAGGACGCGGAGGTTTCGCGGGTAATGTCGTTGCGGAGCTCGTCCAGCGTATAGCCGACGGCCAGCTTGGCCGCGATCTTGGCGATGGGGAAGCCGGTGGCCTTGGAAGCCAGCGCGGAGGAACGGGACACGCGGGGGTTCATCTCGATGATCACGAGTTCGCCGTTAGCGGGATTGACGCCGAACTGTACGTTCGATCCGCCGGTTTCCACACCGATTTCGCGCATGATGGCGAGGGAGGCGTCGCGCATCTTCTGATATTCGCGGTCCGTGAGGGTCTGCGCCGGGGCCACGGTGATGGAGTCGCCGGTGTGCACGCCCATGGCGTCCACGTTTTCGATGGAGCACACGATCACGCAGTTGTCCGCGGTATCACGCATGACTTCCATCTCAAATTCTTTCCAGCCGATGACCGACTGCTCGATCATGACTTCGCTCACCGGGCTGGCGGTCAGGCCGTCACCCGCGATTTCCTCAAGGTCTTCCATATTGTAGGCGATGCCGCCGCCCGTGCCGCCGAGCGTGAAGGCGGGGCGGATGATCATCGGGAAGGGCATGGAGGAACCGATGCGGCGCACGTCGTCCATATTGTGGGCGATGGCGCTCTGAGGGACCTTGAGGCCGATGTTTTCCATCGCCTGACGGAACAGCTCGCGGCTTTCGGCCTTCTCGATGACTTCGGCCCGCGCGCCGATGAGTTCCGTGCCGCACTCGGCCAGCACGCCGGATTTCGCCAGCGCGAGCGCCGTGTTCAGGCCCGTCTGCCCGCCGAGAGTGGGCAGGATGGCGCACGGGCGTTCCTTGCGCACGATGGCGGCAACCGTTTCCGGTTCGATAGGTTCGATGTAGGTGCGATCCGCAAGCCCGGGGTCGGTCATGATGGTCGCCGGGTTGGAGTTCACCAGTACGACCTCGTATCCCTCTTCTTTCAGGGCCTTGATGCCCTGAGTCCCGGAATAGTCGAATTCGCACGCTTGGCCGATGACGATCGGGCCAGAACCGATTACCATGATCTTCTTGAGATCTGTACGCTTGGGCATATCGCTCCCCGCTGGGCAAGGGTAGATTTGTTTCGTCCGCAACCGGCCTCTCCACCGGCTGACACCAATGGCCGCACGCCGAAACAGCGGCACTCCATCATATAGGGAAATGAAGAATAATGAATCCCTCAGTTCCTACACGCCATTGTTCCCGCTGGCAAGAGGAAGAAGCGCACCTTTTCCGGAAATCCCGCCGCTCCTTTTCCCCTTCCGGACGCGCGACGGAAGGAATACAGCCAGCCGTTCCGTACGAAAAACGCGGCTTACCTCTTGCGTTTTTTTGGGAGAGCGTATATGAAACCAGTCTTTGGTGCGGACAGTCCGTGCCCCTAGAAAGATTTTTTCGGGCGACCGTCCGAATATATGGAGGATGTCATGTCCAAGCAGTGCGAATTTTGTGGCAAAAAGCCCCAGACCGGCAACTATGTGAGCCATTCCAACATCAAGACCAAGCGTGTGTTCAACCCCAACCTTCAGAACGTGCGTCACCAGTTCGCCAACGGCGAAGTCCGCACGGTTTCCGTGTGCACCCGCTGCCTGCGCTCCGGCGTGGTTATGAAACCCGTTGTCCGCAAGGCCGACTAGTTCCCGTGTCTGCGGCATGGTTTTCCAAAAATCCCCGGTTGTCCGCAGCCGGGGATTTTTTTGCTTTTTGGAGAACAGGCCTTACCTCAAGGACATGACACCGCCACCACGCCACCTCTCGCCCACACGGCAGGCCACCACCCCTTCGCGCCGCCCTCCTCTGCGCAGGCGTAAACTGCGCCTGTGGATGCGCCCCTACAGCGTCCCCCGTTTTTGGAGGATGATCGACGACGGGGAAAAGCGGCCTACCCTCCCTCCTCCGCACCTGTTCGATCTTTGGATCACAATACTCGCCTCCCGGAACATCCCGTACCTGCTTACAGGACGAGGCAACAAGCTCCGCCTGTACGTCCCCGCCCTGCTCGAACGCCAAGCCCGTTCCGAGCTGGAGGCCGTACTGGCCGAAAGCAGAAAGCCACGCCCTGTCTACATCGAGCCCCCCGCGCACAACAACGCGCACTGGGCGCTGTCAGTGCTGCTTCTGCTCATCCTCTGGCATGGCGTCAGGATGCATTGGGGATTTTTGGCCCATCTTCCCGGCCTGCCGGATCTGCCACCTGAAGAATGGTCGCGGCTCGGCTCACTGGATGTTTTTCGCGTGAAGACATTCGGAGAGTGGTATCGTTGCGTTACGGCATTGACCCTGCACGCCGACAGCCAGCACCTCTTCGGCAATGTCCTGTTCGGCGCGCCTTTTCTGATCCTGCTCTGCCGCAGGGTGGGCCTCGGGCTTGGCCTCTTTCTTATCTTGCTGGCCGGAAGCTTCGGCAACGCCCTCAACGCATGGTACCGCCCCGCCGGGCATATCAGCCTCGGCTTCTCCACGGCCCTTTTCGGCACGGTGGGCGTGCTTTCCGGATTCATGGCCCTTCAAGGATGGGGCAGCAGAACGCAGAGCGATACCGGAAAGCTCTCCTGGCGCAGAGGCATCCTCCTGTTGGCCGCAGGCACGGGCATCCTCGCCATGCTCGGCACGGAAGGCGACAAAACGGATTACGCCGCACACCTGTTCGGGCTGCTCTCCGGCTTCATCGTAGGTGGAGCCTCAGGCTGGATATCACGGCGTACGGCCCCCTCTCCGGTCATAAATACGCTACTCGGCCTGAGCGCCGCAGGGCTGGTCGTGCTGTGCTGGAGGTTGGCGCTGTAAGGAAGCCGCGATCTCTCTGCCGTAAACGAGCCCCATCGGGAAGAAGAGCAGGACAATCCCATCCTCTCTATCCAAAGAAAATTCGAACAATCCAAATACACTATAGAAAATAATGACTACTTGAAAAAACAAATCTTTTTGAGCTAGAGCCTTCTTTAAAGCCAGCCCAACAGACCATATAAAAAGAGTCGTTCCCACTATTCCATACATGAAAAGCAAGCCAATAAAGATGTTATGCGGATGATATACTGTTTTCTCTACTTCCCTATATCGTGAGTTCAAATCTTCCGCATTTTCCATGATATAATTATGATGAAAAGCTTTAAACGCTCTTATTGAGTTACCAAACCATGGAGCGGATTCAATACCTGCAATGGCAGCTTCCCAAATAGGCTTACGTGTTTCAAATGTTCTGTCATTTAAAGGCGATTCAACTGAAGATACTACACGATCAAGCTGTTCTTGTGGCAAAACAAATATAGTAACAATACAAATAATTACTGTAATTACTATTGGAACAATTCTTTTCTTTGATAAATAGAATATCAGGAAAGATAATGAAACAAAGGTTGCCAAATAAGCAGCCCTATTCGCACTTAAAATAAGTATCAATGTGATCAAACAACCCATTCCTGACAAAATATAACGAGATATCCCTTTCCATTTATTGCAATATGTTATAAGAAAAAGGAGAGCGATAGCTGAAACAGCTCCGAGAATATTAGGATGCTTCAAAAAAAGGACAAGGCGCTCATCACAAGAAACTAATGGCTTTGAAAATATACCTACCATAAACCCGATATAGGTAACTGATAGCGCTATAGGGAGAAAGAGCATTGAAACAAAATACCTATCCTGTAATAACAGAATAGCCATTATTCCAATCAAATAGACAGAAAGTATTTCATAACCGTTTCTTATATCTGCAAACAGATATCCAGGGGTGAACATCGTGTATAAAGCTGCTGCAATTGGTAGTAATGCCGCTAAAGGGATACGACGTATAAATCGGTATACTTCCGCCTTCCAAAGATAATACCCACCTATAAACAGAGGAATACTGATCCGCTTCCATGTCAACGAACCTGTCCCCAACCACCAAAAAAGAACACATAATGATATAAAAAAAAGTGCATATTCATTAAAAAGGCTTTTTACCCATTTAGCTTCCCGTATCTGCACAGTATGAACCTTTTCATATTTTAAATGGATTTACCTACTTAGTATTCCATAATCATTAAAAAAAATCAATAAATGTTAAAAAGCCATTCTTCAACTTTTCTGGCTTGCTCTTCAACATGAAAACCTTGCACTGCATGAGCATAAAAATCTTTTTTGATTCCAAGCAAAGCTTCACCAGGCAAGGTCAACAGAGAATACAAGGCTTCAGCCATGTTGCTACCATCATCATGGGCTTGAACCAACAATGAACCTTGATCGGTTGGCCAAATTTCAGGTACGCCTCCACTTCTACGTGCAATACAGGCTAGACCCTGAGCCATAGCTTCTTCCAAGGCAATCCCGAGCGCCTCGCAGTAACTCGGGAGCACATAAATATCTCCCTTTCCCAGTTGTTCCTGAACATTCGAAACATGTCCTGTGAAAGTTGTGATATCATCAAGCCCCATTGACGAACACTGCTCTTTGACAAGCTGTTCATCAGGACCAGTCCCCACAACGATACAACGAAAATCCACCCCCTGTTCCCGCACTTTTTTCAGAGCATAAAACATGTCTTTATGTCCCTTATCTCTATCCAACTGACAAGAGGTAATAACTACCCGTGGCTTATGAATAGTTGAGGGGGGTGTCGGAGCAGGAAAAACTCCAGGGTGGATAGCCTGAAAGGCATATTTGCCGAGCATCGGAACCGAACGGATCAAACCCGCCTTACAAAACTCGGAGCACGCCAAGAGCCGGGGTTTCAAAAAATATTGCGTTGCCCAAGTTTTAAACCTGTTCTTAAGATCTCCCGGATCCCCAAGGCGATGTATTATCGGAATACCAAGGAATTTTGCAGCGATTCCAGCCGTTCGCAGGTCTTTAGAAACATTGCATATACAAACGTCAATATTATACTTGCGAAATTCTTGGAGAAAAAACCAAATGGTCAATGGGTTTCCATCAACGCCAAAACGGACTTCCTGCGCATTGAGACCCAGCTCTTGAGCTTTCTTGGGAAAAGGCCCGGGGCGTCCGTACACGTATACCCCATGCCCTCTCTCTTCCAGAGCCTTTCCAATGTTGAGGCACCATGTCTTGACTCCGCCCCATCTGCGGGTGGAATTCACAAAAGCGATGTTCATGAGCTCACCTTACAGAACCCGGCAGCCGTCTTCAGTGACCAGCACCATGTGCTCCCAGCGGATCCCGCCCCATTCAGGGAAGTACAGGCCGGGCTCCACGGTCACGATCATTCCGGGCTCCAGCGGGGTTTTATTACGTCCATTAAGGCTCGGCCCCTCATGGGTTTCCAGTCCGACGCCATGCCCGAGCCCATGCGTAAAGGCTTCGGCAACGCCGAGAGACTCGAAGTGCCCTCTGGCCGCCTTATACACATCACAGGCCAGAACACCGGGATGGATAGCCCGGATAGCCTTGTGCTGCGCTTCTTGTACGGCCTCCAGCGTCTTTTTGAAGCGCTCCGTCGGCTTTTCGCCGACCCAGAAAGTCCTGGTCTGATCGGAGCAGTAGTCTTCCAGACGGCACCCCACATCCACCAGCACAAGATTTTCCGCCTCCAGAAGGGCGTCTTTGGAGGGCAGGTAGTGCGGGAGCGCCGCGTTGGGGCCATGCCCCACAATGCTCGTAAAGGCCAGCTCGGTCGCCCCGTGATGCCTGAAAAACATTTCAATGTCCCACGAGACGGCGGCTTCGCTTCGCCCGGGAACGAGCACGCCGGGCAGCCACTCCATCATCTGCTGGTTCAGGCGGCAGGAAATCTCCATACGCCGGATCTCTTCCGTATCTTTGATCACGCGAAGCCGTTCAACCAGACCGTCAGCCTTTGAAAGGCGGCAGCCCGATCCCGCCAGCGTTTCCGCGAATTTTTCATAGAATTCCAGCGTGACCGCGCGGGCCTCAAAGCCGATGGTTTTGCCGGGCACAAGCCCTTTCAAGAGCTTGGCGATATCTTCCGGCGCGTCCGCGCCATAGATGAAAACCCGCTCGGGCTCCCACAGCCGCCGGGCCGCGTCCAGATAGCGCGAATCCGTCAAGATCCAGTCTTTACCGTCCGCCATCACAATCAGGCGGCCGGCGCTTTCGTTCAACTGCACATCATGCAGTTCGAAACCCGAAAGATAGTACCGGTTCGCCGCGTGGCTGATCAAAAGCGCTTCGATTCCCTGTTCCCGCATCAACGCACGCAGGCGTTCGCGGCGCTGTTCGCACATCTGTTCGGACATAATCGCATCCGTTTGTTTTTATAAATATTTTCAATAAATAAGCTGAAACATATACAGGCAAATACCATATACGGGCACGTCACCCTTGTCCAGCGAGGGGAGGGGCATGGGAATCCCCCCTTCTATAATTATAAGGGACGTTCCTCTTTTCCTCGATGAAATGCTCATTCCGCGCTTTTGGGTTCCTCTTCAAAAAGTTCACCGAGGATACTGTTGGAAACAAGCATCCCTTCATCCGTAAGCCGAAACACCCCGTTCTCCATGCGGGCCAGCCCCTCAGCACAGAGGCGGTGGGCGAACGCCCCGTGATCCCCCAGAAACGAGCGTCCGGCCAAGGACTCATAGGCATCCAGCGGCAAACCATCCACGGTTCGCAGGCGCAGCATCATGAGCTCCAGCGCCCGCGTTGCCCGATCCAACGGTTCCCGCTCAGGGCAGCGGCGCCCTTCCCGCACCTGCTCCAACCAGCCTTCCCCCTCCGGATTGGTCCAGCGCTCCCCGCCGATCGTGGATGTCGCCGCAGGGCCGACCCCCAGATAGTCCCGGCCTTCCCAGTACCCCAGATTGTGGCGGCACCGGAAACCATCCCTAGCAAAGTTGGATACTTCATAATGATGCAGCCCAGCCTCCTCAAACAGCCGGATGCCTTCAAGATACATGGCGCACTGCACGTCTTCCGAAGGCAGCTCCGCATCCCCGCAGGATTCCGCAAGAGGCGTCCCCGGTTCCAAAGTCAGCCCATATGCGGAAATGTGCTCCGGCCCAAGCGCGATTGCCGCGCGCGCATCCTCCAGCCACTGCTCCAGCGTCTGCCCCGGGAGCCCCCACATCAGATCAAGGCTCAAATTGGCGCAGCCCGCTTCCCGTATGGCCCGGAACGCCTCCCGCGCCGCATTCGCCCTGTGCAGCCGTCCGAGCGTCTCCAGCATCCCGTCATGCAGCGACTGCACGCCGAGCGAAATCCGGTTGACGCCCGCCGCCAAGAACCCGCTTGCCTTTTCCGCCGTATGCAGGGAATCCGGGTTGGCTTCCATGCTGATTTCCGCTCCGGGCAACACTTCAAACGTCCGTCCCACACAATCCAGCACGCCCTCCAGTTGATCCGGATCAAGCAGGCTTGGCGTGCCGCCGCCGAAGAAAACGCTCTCCACGGGCACTCTGCCGAGACGCCGCCCCCATTGTCCCAGCTCGGCATACAGCGCTGAAAGATACACGGCCATTTCATCGCCCGAACGGGTCAACGGATTGGAATAAAAAGCGCAATACCGGCATTTGCGGCGGCAGAACGGTACATGGATATACAAAAGCATAGATTCTCCGGGATACGGTTCACGGGATGGCCTCTCTTATCCCGTTTTACGCTCCGGCACAAACCCATGCAAAAAAAACTTTACATCAAGGGGCAGTCCGCATATTGTACCGTGTGGGCATACGCCCAAAAAACGTCAACCATCTCAGAGAAGCCGAATGCTCTTTATCCTCCGCCGCCACGAATATCCCGAAGCCATCCGAAACGGCATTGCCCCGGTTTCTCTCTATTCCCCGTTGTTCCAGCGGGGTTTTTTTTGAGCTTTTCCGTTTTCCGCCGATACGCTATCGGCCTGCCGAGACGACAGGCTCCAACGTCAACCCCCGAGAAGCCGCCATGCAACAGGAAACCTTCCATTGGCCTCACAAAGACTTGCTGGATGTGGACCAGTTGACGCAGGAAGAACTTTTCCACCTGCTTGATACTGCCGCAAACCTGCACGAAATCAACTCCCGGCCAGTCAAGAAAGTCCCCATCCTCAAGGGAAAAAGCGTCGTCCTCTTCTTCGCCGAACCGAGCACCCGCACCAAGACCTCTTTTGACATGGCGGGCAAGCGCCTTTCCGCCGACACCTTCGGGCTGGCGAAATCCGGTTCCAGCCTCCAGAAAGGCGAAAGCATGAAGGATACGGCCCTGACCCTCCAGGCCATGAACCCCGATGTCATCGTCATCCGCCATTCCAGCAGCGGCGCGGCCCAGTTCCTCGCCGAGCGACTGCACTGCGGCGTGGTCAACGCCGGGGACGGCTGGCACGCGCATCCCACCCAGGCCCTGCTCGACGCCTTTTCCCTGCGTCAGGTCTGGGGACACGACCGGAACGCCTTCAAGGGCAAAAACCTGCTTATCCTCGGTGACTGCGCCCACAGCCGCGTCTGCCGCTCCAACGTACTGCTGCTCACCAAGCTCGGCGTGAACGTCAGCCTGTGCGCCCCGCGCACCCTCCTGCCCGCGGGCGTGGACAACTGGCCCGTCACGGTCCACACGGACAGCAAGAAAGCCGTGCGCGACATGGACGCCGTCATGTGCCTGCGCCTCCAGCTCGAACGCCAGCAGGCGGGCCTGCTCCCCGACCTGCGCGAATATTCCAAACGCTTCTGCCTCACCACGGCCCACATGGAATTGGCCAGGCCTGGCGCACACATCATGCACCCCGGCCCCATCCTGCGCGGACTCGACGTTTCCGACGCCCTGGCGGACAGCTCCCAGTCGCTGATCAGGTCTCCGCCGGGGTTTCGGTTCGCATGGCCGTTCTCTACCTCCTCGCCACCCGTCCCGACATCAAGGACAACCTCTAACAACGGAGATCGCCGATGTCCTCTCTTCTTATCAAAAACGCCCGCTATCTGGGCGACTCCGTGGACCTGCTCGTCGTCGACGGCAAGGTGCAGTCCCTCAGCGCTTCCATCAATGCCCCCACCGACGCCGAAATCGTGGATGCCGCCGGAAAAATCCTGTTCCCGAGCTTTATTGATGTGCATACCCACCTGCGCGAGCCCGGTTATGAATGGAAGGAAACCGTAGCCACGGGCCTCAGCTCCGCCGCGCACGGCGGGTTCGGAGCCATCCTCTGCATGGCGAACACCGATCCGGTCAACGACGACGCCGCGGTAACGGAACAGATCCTTGAGTCCGCCCGCCGCTCGTGGCCCAACGGTCCCCGCGTCCATCCCATCGGGGCGGCCACCGTCGGCCTCAAGGGTGAGGAACTCACCCGCATGTCCGAACTCAAGGATGCCGGATGCGTCGCCATCTCCAACGACGGACGCCCAGTAGGCAATACCGAAATCTTCCGCCGGATGCTGGAATACGCCGCCGATCTCGATCTCATCGTCATCGACCACTGCGAAGATCCCTATCTTGCCGCCAAATCGCACATGAACGAAGGCGCGACCAGCGGCGTCCTCGGCGTCAAAGGCCAGCCCGACGTGGCCGAAACCATTCAGGCTTCGCGCAGCATCCTGCTAGCCGACTATCTCGGCGTGCCCGTGCACATCGCGCACGTTTCCGCCAAACGCACGGTCGACATCATCGCCTGGGGCAAATCGCGCGGCGTCAAGGTGACCGCCGAGACGACCCCGCACTATCTGACGCTCGACGATACCGCCGTGAACGGCTACAACACGCTCGCCAAGGTGAACCCGCCGCTGCGCACCCCCGCCGACGTTGCCGCCATGCGCGAAGCCGTGAAGACCGGCGTCATCGACATGCTTGCCACCGACCACGCCCCACACGCTGCGCACGAAAAAGAAACGCCCTTTGACGAAGCGCCCAACGGTTTCACGGGCATGGATCTCGCCCTGACCATCACCTACGGGCTTGTCCGCGAAGGTGTGCTTACCGAGGCAGATCTCATCCGTCTCTGGGCCACGGAGCCCGCCCGCGTGTTCAACCTGCCGGTCAACACCTTCGAGCCCGGCGCGCCCGCCGACTTCTTCCTTTTCGATCCTGAGCTCGAATGGCAGGTCACGCCCGAGACCCTCTACTCCAAGAGCCACAATACCCCGTGGCTCGGTAAGTCCCTCAAGGGCCGCGTCTCCGCCCACTGGATCGGCGGCGTGAAGATAGTATAAGGGAGGGGAATGAATATTGGGGAGGGGGAAGGGAAACTTTCTCCAGAAAGTTTCCCTCTCCCCTCCCCCACATTTATTGCTCTAGAATCCCTTTTCCTTCATCCACATGATGAGGTCGGCGACGCGGTTGGAGTAGCCCCATTCGTTGTCGTACCACGAGACAATCTTGGCGAGCTTGCCGTCCTGTACGGTCGTGTATTCGGCAAGCTCGCCAAGATTGACTCGTGGTA
>ERZ857982.3360-NODE-3360-length-10981-cov-2.495973_pt1 | contig 10981 bp, 10 predicted proteins | sample MGYA00519955_ERZ857982 | MGnify/ENA primary metagenome ERZ857982 (study PRJEB31778, sample SAMEA3449416) | human gut metagenome | biome: human gut; feature: human-associated habitat; material: faeces | place: United Kingdom | collected 2010/2012 ... | reverse complement strand
GCACAGCTGATCCTTGACCTGCATCAGCACCTTGGCAGCGCCCACCAGCATGGCGGCATGGGTATCATGTCCGCAGGCATGCATGAATCCGTCATTCTTGGAGGCAAAGGGAAGCCCGGTCTTTTCCGTGATGCTCAGCGCGTCAATATCCGCACGCAGTGCCACTGTCTTGGCACCGGGAACTGCCTTTCCGCCGTAAATCATCGCAGTACAGCCGGGACGGCCTTCAAACCGATGTACTTCCAGACCCATCTTCTCCAGCTCTTCCTGGATGTGATCGGTGGTGCCGAACTCTTCCCAGGACAGTTCCGGATGAGCATGGAACCAGCGGCGCTGTTCGATGATATAGCCTTCATACTTTTCTGCCAATGCTCGAATATCCATCGTGTATTCCTCCTTTATCGGAATCCATTTGTACTTTCATTCTATCACACCTGTCCATGTCCCGCAATCGTTTTCCATACAAAAAAACAGAGCCTTCCTTTAGAAAGAAACGCTCTGTTTTCAGCTATTTTGTTGTATCGATCACCAGATTGCTGCGGGCTTCCACTTCACAGGCGGACAGATACCGCTCCTCCATGGGAATCCAGCGCTTGCGGAACATCTCCACATTGTTGTGCCCGGGACGGGCGCCGATCCGGGCCAGCCGGGTTTCCAGATCCGCTGTCACAAACACTGCCAGATCATAATACTCCCCAAAATACGGGTGCAGGCTGTATGCCCCTTCCACAATGGTCAGACGGGCCGGCGGAAGCTCCACCGGACTGCCAAAATCCATCACACCGCAGTCAAACGGCGTATAACTGAGCGCATCCGCACTCAGCCGGTCGATCACTTCCGACTTCATGCGTTCCCGGTCCAGATTTCCGCCCGGCTCTGCCAGACGCTCCGGTGTGCGCTGTTCCGGACGCAGAAAGAAATCATCCGCGCACACTACCCGTCCGCCCAGATCCCGGGCAAGCTTCTGGGCCAGCGTACTCTTTCCAGCGCCGCAGCGTCCGTCTATGGCTACAATATACCGTCCGGCTGCTGTACCGGCTTCAATCTTCCGGCAAAGCTCCTCATATCCTGCAAACTGTTCCGGTTGCACTGCCATCAAGCGTCCTCCCCTTAAAATGCTCCGGCAAAGAATGTCACAACTGCGTCAATCACCTGGGCCCGGACAGCTGAATCCGCCTGCGGGAAACCAAAGCTATGATCGCTTTCCACTTCCAGCGAAGTCACTTCGGCCTGGGTATCCGCAGCACCGTCCAGCAGAGCCTGGGTCACTTCCCCGGGTACAAACTCATCCTGTGTGGCAGAAATCACCTGCAGATGTCCCTTGAGATTCTGTACCTTGCTCATAGGATCAGACAGGGTCATATCATCAAACCAGTTTACACTGATGGTCCGGGTAATACCGTCTGCCGCTGTAAATTCTGTTCCCCGGGCCTCACTGAAAGCCTCGGAGATCATACGGTCAGATTCGGTTCCGAACAGCAGATGCAGGGTATCCTCATAATCCCCTACCATCGGCGAAATCAGGCTCATGGCAGTATACGGACTATCCTTGAGCGCACCGGCATCCATTGCCATACGCGCGCCAAATCCATATCCCAGCAGACCCAGACGGGTATCGTCAATGGGAGAGTTCTCAATGGCAAAATCCCGGGCCGCAATTACATCCCAATCAATAAAGAACGGACAGTTATCCGCAAAATCCTCGGTACTGTCGCCGCAGCCGGAAAAATCTATGGCAATGCTGGCAATTCCCTGATCCGCAAGACCCAGGGCAATATCCTCAAAGACACCATCGGTGCTGCGATCCCCGAACAGATCATGTTCAAAAATCACCAGCGGTACCCGATCGGTATCGGTACCGGCAGGCAGTGTGAGTGTGCCCGGGATCTCGATCCCACGGCTGGGAACGGCTACATCATAAACCCGCACACTTTCCGGGTCCAGCTGATAGGCATAATCCTTCGGCTGGCTCTGGGAAGAACTCTCCTGTTCCGATGTGGGTTCACTCTGGCAGGCAGTCATCAGCATGACGGTACAGCTTACTGCCAATATCAGACTCAACAGCTTTTTCATCCTGTTTTACCTCGTATTCTCTCTGCGTCCTTCTGTAAAAGACACGGTTTTTCCAAAGGAGCATGACTCCCTGTATGTTCTCTATTATATACTATTTCCGTCAAAATGCGCAAGTATGCCTGTACATGCCTGCCAGTCAAACTGCGCTTGCCCCCTCAATAAAAAATCAAGGCGGAACCCAGTCCGCCTTGATTTTCATTCAGCATCGCAAATCCCAGAGAGAAACTCCGTCTGTCTCTGTCCCGTGAAGGATCTGCGTGGTTTGTGTGATTGTGCGACTTCGTCGCTGCTTTGTCCGGATCGACTGCTTATCGGCCGGTATCGGGGTTGGGCTTGCCATTGCCAGGCTTGTTATTGCTGCTGCCAGGCTTGTTGCTGGAGTTGGACGAAGAACCGTTATCCATCTGATCCACAGTCTTGAGCTTCTTATCCGAAATGGCATAAGAGGTCAGGTTGCGGGTACGGATTACCCAGGCTTCCTCGTCATCATCGTAGTAAGCACCGTTGATCTTCTTAGCGCCCTTGGAGGTCACTTCGTAGATATAGCTGTCCTCATCGGCGTAGATATACAGGGTACCGGTACGGTTGGTAGTGGGCTCGCCCTCGAAGTTGATGAAGTCGATGTTGGCATCATCATAATCGTAAGCGAAGTCCTTGTTGTACTTGGTGTTGTAAGCCAGGTTCAGCTTGCCCTGACCACGGGCGTTGAATACGAAGCGGGCATCGTCACCGAACTCCACCTCAAACTCATCGCTTGCATCGTCCGCGAAGGAAACAACTGCACGCTCGCCGGGCTCGATGGAAACATAATCGGTAGCCTCATCATAGTCATCGTTGCCAGGATCGGAGTTGGTCAGAGTGAAGTCAGCACGGAACTTATCCTCGCTGCCATCCTTTTCCTTCTTAGCGCTGGACTTGGATGTGCCAACCCAAATACTACCTACAACATCAATGTCCTTGGTAGTAGCAGAATCCTTTGTGGTGATCTTTACCCAGTATTCGTACTGAGTCGAAGAGGTAGAAGGACCAGTTGTTACCTGCGAATCAATATTAGCAGTTGTAAGATTCAGAGTTGCATTTACTTCAGCCTTAGCCGCAGCTTCTGCCCCGATTCTATCAGTCTTGTTGCCAGAACCATCCTTATAATATTCATCAGACTTTACGGTTCCGAGCTTTTCACCCGCTGTAGCCTTCTGTGTAGCGTCAGCCAGGAAAGTGCTATCCTGCTGCTTGAAGTATGCTTCGCCTACACTCTCCTTAACAGTTACAACCTTATTGCCAGCACTTGTATCGCAATATACTGTAGCCGAAGGCGCTTCAATTCCAGAGCCTACTGCTGCCACTACATTTTCACGAAGACAAGTAGTTTTAATGAACTTAATGTCCCCCTGAGTGTTATCAAATTCCGCAGGAGAAACATTTACAAATACATCGTCCGACTGAGGCAGGGGTGTGGAACCATTCTTCTTAGCAGTACCATACTCAGAAGAAGTATCGTCATACAGAGTCTTTCCAGAGAAGTTGGTGGAGTTATAAACATACCAACCATTTACCTTCGCCATGGCATCCTTCAGAGTGTCATAATAAACACCATCTACAATATATCCAGAAGGGCTATCCTTCTTGGAGATATTGCTCGGCAGACTAGCGCCCTTATAAGGAACACCGTCTACAGTTCCATAGCTATCCTTTACAACAGTGACAGCATCAACTGCAAGGTCTACAGCTTTTTCATAAGCTGCGTTCTTTTCACTTTCCTTGTAGTAATGCTCCGGACTCTCACCATCAACTGTATAGAAGGTAGCTTTATACTTGGACTCAACCAAGCCGTTAACCTTGGTAGTATATACACCAGAGCCTTCTACAACTGCCTTCAGAGCTTCAACGGTATTGGCAGTGAGTTCTGTGCCGTTAAGAGATGCAAAGTCATCGGTCAGGTCCTTGATTACATACTTGGTGGTAGAAGATCCAGGGGTTGTAATTTCGCCCTTGCGGTATACAACATCAATATCCTTTACCCAGCTGTCACCGATAGTCCAGTCGGCATAGGCGTTATAGGTCTTTTTGCTGGTGAACTTGTCGTTCGGATCTTCCTTCAGACGGATATAGACATCATCGCCAGGCTGGAATTCATCTCTTTTTGCAGATTCCAGGCGATTGGTATCAGAATTGTATTTGTAGTAGCCGTCATTGACAAAATCCAGATCTGCGTCAACACGCTCGCCTGCCAGTGCTACGCTCGTAGTCGAGGCAGCCATCAGAGCTGCCAGCGCAAGAGCGGTCAGTCTTTTTGCTTTCATAGTTCTTCCTCCTTAGGTTAGAATCAACCAGTTGTCAGAAGCTGCGGCTACGGGAACGCCGGGAGCTTCTCTACACCTTCATCATATCAGCAACCCACAGAATATGCAATAGTTGTGACAAATTGTTTACAATTTTAGCAACTGTACTAATACACCCACAAACCCGTATCGTTACGAAATTTTTCTTTCGTCTTCCATTTTTGACTACGGATTTTGGTGGAAATTGCCATCGGACTGTTACAATTCGGTAACAAAACCGATCCTTTTCCAATTCCATGGAAGCCGTTCAAAATAATAGTGCTCCCGACTGGCTGTTTTATTCCATCGGCATCAAACTTTTTTTCTGCGGCCCAGCCACTCCAGAATATCGGCATAAACCTCCTGGCGGTTGATTTCATTGAGCATCTCATGCCGGCCTTCGGGATACAGCTTCATCTTCAGGTGCTGCAGGCCGCTCTGCTGGAGCAGGCCGGTCACTTCCCGGACTCCCTTGCCCATACCGCCTACCGGATCACAACTGCCCGAAAACAGATACACCGGCAGTTCCACCGGTACCCGTCTGGCCCATTTTTCACCGGATACCCGGCTGATCAGCTCGCCTTCTCAGCCTTCATGAGCAATTCCATGCGCCGGTCGTCCGTGAACGCCACAATCTGCGCCACGACCGCGACGTTCCCGCCCTCGGGCACCGGGCCGGTGAAATTCGCCATATCCGTGCAGTCCCCCCGGCCCGGACAGCACGGCAGACCGCATCCTCGCCCGGCGACAGGACCATCGTGCTCTGCCCGCTCCGCAGGCTGTACGTGAGCGCGGTGTCCTCGGGCATCTTGCAGCCGCCGCCCGGGTGCGTGCCTGTCCCGCCGACGCAATAGCCGGCGCTCATGAGCACGATTTCCACATCCAGCAGCTCGGCCAGCGGCGGCAGGCAGTTCCGCACCGCGCTCCAGCGGGCGAGGATCGGTGAATCCGGGGGCAACGGGGGTTCAAGGGGAGATCGATCCAGCGCGGGATCGAAGTGGAGGCCGTGCGCATACGCTTTTCTCCCAAAAGGCGATCTTGAGAAAACGTTGTTTCTCATTTCTTACATTTTTCTCATCCGTGTGAGAAAAAGACGGGCGTGAAATGCGAAAAAAGCAGCCGCACCTTTTTTGCCCTTGGAAAACGGCAGGGTAGCGCCCTCAGCGGGGTGGGACGCTTCTTGAAAAGCGGGAGGCATATTGTTTCGCGCCATTTGGAGGAATCATGGATCTGTATGCTTTTTTTCAGAGTGAAGTAAAGCCCACCATCGGTTGCACCGAGCCGGGGGCCGTTGCCTATGCCGCCGCCGTCGCCGCCCGCCACCTTCCCACGCAGCCGGAAGGCATCCGGCTGGAGATGTCCGTAGCCATCTATAAGAACGGGCGTTCCGTGGGCATCCCGGGGACGAACGGCCTGCGGGGGCTGACGCTGGCGTGCGTGCTCGGCGCGCTCGGCGGCAATCCCGACAAGGGGCTGATGGCGCTTGAGGACATCCCGGCGGACACTGTGGAACAGGCGCAGGCCTTCATTGATGCCGGAAAAATGGCGGAAGAGGTCGTACAGGGCACGCCTTCCATGTGGGCGCGGGTGACGCTTTCGGGCGGCGGGCATACCGTCTCCTGCACGGTGGCCCGCAAGCACGACCATGTCGAACGGCTTGTGTCGGACGGGGCGGTCCTCGTCGATCAGCCGCTGGAAGCGCAAAGCGGCGGCACGGACTGGACGGATGAGCTTACGGCCATGCATTTTGAGGAGCTGTGGAACCTCGCCCTCGGCATCGACGACGCCATCGTGCGGCAGATGCTCGAAGGCGCGCGGATGAACATGGCGATCCTCGACCATGCCGGGACGGAGCAGGCGGGCATCGGAATCGCCCTTGCGAAGCACAACGGGCACGGCTCGCTGTCGGACAAGATCAAGGAAGTCGCCGGAGCCGCGTCGGATCTGCGGATGAGCGGCGGTGATGTGGCGGTCATGAGCAGCGCGGGTTCGGGGAACCACGGCATCGTGGCGGTCATCCCCGTGGCCATGACGGCCCGCGAGCTTGGCGCGGACGACCGCAAGCTGGCCGAAGCGCTGGCCCTCAGCCATCTGGTGTGCGGCTACATCAAGGCCTATACCGGACGCCTGACCCCCACCTGCGGCTGCGCGGTGGCGGCGGGAGCCGGAGCGGCGGCGGGCATCGTCCGGCTGCACGGCGGAACCCCGCGTCAGGCGGAGCTTGCCGCCATCACCCTTGTGGGGACGCTCCTCGGCATGATCTGCGACGGAGCCAAGGAGTCCTGTGGGCTCAAGGTGAGCAACGCCGCCAGCGAGGCATGGTCAGCCGCCATGCTGGCCCTCGAAAACCGGGGCATCCGCAACACGCAGGGCATCATCAGCCCGGATATCCACGAGCTTGGCATCACCCTGCGGGAATTCAACGAGAAGATTTTCAGCGCCGCGGATTCCGTCATGATCGGATTGATGACCCGCCAGAACAGGAGTGCGGAAAGCCGCGCCTGATTCCGGCTCCCAGAAAGCCGGGCCGCCTCCAGCCCGGAATCCCCCAAGGCTGCGGATCGGAAACGATCCGTGGCCTTTTGCGTGCGCAAGGCGCGGGAGGCGGGGAACGGTTTTCCGCCTCCCGCGAATAGCCGGCAATTGATGGCCCGTTAGAACGGGGACGCGGAGTGAAGCTCACGTGCCATGCCGGACCGTTGCGTGCTTCGCTGTAGAATACGCGCTCCCAAGCCTTGCTGGAGAAAGGGGCTCAGCGCACGCCCTCGCCCCAGCTCGCGGGCAGGCGGATTTCTTGGCTGACCATCTTCCCCGAGGCCCAGCAGGGTAGCAACATGCTCTTTTCGCCCGTGCCGCCCGCCACGATGATGGGCATGGAATCGAAAAACGGCTTGTCCACCAGCTCATTCGGATCGGCGATGGCGAACACTTCCTCGGGGACGCCCTTTCTTGCCTCCTTCGCGCCGTGGTACTGCCGGTTCCACTCGCCGAAGGGGATGCGGGCCCGTTCCCGGATGTACTGGCGCATGGCCTCCCGCGTCCAGCCTTCCCGTGCGAGCATCTGCGCGGTGTCCTGCGCGACGAGCAGAATGATGCTCCGGCGGTAGGGCCGGTCGTGTCCGCGCAGCCATGCCGCGATGAGATCCAGATATTCAGGGCGGCTGTAGCCGATGCCCATGATGCCGGAGTACCCCTCCACCGCAGCCACGGTCACCACGTTCCGCTCGGGCAGGAAGCCGTATTCGGTGTGAAAGGACGGCCATGGGCTGGCGTCGGCGTTCTCGGCCAGAAACATGGCGAAATCGCCCGGCTGGCCGAGGGTGGACATGTCGGTGATGCCGGGCCGGCTTCCGCCCACGTTGCTGATGATGAGGTGCAGGGCCCTGCCGATGCAGGCGTTGGCCCGGTTGCCCCTGCCGAAGGTGTTGGTCCCGGCGTTGATGCCGAGCCGCTTGACGATGGGCCCGCTCACGATGACGAGCACGGAGTCGGGGTTGGTCGTGGTGGCTACGCCGCGCAGGTCGAATTCCGGCTGGCTGACGGCTTCCACCGCCGCCACGAGCAAGGGCATGTGCCTCGGCTCGCATCCCGCCATGACGGCGTTGACCGCGATCTTCCCCACTGTGGCCACCCCGTCCAGCGGCGGGAGCGTGGCGATGGGGAAGTCGTCCGGCAGGTCGTATCCGGCGAGCATGGCTTTGACGCGTTCCGGGGTGGGCGGCACGAGCGGCAGCCCGTCGCCCCAGCCCCGGGCGAGGAACAGGGCGTTGAACGCCTCAAGTCCGTCGCCTGCGGCTTCGATGGTTTCGGTGTCCGCACGGGGGAAGTCCACGGCGGTGCCGGACGAGGAGGCGAGGATGGTATCGACATACACGCCGTCCTCGCTCTGCCCCGCCGGATTGCAGACCGTGAGGCTTGCCGCCTGCGCCGGAGGCATGAGGAACAACCCCGCCGCGAACAAAAAAGAAAGGATGATGCGCATGACGGTTCCTTCCGAAAGGTTTCTGTGGGCGTTTGTCGAGGCGCGTTTCGGCATCGTCCCCAATGCCCTCAACGGCGCTTCCCACGAGGACGAACCGCTCCGCCCGGACGCCGGGAGCGGTCCCGGATACGCGAAAACGCCCACGGCAAGAGGCGATCCGGGCTGTTGGCGAACGGCTTGCGCACGTTCCGAAAACAGGGCCGGAGCCCCCGTGAAGAGGGCCCCGGCGTTGAGGGTTATTCGGCGATCTTCGCGGAAACGGGCTTCAGGACCTGCGGGAAAGGCACCCAGAACTGGGACTGCTTGCCCGGCCCGCCGGAGACGATCATCTTGATGGATTCCCGCTGGGTGAAGCGGGGGATCAGGGTGTTGGCGTCGTAGGGGCCGAAGGCCTCCGGTGGCACGCAGGTCGCCTTGGTGTAGAACTTGTAGGGGAGGACGGTGTTCTTCACCAGATAGTCCCTGATGGCGTCCTTGGACTTCATGTCCCGGTACATGGTGGCCGCGTGCTCGGGCGAGATGACCAGCACCGCGTAGCTCACGGAATTGCTCCACGCGCTGAGCGGCTTGTTGTAGGGGCTCTTCTCGTCGGGGACGGTGACGGTCAGGCAGCTTGCGATGCCGGAGGCCGATCCGGCGATGCCCGCGCTGAACGTATTCAGCAGATCCTCGCTGGCCACGCTGTCATGATCGATGTTGGCGTTGGCGAGGTAGGACGTGGAGATGGTGACGACGCTGTCGTCGCGGGTAAAGCCCTGCTCCTCGGCGAACGTCTTGTCCCACGGGGTTTCCTTGGCGTTTTCGCAGATGACGTTGGCGACCAGATCGAAGGAACTGCCTTGCGTGCTCTTGTCGAAGTTCGGGGGCACGGAGCCGCCCACCACGTCGCCGACGAGGTTGACGAAGTAGCCGAGGGCGTTGGTCACCGGGTTTTCACCTCCGGCTGTGCCGGTACCCGCGTTGAGCTTGAGCTTTTCGACGATGGGGCCGCTGATGACGATCAGGGGGCTCGTGGGCGCGGTGGTGGTGGAGGTGCCGCGCCATGCCGCCTCAGGGGCCTTCATGGCGTCGATCGTGGCGAGCAGCAGGGGCATGTGCTCGGGCTGGGCCCCGGCCATGACGCCGAGGACGGCCACAAGCTCGACAGTCAGCATACCCTGGCGGGGCGGGACGACCCACAGAACTTCGGAGGGGGCGCGCTTGGTACCCTTGAGCATTTCCCGCACCCGATCAACGGTGGGAGGGATGATGGGAAGCGAAAGCGACCACTTGCGCTTGGCGAACAGCTTGTTCACGTCGGCGTAGGTTCCGGTGAACTTGAAGGTCTTGGCAGGATACGGGGACTCCTGGGCGGCTTCCTTTTCCTTGACGGGCTGCCACTGGGTCGCGGCCTTGACGATGTCGCCGAAGGCGGCGTCGACCTTGGCGTCGACCTGCTCCTTGGGGAGCATACCAATGGGATGCGGCACCGTGACGAAGCACATGTCCGTCAGCCCCTGGCTCTTTTGCGTGCCGCGGGCGAGGGTTACGAACTGGTCGGTTACGATTGTTACCGTGGGGACGCCCATCTTTTCGAGATTGCACTGGTCAACTACCAGCCATGAGGTGCAGCTGCCTCAGTCGCATTGGGAGGCGATGACCAGATCCGGCTTCACCGAGGCCACGGCCTTGGCGATGCGTTCGGATTCGGCGGCCGTCCCGGAGATCGCGTTCAGGCTCTTGTCGGTTTCATAGGTCTTGACGATCGTGGCGCTGGGGTACTTCTTCGCCAGCAGCTCGGCCAGACGGTTCAGCACCACGTCGCCGTTGTGCTTGCTGTTCCAGCGCAAGGCGATCGTCTTGCCGTCGAGCGAGGCTATCCGCTTGGCCGGATCGACCGACGCCTTCTCGATGATGCCCGCCGGGTTGACCAGTTCCCACTCCTGCGGCTTCTCCGCCGCCTGCGCCCCCGGAGCCGCGATTGCGGGCATCACGAGGCACGCCGCGGCAGCGGACAGGATCAGTCCTCTGAACGTCCTTTGCATAGTCCTACTCCTTTTCTCTATCTCCGCCCGACCGGCTGCCGGGCTTGACTGGAGCCATTATGAAGAAGCGCTGTAAACCCAGTTTGTGCTTTTTGTAATTTTTACATTCGGGCAATGTAAAGTTTTGTTAAGATACCAGGAACCATCGGACAGCCTCCCGGCGCGGCGGCCCTCCCCCGGCAAGGGGCATTGCCCTGCGGTGAGGCGGGCAAAGGCCCGGATGCGGCGCCTGTCCCGGCGCTGCGCGGGCAGCGCTGAAAGCACACCCGTCATCAAGAAAATCACATTTAATCCATGACGGTTATCCGTGCATCACCTGCTCCCGAGACGTGTTTCCGCCCCGGTCAGCGGCCTTCTCCCGCCTCCGCAAGCGCTCCCGCATGGGTTCAAACCCCGAACAGGAGCCCATGCCTGCACCCACCGCGGGATGCAACCGGGGACATTCCGGATGTGCCTTTCTTTTCGGGATGATGGCTTTTTCTTCCCTTTTGTTGAGCCATTCCCGTGCCGGACATGACAAACGCCGGGAAAAAGACTAGCGTTTAGCCCATGCCATCCACAGCGTTCCGTACAAGGAGCCCCAT
>ERZ857982.3359-NODE-3359-length-10981-cov-2.719568_pt1 | contig 10981 bp, 9 predicted proteins | sample MGYA00519955_ERZ857982 | MGnify/ENA primary metagenome ERZ857982 (study PRJEB31778, sample SAMEA3449416) | human gut metagenome | biome: human gut; feature: human-associated habitat; material: faeces | place: United Kingdom | collected 2010/2012 ... | reverse complement strand
ACCACTCTTTTACTTTCTGTTTTTCCGAACCCAGTCCTCGCTCTTCCAGTGCTTCAAATACTTCTTTTTCTGTGAAGCCAAAAGCATCGGCATATTCGTCTGACGTTGTTGTGATTACTTTCAGGTTGTTCAGATCTGAAAATATGGACTCTTTGCTCACACGGGTGATTCCTGTCATGATTGCCCGTTCCAACCATGGATTTGTCTTAAACGCTGCATTTAACAGGCTTCGCATAAATACTGTCAGTTCGTTCCAATAGTCATTTATATAGGCCTCCTGCATCGGCGTATCATACTCATCCAGCAATATCAGTACCTTTTTCCCATAATACTGATACATAAAACTGGAAAGCTTATACAATGCGAGTGTGGCATCCACATATTCTACCTTTTCATTATGAAGCATCCGCTCAAAAAAAGATTTATCAGCACCTTTTAAAATCCCACTTTCCCAAATATATGCATGCTCTGTATACAACTGCTGAAGCTGATCACAGACTTTCTGTCGTGTCAACTCGTAAGATGGCTCTTTCAGATTCGCAAACGAAAGACTGATGACCGGATAAGTACCCTGAATCTCCCGATACGCCTTTGTCTTCCAAATTGCCAGACCTTCAAACAAATTTTGCTGACCGGCATATTTAACTGAAAAGAACTGCTCTACCATACTCATGGTCAATGTTTTTCCAAATCTCCTTGGTCGTGTGATCAATGTGACACTGTCGCCCTTTTCCCACCATTCTCTGATAAATGCTGTTTTATCGATATAAAAATAACCTTTTTTCCTGATCTCATTAAATTGCTGGATTCCGATTGCAACAGTTCCTGCCATATTATGCTCCTTTTCCATCTCTCATAAAAAACCTTCTTCTTAAATAGTACACCAAGAGCCGGACTTTGCAAAGCCCGGCTCTTGATTTTTTAGTTTCCCTCGTATATAACTTTTATTTGCATTCTTTATCATCTTATAGATAGACACATATTTTTTATAAGTTTTCTTCTAAGAAAGCGGAAAGTTTATTCATTGCCTCTTCTTCGTTTTCGCCATCTGTCTTTAAGGTGATCTCCTGCCCACATTTGACTGCAAGACCCATCACTGCAAAAATACGTTTTGCATCTGCCTCTTTTCCGTCTTTTTCAATGGTTACTTTGCATGGAAATGCGGCTGCTTCCTTTACAAATAATCCTGCCGGTCTTGCATGGATTCCCTGTTCGTCTTTGATCACATACTTAAATTCTTTCATTGTTTTTCTCTCCTCTTAAGCTGTTTTTTTCTTTAATACACCAAGCAGCGCACATCCGACTGCGGAACCGACTGCCAGTGCAACCAGATATAATAATGGATTTCCTACGGTAAGGAATACGAAGATTCCACCATGAGGCGCCATTAAGGTACAGTTAAATGCCATGGATAATGCACCTGCTGCTGCAGAACCAACCACACACGCAGGCAATACATGGAGTGGATCAGATGCTGCAAATGGGATCGCACCCTCTGTGATAAAGGAAAGTCCCATGATGAAGTTGGTAGGACCTGCCTTTCTCTCATCTGCTGTAAATTTGTTTTTGAAAATTAAGGTTGCAAGCGCGATTGCGATTGGCGGAACCATACCGCCGACCATAACTGCTGCCATGATGTTATAGTTTCCGGCTGCGATGGATGCTGTACCGAATACATAAGCTGCCTTGTTGACTGGACCGCCCATATCCACAGACATCATACCGCCGAGGAGTGCACCCAGCAGAATTGCACTTGCGCCGTTTAATCCATTGAGTCCGTTGTTGATCAGAGTGTTTAATGCTCCGATTGGCGGCTCAACCACGTAAGTCATAATCACACCTGTAATAAAAATACCAAGCACCGGATAGATCAGCATCGGCTTCATGCCTTCCAGGCTTTCCGGCATCTTTGAGCAGATCTTCTTGAGCAGAAGCACTACATAGCCTGCCAGGAAACCGGCTACCAGAGCTCCGAGGAAACCGGAAGTTCCGTTTGCCGCGATCGCTCCGCCGACAAAACCAACAGCAAGACCAGGTCGGTCTGCAATACTCATTGCGATAAACCCGGCAAGAATCGGAAGCATAAATCCGAATGCCGCGCCACCTATTGACTTAAACATTGCTGCCACTGGTGTAATCGTACCGAAGTTACTTCTCTGATCCATCGGAAGAGAATTCAGATCTACGGAAAATCCATCGATCAGGAATGCCAGTGCGATCAGGATACCACCGCCGACAACGAATGGGAGCATATGGGATACACCGTTCATCAGATGCTTATAAATCTGATGTCCGACGCTGTCCTTCTCATTATCGTTTCTATTTGCCGCTTCTTTATTGGATGCGTGGTATGTAGCCGCATCTCCATTGATTGCTCTCTTAATCAGTTCCTCAGCCTTGCTGATACCGTCTGCAACCTTGCACTCAATGACAGGTTTGCCATCAAAACGCTCCATCGGAACCTGTGTATCGGCAGCCACGATAATGCAATCCGCCTCGGCAATCTCCGCTCTGGTCAGCACATTCTTGGCGCCGCCGGAACCTCTGGTCTCAACCTTGATGCGGTATCCTAACTCTGCTGCTTTCTTCTCAAGGCTCTCTGCTGCCATATACGTATGCGCGATACCGGTCGGGCATCCTGTTACTGCAAGGATCAGCCTGCCGCCCTTTGTCTCTGTCTTTGCCGGTGCCTCTTTGGCTTCTTCCACATCCTTTGCACTCTCAGCCACATCAATGACATGTAAAAACTCTTCCACGCTCTTTGCATTCCGAAGATCATTTGTGAACTTCTCATCCATCAGCAGTACAGAAAGTTTGCTTAATACGTCCAGATGCACATTGTCTTTGGTGTTCGGCGCAGCGATCAAAAAGATCAGGTTTACTTTCTCACCGTCTAAGGAATCAAAGTCAACCCCTTCCGGTACAACCATCGCTGCAAGCCCCGGTCTTGACACCGAATCCGATTTGCAGTGCGGAATCGCAATTCCCTCGCCGATTCCTGTGGTGCTCTCCTCTTCTCGCGCATAGACACCTTTGCGGTAAACCTCTACATCATTGATCTTGCCGCTCTTTGCCATCAGATCGACCATGGCGTCAAGAGTTTCTTTTTTGCCTGTTACTTTCCCATTCAGTTCAATACTTTCTGTTGCGAGTAAATCTCTGATTTTCATTTGAAAAATCCCTCCCTTTCTATTGTTCCCCTGCAAACAATTTCTTATTACTATCGAGTAAAGCGATCACTTCTGCTTTTGTAGCCAGTTCCTCTGAAAATGCAGAGGCACTTCCGGTGCAGACACCCATCTGGAACGCTTTCCCGTAGCTTCCGTCCTCAAGGTATCCTGCGATAAATCCTGCCACCATGGAATCTCCTGCTCCTACGGAATTGACAACCTTTCCTTTTGGTGCTTCGGACTGGAAGATGCTTCCATCTTCTGCGACTAAAACAGCTCCGTCACCTGCCATAGATACCAGAACGTTTCTCGCTCCCTTTTCCTGCATTTTCTTTGCATACATGATGACATCTGCCTTATTCCCGATCTTCACTCCAAAGATTTCGCCAAGCTCATGATTGTTTGGCTTGATCAGAAATGGATGATACTGTAATACATTCACCAGAAGATCTTTTGTTGCGTCTACCACAATTTTCAGATCCTTATTCTGTAAATGTTTCATAATGTCCATGTACATCGAACCCGGCATAACATCCGGAATGCTTCCGGCAAGTACAAGGATATCGCCGTCTGACAGCGTATCAAGCTTTTCATAAAGCTTTTTAATATCCGCCTCCGCGATCGCCGGTCCCTGTCCGTTGATCTCCGTCTCTTCCCTGGAACGGAGCTTTACATTAATTCTGGAAATCCCCTTTTCCACGCTGATAAAATCGGTGCGGACTCCTTTTTCCTCTAACAGTTCCTGTATTCTTTTTCCTGTGAATCCGGCCAGAAAGCCAAGCGCTGTATTCTCAAAGCCGAGATTCTTTAAAACCATGGAAACATTGATTCCTTTTCCTCCCGGAAAAATAATCTCATCCGTTGTACGGTTTACGATTCCGCAGGTAAAATCATCTACAGAAACGATATAATCCAGCGATGGGTTAAAAGTTACGGTATAGATCATTTTTTTGACTCCTTTCTGATTACTGCTTTACATCTATGACATTTTTACATTTTTTATAAGCCGAAAGGCTAAGTCCTGTCGTGATGACCGTTGCTCCTTCAAACGGTGCAAACGTCACACTGGAAATCTGATTGAATTTGCTCTCGTCTGCCAGAACAAAACATTCCTTGCAGTTTTCCATGGATTTCTTCTTCACCATTGCCTCTTTTAACTCCGGTGTGGAAAAACCTTTCTGAAGGCTGACACCATTTGCACCCCAGAAGCCTTTGGTAAAATTGTATTTTTCCAGTGCTGCGACCGCCTCTTCTCCTACGATCGCCTCTGTGACCGCTTTAAACTCGCCACCCAGGAGATACACGGTAAACCCTCTCTCTGCCAGACGCTTCGCATGGCTGATCGCATTTGTCACAAACACCGCCTGATGGCTCGTGATGTATTCGATCATCAGCTCTGTTGTCGTTCCGGCATCCAGATAAACAAAATCCCCCGGTGCAATCTGTTCTGCGGCGTATTTTGCAATTTTGTTCTTTGCGTCACGATTCTTTTCTTTCCGGCTGACGACGTTGTCATCCTTAGTACTGTACGCCATCGTTTTAAGGATTGCCCCACCGTGAACCTTCGTCAACTGACCGTTTGCATCCAGTGCATTCAGATCCCTTCGTATCGTAGATTCCGAAGCGTTAAGTTCTGTCATCAACTGCTGTACTGTCACACTCCCCATACTTTCCAGTATGGATAATATCTTCGCAAATCTTTCCTCTGTCAGCATTTATTCCCCTCCAATTTCCGTCAACATCATTCATGTCCGTTCATCTTTATATCTGAATTATAGATTCACATTCCGTCACAGTCAATCATTTTCCGTCAAAATCATTCACAAAAATAATTATTTAAAATTGTGCAGAAGTTACAAGAGCGGCATTTGATAAACTTATTCCTCGCTGATTATGTAACAGAAACATTGCAACATAATTTTCTGTTACAGTCGCATCCCTGCGGAGCGTTTTACTTTATAGGAATATTGCTTCGCAATTTCCTATAAAGTAAAAACTGCTGCACAGTGAGATCTGATTTACTTGCGTCTCTCTGTACAACAGTTTCTACATTTTTGTTGTGATTTATTTATTTTCTTTTTTAAACCGTGCGATCGCATCTATGATCTTAAAGCTTTCGATCATGACTACTTCCGCATTTCTTGTCTTAAATTTCCGGACCATCTCATCAAATGGAAGCCCTGCAATGTAACACCGCAGTGCCATAATGATCGCGCTGTGCGTCACGATCAGCACATCTCCGTTTTCCCGTTTCATAATATATTCCATAGCATCCAGCGTGCGTTTTACCACATCATTGTAACATTCACCGCCTCCCGGTGTGCGCACATAGCGGCGGTCTTTTCTCCACTCCTGATATTCCGGACTGTTTTCCCGCTCGATCACACGCCAGTTGGAACCCTCCCAGCTTCCGAGGTTCATCTCCACCAGTCCATCCAGCGGAATACAGGTCGCATGCAGCGCTTCTGCAGCGATACGTGCCGTCTCTGCCGCCCGAAGCTGCGGTGAATGATAGACATGTTTTACCGAAATATCTTCTTCCACCAGCTGGCACGCCAGTTCCTTCGCCTGCCGGATTCCATTTTCATTCAGTGGAATATCGGTTTTTCCCTGAATCTTCTTTTTTACATTCCACTCTGTTTCACCATGACGTACAAAATATAGTTTCATCGCTCGTCCTTTTCTATGATAAAAATAAGACCATCTGTATTTCATCCCGGTAGCTTCCGTCTTTCAGTTTAAACGCATGAGGTTCTCTTCCCCACTCGCGAAAACCTAATTTTTCATACAGACGGATTGCTGCCACATTGTCATCAAAAACACCCAGTTTCAGCTGCTCAAGTTCTGTTTTTCTGGCGTTTTCGATCGCATATTCCATCAACTGCCTTCCAAGTCCTATTCCGCAGTATTTTTGGAGAATAAAAATTCCGATTCCCGCCTTATGCCGGAATTTGATGTGATTTCCCTCTTTTAAAACCATGACACAGCCAATCATCTGCTCTTTCCGAAACGCTCCGATCAAAAATTCTTCCCTGCGCTCTGCTATGTCTGAAATCATCGCCTCTGCTGCGTCCGCTGTGAAATCTGTCTCCTCCGGGTATCTCGCCAGAAAATACGTTTCACGGTAGGTGATGTCACGCACCTCTGAAAAAGTTTCTGCGTCCTGCTTCCCCGGACTGCGCAGTGTTATGTTCTGTCCATTTATCACAATCTGTTTCTCTTCTATCTGCATATGCGGCTATCTCCTATGAAGATATTTTAACATATAGAATTCGATTAACAAAGTTTTTCTTGCTAATAAGCTCTTTCAGTTTTCCTGTTTCTTTTTATTGCCCATCGTTATCGATTTATTGTACTTTTATATGCGGTATGTTAGAATACAAAATTGGATGTTTTATGCATCATCACTCGCAATAAAGGATACCTTAATTTTATAAAATATCTGGGGAGAATATTGAAAATGCCTAAGAAGATAAACTACTCTGAATTGATCAAAGAAACTCTTATTTTAACGGTCGCTGTTGCGGTCATTGCCGCCGCTGTTTTCTTTTTTCTAGTGCCAAGCCATGCATCCGTCAGCAGTATTTCCGGTCTTGGAATCGTTCTGTCGAACTTCATTCCTTTGCAGCTTTCTGCGATCACAATGATTTTAAACGTGGTACTTCTAATTATAGGCTTTCTTACCTGCGGAAAAGAATTCGGAATTAAGACGGTTTATACAAGTATTATGCTGCCATTATTTCTTGGACTTTTTGAGATTCTTTTTCCTGACAACACCTCTATGACCGGTAGTCAGGAATTAGATGTGCTCTGTTATATATTAGTTGTGAGTATCGGTCTCAGCATTTTATTCAACCGAAATGCCTCCTCCGGCGGATTAGACATTGTCGCAAAAATCATGAACAAATACCTGCATATGGAACTTGGAAAAGCAATGTCACTTTCCGGAATGTGCGTTGCGCTGTCAGCCGCACTTGTCTATGATAAAAAGACTGTCGTTCTCAGTATTTTGGGAACTTATTTTAACGGAATCATTCTGGATCATTTTATTTTTAATCATAACATCAAGCGCCGTGTCTGCATTATCACAGAAAAAGAAGAGGAACTCCGCCTGTTTATTTTAAATGATCTCCACAGCGGTGCGACCATTTACGAATCCATCGGTGCCTACAATATGCAGAAGCGGAATGAGATTATTACAATTGTAGATAAATCCGAATATCAGAAATTGATGAATTATATGAGCCATGAAGATCCTCTCGCTTTTATCACGGTGTATAATGTGTCGGATATGCGGTATCAGCCGAAACGGTGATTTTTACCTCAAAAAGAGTAGCAATGAAACACTGCTACTCTCCTAATCCATCTAAATCAATTTTATAGATCGTATTCTTAAGCTCTGTATTCTCCAGAAACATAATCATATAAATTGGCAAATAGACTCTTTTTCCCTCAATTTCAATATTCCCTTCCGAAAGAATATAAGCTTCTTCTATCTTGTAATTTTCATTTTTCAGAACATTATTTAATGCAGAGTGCCTTTTATAGTCCTTACCGGATTTAATCTCCAAAGGTACCACTTTTCCATCCAGTTCAATTACAAAATCAAGCTCTCCTTGCTGTTTGCTGTTAAAATAATATTCCTTATGCCTCTTTGCTAATAATTCCTGCGCAACAACATTTTCAAAGAGAGCTCCATTATTGATTGCTTTTTCCTTATTTAAAATAGCAAGTTTAACCTGATTGGAATAACAGCTTGTAAGCAGTCCAACATCTGAAAAAAACAGTTTAAAAAGATTTCGGTTTTCACTAATGATCAGAGGCAATTTGGGTTCACTGATATTGTATACAGGAATTGCCACTCCTGCATCTTTTAACCAAAGAAAATCATTCTTTAACCGGTCATAACTCATGCCTTTTTCAATTGCATTTAATTGAAAACGCTTATTTTTCTGATCTAACTGTCCTGGCATTGCATCGTATATTTCCTGCAATTTCAGTTTATAATTTTTTTCATATTTTGAAAAATCTGTTTTATATAATCGTATAATTTTTTCATGCACTTTGGCGACTTTTGCCAGATCATTTGTTTCCAGATAAACAGCAACCGCTTCCGGCATTCCGCCAACAATCAGATATAAATAAAACAGATCCAGCATTTTGGAATGAATAAAATCATCCACCGGGTTTCTCTTTTTAAAATGATCTTCCAACATGAGAATTACATCATTTTTCAGTCCTGCTGCCCTGACAAACTCTTTAAAATCCAACGGATACATATCATAGATTTCAAGGTATCCAACCGGAGCTGATCTTAAATCATTTAATTCTACTCCCAGCAATGAACCACTCATAATATATCGAAATGTACCATCCTCTACCAGAAATTTTATTCTTGTAACGATATCTTTAAATTCCTGAATTTCATCTAAAAAAATAATTGTCTTTCCCTGCTCCAATGGCTCCTTCGCCACTACACTCAAACGCATCAATAACTCTTTTGCATCTTTTGCCCCGGCAAACAAATTGACAAGTTCAGGCTGCTCTATAAAATTAAATTCTATATATGGATATCCGCTTTCTTTCAGACATTGTCTTATTAGATACGTTTTTCCGATCTGTCTTGCGCCTGTCAGCAAAAAGGCATCATTTCCATGTGTAATCCATTCATTTACAGTCACCTTAGCTTTCCTTTCAATCATGATTTCCTCCTGCTATTTCATAATTCGTAATTTTTCCAACCCACTTTTATACATAATATTTAATTTTTCTAACCTTATTATACCTATTTTTTCATTTTTTCCAACCTTATTCTGTTCACTTTTTTCAATTTTTCTAACTTTATGATATCTACTATTTGCAATGTTCATCTAATAAAATAGAAAAGCAGTTCCATGTGTTTCATTTCTACATGTAACTGCTTCTATTGATTTCCTTTTATTGATAAAACGTACTTATACAATTAATTTCTAATATTCATTAGAATATATTTTCAAACCGAATATACTCCAGAATCATCTCCACCGCATTTTCAATCCCAATTTTTCCGGTATCGATGCAAAGATCGTATTCATTTCCATCGCCCCATCTGGTAGATGTACACTGTTCCTGGAATGCAGCACGTTTCTCATCCACTTCCTGAATATTTTTCAGGGCTTCTTTCTCTGATATCTGATCCCTCTTCTGTAATCTCTCACATCTGATTTCTCTGTCTGCATGCAGATAAACGGAAACGCAGTCCTTGTCATCTCTGTAAATATAATTCGCACATCTTCCGATAATGATGCAATTTTCCTGTTCTGTCAGCTCTTTTACAAAATCAATATAGCGGTCTCTCGGATTTGTCGCTCCATAGCTCATCGCAATACTGTAAAGAAAACTGTCGATTGGTTTTTCATTTAAAAAGTTGGCATTTTCATCATAGACGTTTCTCTTTTTTGCTTCTTCCACAAATCTTTTCTTGTCAAATATCTCCAGATTTAGCTTCTCTGCCAAAGCCTCTGCCACTTCATGTCCGCCACTTCCACACTGTCTAGCAATTGTTATTTTCATAATGATCGCCCTGCCCTTTCCTTATGTTTTTATACTAAAACATTCTTTTGTCTTGTATTAAAAATTCCCCAGAAAGTATATAACACTCTCCGGGGAATTTCCAGCATTTCTTTTATTTTGCAATATCAAGACGAACCAGCGCCTTGCGAAGTGCAAACTCTGCACGCTTCACATCGATCGCCTCGGTCTTATTTGCGAGACGTTCTTCGGCACGCTTCATTGCTGCTTCAGCACGACCTTTATCGATCTCATCCGGCCATTCTGCAATCTCTGCAAGAAGGGTTACTTTATCTGGCAGAATCTCTGCAAAACCGGAATGCACTGCTGCGATCACATCATCTTCACCTGTCTTATGAATCTTCACAACACCCGGTGCTAAAACGGTGGTCAGCGGAATGTGTTTCTTGTATACACCAATCTCACCAACAGCAGTTGTAAATTCGATCATGTCTCCCTCACCTTTGTAAAAAATTCGATCCGGAGTGATGATCTCTACGGTAAAAATCTTATTTTCCTCTGCCATAATAATCCTCCACCTTAAGCGTTCATACGAGCGCGTACTTCATCGATGCTTCCTGCATTTAAGAAGTAACTTTCTGGAACATCATCATGTTTTCCTTCCAGGATTTCCTTAAATCCACGAACTGTTTCTGCGATTGGAACATATTTTCCTTCCAGACCAGTAAACTGTCCTGCTACGAAGAATGGCTGGGATAAGAATCTCTGTACCTTTCTCGCACGGTTAACGACAAGTTTATCATCCTCTGATAACTCGTCCATACCAAGGATTGCGATAATATCCTGAAGTTCTTTGTACTTCTGTAAGATTTCCTGAACATCTCTGGCAACCTTATAATGTTCTTCACCAACGATTCTTGGATCAAGAATTCTTGATGTAGACTCAAGTGGATCTACCGCTGGATAAATACCAAGTTCAACTATAGAACGAGAAAGAACTGTAGTTGCATCAAGATGTGCAAATGTTGTTGCTGGTGCTGGGTCAGTTAAATCATCCGCTGGTACATATACAGCCTGAACTGATGTGATAGAACCATTCTTAGTTGATGTAATACGCTCCTGAAGAGCACCCATCTCTGTCTGAAGAGTTGGCTGATAACCAACGGCTGATGGCATACGTCCAAGAAGGGCTGAAACCTCTGAACCTGCCTGTGTAAATCTATATATGTTATCGATGAAAAGAAGTACATCCTTTCCACCCTTATCTCTGAAATACTCAGCCATAGTAAGTCCTGTAAGAC
>ERZ857982.3349-NODE-3349-length-11022-cov-2.486824_pt1 | contig 11022 bp, 9 predicted proteins | sample MGYA00519955_ERZ857982 | MGnify/ENA primary metagenome ERZ857982 (study PRJEB31778, sample SAMEA3449416) | human gut metagenome | biome: human gut; feature: human-associated habitat; material: faeces | place: United Kingdom | collected 2010/2012 ... | reverse complement strand
ACTGTCAGACTTTATATACCGGAAATGCAGACCGGTATACTGGCTGACAAGATCGAGAACATCCGCAGCGATGCCGGAAACGGTCTGTGTATTCTCATTGTAAAATTCAATCGGTGCTTTGGAGGGGTCACAGGTCACTGTAATCTCCGGCGCTGTGGAAAGATAGTCTAACTCATCCCGGGTAAATTCGCAGCGGTAATTCCGGATATCCTGCTGGTAAGTGGTGTAGAGGTCGTGATCAAAGTTGGGATTGACGTCTAAGATCACAGCCTGGGCACTGTTTAAGTCTTCCATGATCGGATTTCCCTTAAAAGTCACAAAATAAAGAGGAAAAGAAGGAAGGCTTGCAAGAATCTTTTTCTCCGAAGGGTGGGAAACATTTGTAGCATAAATGGCATCCACAGTGTTGTCCTCAAGCGCTTTTTCCAGCTGTGCTGTGTTTCCAAAGTATTGTTTCTCAAAAGAAAAATGGTGTGCAGCCGCATAGTCATCCAGAGCGTCTAAATGGTTACAGCTTGCAAGAACGCCAATGCTCATTCCATCGAAATCCGCATAGTCGTTATAGTAATAGGTATCGTTATCCTTCAGCGCATACAGTTCGTAATGGGTTGTGACCGCCGGCTGTGCAGAAAAGTCAAGAGTGCTTGTCCGGAAGGAAGAATAGTCCACACCGCAGACAAGGTCAATATTTCTGTCATTTAAGGATTTCAGGCATGCTGAGTAATTCATCTGGATAAATTCATATTCCCATCCGGTATACTGGCTGATCTCCCGGAGGTAGTCCACAAAATAACCGCTGTAGTTTCCGTTCTCATCACACTCCTGATAATTATCCATTGTGTAAAAACCTACCCGGATGACTTTTTTACCATCGCGGGCATAGCAGTTGACAGGGGAAAAAACAGTAAGAAACATCAAGGTTGAAAGAAAGAGACAAATATATTTTTTCATGGCATACTCCATTTACTTCATTCGTGATCGATCCGCAGCGTTTTCCTGAAACAGTGTATGCCGACAGATTCTATCAACATTATACTACAAATAGTAAGTGATTCAATGCATAATGTAATCTAATTCCATTAGGATTACTTATATAAAACAAAGAAAAAAATAAGAGATACTTATTCTTTGAAAGTAAGAAAAAATATTGGCCGGTTCATGGAATTACAGAACCTGTGTTATGCATATTTTACAGTAAAAAAGGCAAGATAAGAGAGAGGATTTATGCCGGACAAAAAACAGGAACATAAAATATGTGGATACAGGAGGCACAGAAAATGGCAGATAAAGAGACAGAGCAGATAAAGAAACTGAATCAGACCGTGCACAGCAAGGATACGAGAGAGCGCGATCAGGCATATAACGATTATGTGAAACAGGTGACACCGACGCACAATCTGATCTTTCACATGGTAAAGGCTTTTTTTACCGGTGGGATCATCTGCTGTATCGGGCAGTTCATTTTAAATACGTGCGAAAATTATGGACTGGACAAAGACACCTCCGGAGGCTGGTGCAGCATGCTTCTGATCCTGCTCAGCGTGATCCTGACGGGATTTAACATTTATCCGTCGATCGCAAACTGGGGAGGCGCGGGGGCGCTTGTGCCGATCACAGGTTTTGCCAACGGTGTGGCTGCCCCGGCGATCGAGTTTCAGAAAGAAGGGCAGGTTTTTGGAATCGGATGTAAGATTTTTACGATCGCCGGTCCTGTGATCTTATATGGGATAGTTTCAAGCTGGGTACTGGGGCTGATTTACTGGATATTCTGGTAAGAAGCGTATTCCGGTCTTTTCCGGGGAAAAATGATAGCTGGACCGGACGCGGTTTGCCGCATGAATGACGAAGAATAAAACGCTCCGCAGGAGTACAGCAGCCTGCGGAGCGTTTTTATATGATATTAATCATACAGTGGAGTGCCATGTTTGATCCTGCGCACAATCTTAACACCAAGAATCCAAAACATGGAGATCACAATGTAAAATGTAGAGGCAAGACCAATAATTGATCCAATAATTGCAAAAATAATTAATCCGATATTCATAATAACTTAGTTCCCTTCTTTTTCATTTCCAGAATCTGTTTTTTCATCGTGATTTTCAAACCACCACATAAAAATAGCAGCACCGATGACAGCAGCCGTTAAAACTGCAAATAAAATATGTTCAACCATAAGAACCATACCTTTCTGATACCTGCGCATTTGGGCGCAGATATCCTGTAAATGGGATTTTTGCGTACCAAAATAAGACCGCGGATAAAATGTGCGGTAAATCAGTAGGAATTATATGGTTTCATTATTTTTCTTGCCATCCTTCTTGTGGATATAACGAACGATGACATGATTGCCCGGTGCGCGATAAGTCTGACTTAAAACGCTGCATGCAAAAATGACGGGAAACAATTGTGAAAGAAGTTCCACAATCAGAAACAGACAGTTGACCGCACGGTTTGTGCGTGTGTTTATGCGTCTGCCTTCCTGACGGAGATATGCATTGGCTGAGATCATACGCTCCGTGGTATCGGTGGAAAGCTGCTCCGGTAAATCATCAACGCCGGAATTTACGAAAACACTGTCTGTGTGATGGAGAATTCCATACATCAGAGAAGAATCTGCCTGTGTGCTGCCGCAGCACATTCCGAGGAAAAACATAGAGAGAATGAGTATGAGACTGATATATTTTTGTCTGACAGACCGCATGCTATCTTTTTCCTCCTTCCTTCTTCTGACGAAAGTACCTGTGAGATTTTCCTGTTTGTACTTTACCATATGAAAAATCCGAGACTATTTTACCGCAAAAAGGTGAGCCAGACAATAGAAAATATATTTTTCCATGAAAAACAACTTTTCTTGTTTTTTAAGAATATTATGGTAAAATGAAGAAAAACAGCTTTGATCCGAAAATCCGGCTGGAAGTGAGAGAGGAACGGTTATGAACCGCTTATTTGATACATCTGTCAATGTTGGACTGAGACAGTTTTATGTGCTGGGAGCAGCAGGAAGTATTGGAAATCTGTTTGGATTTGTTGGAAATGTGTATATTTATGGACTCAGTGCGCCGACGATTTTTTGTGCCCTGTGTACATTGGTCATATTTGGAATGACATTTTGGGGTATCCGGTCAAGACATGTGAAGCGTGCAGCCTATGTCATCATTACACTGATCACTTTTTTCGAGTTCCCGATACTTTATTACATTTACCAGACGGGAACGATCGTGTATATGGTGCTCGCCATGGTGGCAATTGCAACCTTTCTTCCAACGACTGCGGCAGTGATCTTCGGATGTCTCGCTTTTCTGGTGGATATGTCAGCGGTCATCCTTGCATATTATCATCCGGTGGATGTGGAATTGGTAACGGCTGAGAGTGAGTTAAACTCTATGATCTGTTCATTGATGATCGTACTTTTCAGTGTGTTTACGATCACGATCATTTTAAATGTGCAGCAGAAAAAGCAGGCGGAAGAACTCACAAGTCTCAGCAGACAGCTGGAACAGGCGGCAGATCATGATGCGCTGACCGGGTTATATAACCGGAGATATCTGAACCGCTATCTTGAGCGGCTGGCACAGAAAGGGAAGAAAGACGTTTATGCGGCACTGATCGATCTGGATTTTTTTAAGAAGGTCAATGATGAATACGGACATGCTTTTGGAGATGAAGTGCTCATTGAATTTGCGAGGATACTGGAACGTAATCTGATAGCAGATGGAATCGCAGTGAGATTTGGTGGAGAAGAGTTTATGCTGATCCTGCCGGATGTGACGGAGGAGGAGATTCGCCATATGCTGGCGAAAATGAGCGCAGACTACAGACTGTTTGGAAAACAGAAAAAGAACCGGGCATTTACATTCAGCTGTGGTGTGGAACAGTTTGCAGACGGTATGGATGTTTCGGACGTTTACCGGCAGGCGGATGAAAAACTTTATCTCGCAAAGGAGAGAGGCAGAGACCGTGTGATCATCAACAGATAAAAACAGAACATGATAAAATTTATCAATAAAATACGTTAGGCTTGTGTAACTGATATAAAGCGAATTATAATCGGTACGAAACACAGGAAAACATTGTGTTTTATGAAAAAATCATAATAAAAATGAAGACAGCGGAAGAAGAAAACTGCTTTCATGAAATACAAAAAGGAGGATTTTATCATGGTAGATTGGAAGAAAATTGCATTATTTGCAGGAGGTACATTATTTGGAACAGCTGGTGTTAAGATTTTAGCCAGTGATGATGCGAAGAAAGTATATACACAGTGTACAGCAGCGGTTTTAAGAGCTAAGGACTGTGTAATGAAAACAGTGACAACTGTTCAGGAGAATGCTGGTGACATCTATGAAGATGCAAAGACGATCAATGAAGAACGTGCAGCAGCAAAAGAGGCAGCAGTTGTTGAGGACGCAGAGAAAGCAGAGGAAGTTGTAGAAGAAGCTTCCGAGCCAGCAGAAGCATAAGAGGTGGATTCGTAAAGAGGCTGTCGCACAGGAAACGTGTGGCAGCCTCTTCCTTAAGTAAGAGGAAACAGATTGACATATGTGGTCTGGTAAGTACAGACCGCATAACTGGAAGGATGTAAGAATAATGAAATTTATGATAAAGCACGAGGCAAAAGGAAGAATGCGTATCCACGCAGTACAGAACCGCATGAGTTATGCACAGGCAGATACACTTCTTTATTTTTTACACAGCCAGAAAGAAGTAACATTTGCAAAAGTTTACGACAGAACCTGCGACGCAGTGATCTCTTATGTAGGTGACAGACAGACGATCATCGAATTACTCCGTGGTTTCCACTACGAGGATGTGGAAGTACCGGAAGGTCTGATCGAGAATTCGGGAAGGGAGTTAAACAATACCTACCAGGAAAAATTAATTGGTAAGATTGTGTTCCATTACGCAAGACGCTGGATCCTTCCTTATCCGATCCGTATCTGTCTCACTTCACTCCGCTCCGTAAAATATATCTGGAAAGGACTAACAACACTTGCAGCAGGAAAGATCGAAGTTCCGGTTTTAGATGCAACTGCCATCGGTGTTTCAGTTCTTAGAGGTGATTTTAATACCGCAGGTTCCATTATGTTCATGCTTGGAATTGGTGAATTATTGGAAGAGTGGACACATAAAAAATCTGTGGATGATCTGGCGAGAACCATGTCCTTAAATGTGGGAAAAGTATGGTTAGTAAGCGGTGGACAGGAAGTGTTAGTTCCGACTTCCCAGATCAAAGCCGGAGACAAAGTGGTTGTTCATATGGGAAATATCATTCCATTTGACGGTGTTGTTGCTGAGGGAGAGGCGATGGTAAATCAGGCTTCCTTAACAGGCGAGTCAGTCCCGGTGAGAAAGACCGTAGAGAGCACGGCTTACGCAGGAACCGTTGTGGAAGAGGGCGAACTTACCATTCTTGTAAAAGAGGTTGGAGGTTCCAGCCGTTTTGAAAAGATCGTAAAAATGATCGAGGATTCTGAAAAGTTAAAATCCGGTGCAGAGAGCAAAGCAGAGCATCTGGCAGATAAACTGGTGCCTTACAGTCTTGGCGGTACGATTTTAACTTATCTGCTCACAAGAAATGTGACAAAGGCACTGTCCATTCTTATGGTGGATTACAGCTGTGCCTTAAAACTTGCAATGCCGATCTCTGTTTTATCTGCGATCCGTGAGGCAAGTCTTTACAATGTCACAGTAAAAGGTGGTAAATATTTAGAGGCGGTTGCGGAGGCAGATACCATTGTATTCGATAAGACGGGAACGCTCACCAAGGCAAAACCAACGGTTGTAGATGTCGTATCATTTAACGGAGAAAGCACGGACGAACTGCTCCGTATTGCAGCATGCTTAGAGGAGCATTTTCCTCATTCCATGGCAAAAGCTGTTGTGGATGCAGCAACACAGAAAAACCTCGAACATGAGGAGATGCACAGCAAAGTAGAGTACATTGTTGCACATGGAATTGCTTCGACAATCAATGAGAAACGTGCCGTGATCGGAAGTGCACATTTTGTATTTGAAGATGAAAATTGTGTGATTCCGGAAGGAGAACAGGCAAAATTTGACGCACTGCCGAAGGAATACTCTCATCTGTATCTTGCAATTGAAGGAAAACTTGCAGCAGTCATCTGTATCGAAGATCCTCTGCGTGAGGAAGCCTCGGCAGTTGTTCAGTCATTAAAACGGGCTGGTTTGTCCAAGGTTGTCATGATGACAGGAGACAGTGAGCGTACTGCAGCGGCGATCGCAAAGCGTGTCGGCGTGGATGAATATTATTCGGAAGTACTGCCGGAAGATAAGGCAAGCTTTGTGGAGAGAGAAAAGGCAGCCGGAAGAAAAGTCATCATGATCGGTGACGGTATCAACGATTCCCCTGCATTGTCTGCAGCCAATGTCGGAATTGCCATCAGCGACGGAGCTGAGATTGCAAGAGAGATCGCAGATATCACGGTAAGCTCAGATGATCTGTACCAGATCGTCACCTTAAAATTATTGAGTGACAGTCTGATGGAGCGAATCAAAAAGAATTACCGCAGAATCGTAGGATTTAACTCCCTGCTCATTGTACTTGGTGTGACAGGGGTGATCCAGCCGACCACATCGGCACTGTTACATAACAGTTCTACTCTGCTGATCGGTCTTGAGAGTATGCAGAATCTGCTGGACTAAATGACAGATGATTTTAGAAGAGAGCAATGTTTCGGGAATACAGCAATCAGGGCGGTAAATACAGACTCCCGGTGTGGATTTTTAGCAGGAATCCACACCGGGAGTCTGTGTTTATGCGGGCAACGAGCCAAAGTCTTTGCTTGCATGAGATTTTGGCGACTGCCGCGATAACTTGAGAAAAATCTTGACTTTAACAGGGGGTCAGGGGTTATCATATAGAAAAGCAGTAAAAGCAAAACCAAGGAGGAATTATGGAGAAATCGAAAGTATATTTTACATCTTTTAAGGCAACAGGCAATGAAAATCTGCTTCAGAAACTTCATCGTCTTATGAAAACTGCCGGATTTGAAAACATTGATTTTAAGGATAAGTATGCAGCGGTTAAAATTCATTTTGGAGAATATGGAAATCTTGCGTTCTTACGTCCGAACTATGCAAGAGTGGTAGCAGACTATGTAAAGGAACTTGGTGGAAAACCATTTTTAACAGATTGTAATACACTTTATGTTGGAAGCAGAAAGAATGCATTGGATCATCTGGAAACCGCTTATGTGAATGGGTTTTCCCCATATCAGACCGGATGTCATGTGCTGATCGCAGATGGTTTAAAGGGAACAGATGAAACACTTGTGCCAGTCAACGGTGAGTATGTGAAAGAGGCAAAGATTGGTTCTGCGATCATGGATGCAGATGTATTTATTTCCCTGACACATTTCAAGGGACATGAGACGGCAGGTTTTGGCGGAACAATTAAAAATATCGGTATGGGATGCGGAAGCCGTGCAGGAAAAATGCAGCAGCATGCAAGCGGAAAACCGGCAATCAATACGGAAGTCTGTCGTGGCTGCCGCCGCTGTGCAAAAGAATGCGGAAGCGATGCGATCACTTATGTAAATAAAAAAGCAGTTATTGATTATGATAAATGCAAAGGATGCGGACGCTGTATCGGAGCCTGCAGTTTTGATGCGGTATACAATCCAAATGACAGTGCAAATGAGCTTCTCGACCGTAAAATGGCAGAATATGCACAGGCAGTCTGTCACGACCGTCCGCATTTCCATATCGCACTGGTACAGGATATCAGCCCGAACTGTGACTGTCACGGTGAGAATGATGCACCGATCCTTCCGGATATCGGAATGTTCGCAAGCTTTGATCCGGTCGCACTGGATCAGGCATGTGCAGATGCCTGCCTGAATGCAACACCGATTGCAAACAGTCAGCTTGGAGAACATCTGGCAGAGCCGGGATGGCATTGCCACCACGATCATTTCAAAGATTCCAATCCGAATATCGAGTGGAAAGCAACCCTTGACCAGGCAGAAAAGATCGGACTTGGAACAAGAGAATATGAATTGAAGAGAATCAAATAGGATATGTATTTTGAATACGGAGAAAAGGAACTTATCTATCTGAAACAGAAAGATAAACGTCTCGCTGAGGTGATCGATCAGGTTGGCATGATTGAGCGAACGGTTGACGATGATCTGTTCTCATCGGTGGTTCATCATATTGTCGGTCAGCAGATCTCGACCAAAGCACAGGCTACGATCTGGCAGAGAATGAAGGATTATCTTGGGACAGTCGATGCGGACACGATATTAAATGCAGGTGTGGAACATCTGCAGCCGCTTGGGATATCTTTCCGGAAAGCGGAGTATATCACAGATTTTGCGGAAAAAGTAAAAGACGGCAGTTTTGACATTGAAGGCATCTGGAAAAAATCAGATGAAGAAGCGATTGAGGAATTGTCATCACTGAAAGGCATCGGTGTCTGGACTGCGGAAATGATCCTGCTGTTCTGTATGCAAAGACCGAATGTGCTGAGTTTTGGTGATCTGGCGATACAGCGTGGGATGCGGATGATTTACCATCATAGAAAAATCGACCGCAAACTGTTTGAAAAATACCGCCGCAGATTAAGTCCGTACTGCAGCGTGGCAAGTTTGTACTTCTGGGCAGCAGCCGGAGGAGCGGTGCCTGGTCTGAAAGATCATGCACCAAAATCCGGTGCTGATTGCAAAAAGAAAGCAGGAATACGATGAGCGAATTTATCACTACCTATACCGGAAAACATTTTAAACCGACGGATCCAGATCCGGAGCTGATCGATATACCGGATATTGCCCATGCATTGTCGTTGATCTGTCGGGGAAACGGCCATGTAAAGACCTTCTGGTCAGTGGGACAGCACTGTATCTGCTGTGCGAAAGAAGCGGCGGCAAGGGGACTGTCTGATCGCATGGTACTTGCCTGTCTGCTTCACGACGCCAGTGAATGTTATATGTCCGATGTGCCGTCTCCTTTTAAGAAAACATTGCCGGAATATCAGGAGCAGGAAGCATATTTGCTGCATTTGATTTACGAAAAATTTCTGGGATCAGATCTGACAGCACAGGAGCAGGCACAGCTGGAAGAGATCGACCATGCGATGCTCTGGTATGATCTGGACGGGCTGCTTGAAAAGCAGGACGGGGAGCCGCCCAAGCTTCATATCGAGCTGGATTATACCGTAGAGCCTTTTGCAAAAGTGGAAGCTGAGTATATCCGGATTTTTGAAAAATATTCCAGATCAGAGAAATAATGTAAAAGAGAAATAGTCATAAATTCGAAATTTTTCGCATAGGATTAAAATCATAAGATTCTATTTGAGGACATTGTCCGACAACATTTATCTGATATGCCACCAGGAGAAACCAACAGAGCATAAAACTATGAAAAAATTTCGGAAACAAGACAGTGAAAAATATTTTGAAGAAAAGAAACCGGTCAGGCTGGTCGACACGCAGGAATACATGGAAATGATACGGACACTCCTGGAAGATGGACAGGAAGTCAGCATGATCGTCACGGGAAACAGCATGCGTCCGTTTTTGAAACATGGACGGGACAAAATCTGCATGAAAAAAACAGACCGGAAACTAAGAAAAGGCGATATCGTATTTTATCGCCGTGAAAATGGGCAGTATGTAATGCACCGGATTTTAAAATGCGGGGATCAAAGTTATACGTTGCTTGGCGACGGTCAGATTGTACCGGAATCGGGAATCCGTCAGGAGCAGATTTTTGCTAGAATCACCAAAGTACAGGTGCGGGGAAAATGGATCGGACCGGAAAATTTTCGGTGGAGATTTTTTGAACATATCTGGATTCGTTTTTGTGGTATCAGGAAACTTGGGTTTTCTTTTTCTTCAAAGGTGCAGAATTTAAAAAAAAGCAGTAAGGAAATACATAACGAAACAGTAAGAGCAGCAGGAAAATGGAAAGATGGGACATTTCAGGAAATCTTTGATGACTGGAAATGGATTTTGCATTACAGTGTCAGATATCGATGGACCATCTTTTTTTATACATTTCTCGGAATGGTAAGTACCTCTCTTGGACTTCTCAGCAGCATTGCGGGAAAATATCTGATTGATATTGTTACCGGATATCAGATGAACAAAGCGGGCATGATTTTTGGAGTTATGGCAGGAAGTTTTGCAGTCAGCCTGATTCTGAATGGCGGTATCAGCCGTATTATGGTAAAATTGAATACGAACATCAGCAATGATATTCGGGCAGATCTTTTTGAACAGATTCTGGATGTCAGCTGGCTGGAACTGAGCAAGTATCAAAACGGCGATATGCTCAGCCGTTTCAATCAGGATATTGAAACAGTGGGCAGCAATGCCGTCAGTTGGCTTCCGGCGGTCGTGATCGCATTCTATCATTTTCTGGCAACATTTCTTGTGCTTTTTTATTACGATAAGGTCATGGCAGGGATTGCACTTGGAAGTGCTCCGTTTGTTGTTCTGATGTCGCAGTTTATGATGAAAAAACAGCGGGACTGCCAGAAGAAAGTGCGTGAAATGAGCAGTCGGATGATGACGTTTGAGGCAGAAACTTTTTACAATATGGATATGATCAAATCGCTTGGCATTTCTTTGCACTGCAGCACCTGTCTGAAAAAATTGCAGGAACAGTATAAAAAAATAACTCTGGATTACAATTTGTTCAGCATCAAAACAAAGGCAGTTTTGTCGGTGCTTGGAATGGCAGTACAGTTTACTGCATTTGGGTATTGTCTGTTCCGCTTATGGACACATGCGATCACTTATGGCACGATGACTTTATTTTTGCAGCAGAGAAACAGCCTGTCTGGGGCATTTCAGAATCTCGTGTCGATCATTCCGTCTTTTCTGAACAGTTCGGTTTCTGCACATCGCCTCCGGGAACTGACAGAGCTTCCCAAAGAAATACATAGCATACAAAATCAAAAGGATCTGTTTTTGACAAAGGGCGGACTGGAAGTTCGTCTGGAAAATGTGACATTTTCGTATACAAAAGGAAAACAGGTGTTTCGGGAGTCTGATTTTT
>ERZ857982.3342-NODE-3342-length-11041-cov-5.845440_pt1 | contig 11041 bp, 13 predicted proteins | sample MGYA00519955_ERZ857982 | MGnify/ENA primary metagenome ERZ857982 (study PRJEB31778, sample SAMEA3449416) | human gut metagenome | biome: human gut; feature: human-associated habitat; material: faeces | place: United Kingdom | collected 2010/2012 ... | reverse complement strand
AATAATAGTTGTTTCTTTTACATATCACATTCGCTCTAAAAAAGCAATAGCTCAAGTTGTTTTAAAGATAAAATCAGCTTTTTATACAAATGCGCAAACATTTCATTGGTAATATTGCTGCAAAGCTTGAAGATAACGCATTAGGAAACATCACGTTTTCATTTATATAAACAAAATGCTATATAGTAGTAAGATAAAAAGCTACTATCACCAAATAATAAAATTATTGATAGTATCTCACTATCAATCATGCTATTAATAGTGAAAATTTGCATTCTTCCTTATTATATTATATATAAAATGAGTGTTGATCTTAGATCAAAGATGTTCTCTCTATACCAATTAATGTGTACTTGTTAAAAGCACACATTAATTTATGTCGTAATGCACAATTTATCAGACAATATTTTATTGATTCTGCCAATTGAAAATTAACTTGAAATATGGTATTATTGAAGCATAGAAGAGATGTAAGTACAGAGTTCCTGAATAAGTGGGGACTCTTTTTTTTATAAAAAAAACATGAGCACACATTTGATGTTTAAAAATGTGTGCTTTTTTTGTCCCCGAAAAATGTCAATTTGTTTAAAATATAATAGAGATAGCGAAAATGTTATCAAAGTTATAGAGGCAAATAAACGTGGTAATCACAATGGATATACACGCTAAGATAAAGACGCTTCATAGATTGTTGCCTTTGACAATAAAAATCTGAGCCACTTCGCTAATAAAAAAGTGAGCCAGTTTTGATAAAAAAATTTTGAGAAACTAATCATTATTCATAGTCAGATCAATACGATAAAACGAACTGCAGTTCATATTCAGAACTAAGGATCTGAAAGTGACTCTGTCTATGAGGGATGCAAGCATCATTTCATTTTCAAAAAGCTGAGTCCATTTCGAGAATTCGAGATTTTTAGATATAATAACACTAGCTCTTTCTGAACGCTCGGATATGATCTGGACGAGCATTCCAGATTGATACCCGTTGAAAGTAAGGTAACTAAGCTCATCGATTATCAGCAGATCTATCTTGCTTATGTTTTTGAAATTACCAAACATAAGAATACCGAGTTTTTTTATAAAACAAAAAAAGACTATAACATTTGAAATATAAAAAAAAGAAACGCATATTTCTTCAGGCATATGCGGGCGAGGGTTTCCGCCGCAACGAAGCCAAGTGGATCGGCTCACTACAAAGGTCGAATGGGATGCGTTCCCATATGGAAAACGCAAGCGCGACTTCCGCTGCAAAGAAGTCAGGTGAATCAACACACTGCAAACGTTGGATGGGACACAACCTCCATTGAGTCAAGGCTGAAAGGCACTTAAAGAAGGTGTCAGTTATTGATATCTTGCTTCATTTGAACTGGGAACAATCCTAGTTTTGGCACTTTGAGCCACTTAACAAGTGCTTTTAATTTTACTAAAAAATAAAGGAGTTATTACTATGAATAAAACTAATAAAATCACAGTTTGTGTAGAGGGAAAAAATATAAAAGTAGAAGTAGGTACGTACACGTTGAGGACACTTATAATCAAGAAACTCAATGGAATGGCTGCTTTCAAGGAAAGCAAACATCAGTACAAGATTTTGACAATTTCAAAACGAAAAAATGTTAGGGAGAAACTTGCATTGGAGGGAAAATCAAAAGAAGAGATTAATGATATATGCAACCGTATCAACTGCTTCAAGTGGAAAATCTTTGCTAAAAGGACCAAAATAGACTACATTGAAGGCAATATTCAGTTTTGTCACTTTCTTGAAAAAAAATATTACACTTCATATTTAACTTTAAAAGAAGCCGAAAAGCATATCCAAGAGTTTGTTGATGATTTAAAGGCAAGAAACCTGAGTAGCAACACTATTCATGATTACTTGGCTTCTGTTTGTAAAACTTTCGGAAAATACATGGGTGATTATGAACACCCAATTCGCCACGGGGTTTGTCTTAAAGACGATCCAACGAAGTATAATACTAAATTGGGAGAAAAAGCTCGTGATTTAGGGTTACTAACTGGTTTAAGGCGCAACGAGCTTGCTCAGTTGAAAATCAAAGATATAAAATTCATTGATTGCGAAACTGTCCACATTTTTAGTATTGGAAAGGGTGGCAAGCATAATCGTACTGTATTGAAAGGAATTGTTGCAGTGGAAAAGCTAAAAGAATACATTAGAGAAGCAGAGGAGAAAGGTAGTGATTTTTTGTTAACAAAGGCCGAAGCACGAGTTCCAGATGCACTTCATTACTGTCGAGCAATATGTGCACAGAATACCTATTACGCAGTTTTAAAAGAAATGGAAAATGATCCTGCGAAGCGTGCAGAATACGTTCAGAAAATCAAGAACGAGTTTAAACGTTGCAAGAGAAAGCTCAAGGAGGATCTTAACAAACCTTATCGACTTAGAGGATATAACCGAGAAGCAGCATTGTCTATCGGCAAGCCAATTGTTTATGATCGTGTCGCAGCGATGTATGTTAGTCTATTCATACTCCACCACTTCCGCACAGATACCACCATTCTACATTACTTGGTAAAATAATATATTTTATGTGCAAAAAGCAAAGCCTGTTCATCACGGGCTTTGCTTTTTTTTGTACATAAACGTGCCAAAATCCAAATACTACTTATCTGCCGTCTAGAACGCTCCACCGCCTCTGTAAGATATGTATTCTCAGCGTACCTGTCTAGTCTGGCGTTGTGTTCGGCTACTTTTCCCATCCATTGAATGAAAGTGATAATGGTTGAGATCAAATTTATCCCGTTATTGATGAACGCAAAATTCTGAACCATTTATCCGAATCAGTCGGATAATCATTACAACCTTTCTTTGAAATAACGCCGATATTCCAGTATGTAATAAAACAGATAAATAGCATACTGATTGCCGATACGACAACCGCTTCAATAACCAGAAACGGAGTCGAATAAGTTTCCATACTTCTTGACAGAATCGCCAAGATAATGTTCTGCATAAGTCTCACGAAAATTCCAAGCAGAATTATATCTAATATAAATCTCCATAGAAATGATTTTGTGAATTGTGTCATTGTTTTTCCTACTTATTATTCAACCGTGTATTCAATCGTGTTACTAATGGGAGTATATTCTCCTGTAGCATCATCATAATCAATCACTAAAGTAACTGTGTAATCGCCTTTATCAGCAAAAGTCAAAAAATTAGTCCAAGTTTTACGGTATGCCTGAAAACATTTGCATAATTTGCCATTTTGGGTTACATACCAAAATAAGTTTTTATCAGTTTCTTTCTGCGGTATTTCGGGTCTGTTTATAAGAATAATATTTTTATTTTCTTCAATCGTAATTTCCGCTAATAGAATTGAATCATCATCTTTTAAATCAGAAGAGAATACAACGCTCTGATTTTCTTTAATATTTGTTTGATGTTCAGGCGTAATTTCATAATCAAATGCTTTTAAATTCATATGAATGAGCATACAGAGAAAAAAGAGCAAAAACATTATAAAAATGCGAAAAAATTGTTTTTTATAAATTGCCTTGAAAAAATTAAATTTATTCCTGTATGTATAATGCTCACCCTTATAGGTTCTGTACGGAAACTCAACCAGCGTCAAAATGAGTTTAGAAGCATTATAAGAACATATCACAATCATTAAAAAGTATAATATCTTTGTTAAATGAAGTTCTGCCTTAAATTCACAAAATACATTATTATAAAAATAATCAAATCCTGCAAATGCAATTATGTATAGCATCAAATTCGGAAATATCAAAAGAGAAAGGTAATTATCTTTCTCTTCTACATTTCTGGGATATTTACGCATCTGTCAACACCTTCTCAAGCTTTGCTATCATTATTTTCGCAGAAGTTATGTCAGAATTATCACGCAGTGCTGAAAATAGTTCTGGAGCACTCTCTTTAAAATCGACATATTTCTTTTCAGATAATAATCTTGCATAAGCTAACCTATAATAATAATTTTGAACATCCACTAGTCGAACATTGTAGTACTGATTGACAATTGGTATTTTATTTATTTCTTCTTCAAATTCTTTATTTACACTGTAGGCTATACTCGATGCGCTATATGCCATTACTGCACTTTTACATTGACCGGATATATTACATAATTTATCAGGTATAAACCTTGTAACAACAAGCGATATACCAAAGTACACTCCGCCGATCATGGCAAGCGTACCAAGCATATAAAACAATGTACACAAAAACAGTTTAATAGGTGTATTCTCTCCAACAAAACTGTTAGGAAATACCAAACAATAAATTGTTAGACTAAGCACAAGACCACAAACCGTTATTAATCCTGACAATGCAAATGTCTTTGGAGACAGCGGCTTAATGGTGCCTTCGTCAACAAATCTTTTGTAGTTATACCAAAATAATGCCTTGTTAGCCATAATTATGTCACCTCAGATATGAATCTTGACGTAATTGTCAAAATGATATTTTGACAAAACCTAACAAATGTTTCCAATAAGATAATGTCTAATATGAACCGCCATAGGAATGATTTTGTGAATTGAGACATTGTTTTTCCTACGTATTTATAGTTGTTTTTTCAACAATAATTACAAATCCTGATGAACGATAGTATGTAATGCGATAAGATGCATTTTTATCATTTTTCAACAAATCATATTGCGAATTTGTCAAAATAAGTTCTGTATCATCTTGATTATAGTATGAAATAATATAATGGAGCCCATTTGATGATGTATACACATTAGGATTAATGATATCATATTCAATAATATTATTAGTTTTAATATCATTATCAATTTGATTCAGGCACATGACCTGTTGAATTGAATTTTTCGTTCCGTATGAAGCAAAACTCTGCATCGACAAAACTATTATTGTGACAATCCATAATATAGAATATAGAGCCATTCTGATAGATTGTTTCTTCATGGCGTTGATTGATGAAATACTCAACGCTTTAACAAACTGATAATAACTAAACTTGTTTTTAAACCTATAGTCATCGAAATTGCTAAATGTTCTATCATATTTATTATACATTTCTATCACAGAAAATAATATCTTAGAAACGTTATAGCTACATATTAAAATACATATAAATCTTATAATAAATAGTACTTTTAAATTATGGATTGAATATTCTAGAAACTTCCCTGATAAAAAATTGGTTGCAACGCTATAATTAACATACATAAAAATAAATGAAATAATTATATTGTCTAATGTTATTAACAGAGCATAATTATCTCTTGCATCTGGGTCATTCCATTTTTTCGACATATGATTCACTCCTCGACACTAATCATATTCTGTAAGCGATTCACTATTATTCTTGAATTAGTAATATCATCACTGTAAAAAATATATTTAATGAAATCTGGTGCTTCATCTCTGAAATCAATATACATTTGCTCAGCATAAAGTCTTGCATAGGTTAATCTAGAATAGTTAATCGGAGCTTCTACTGCAATAATTTTATAATATTTATCATCATATGCAATTCCATATAAATCATTTCTAAGCATTTCATTTAAAACACTTGCAATACTTGCAGCTGCATATGTTTTAACGGCATATTTACATTGTTCAGAAATATTAAAAAACACATTTCCAAGTGCCATATACAGAGCATCATGCCATACCTCGTTTTTCTTAGTTAGATCTACGTTATCACTTGTCAAAAGTGCGCGCATTGCTTCTACTCGTGCATTATATGCTGAATTCCAGATCATATTGTCGTTATCGCAGTAATCAATAAAACTGAAAACCTCTTTGTAATATCCATTATTATCCTCCGACTATGTATATCTGACAATACAAAACTATCAAATGTACTAGTTAATATATAATCTACACGGTGTTATCAATTAAACCTATTTATACGCTCATTACTCCGCCACAAAATCAATATCGTTTTCCTTTGCATACTCCTCAGCATACGAGCCTGATTTTCCCTTTATCGTCAAGCTATCACACTCATCAAAAGCGTTTTCCGCTATTTCATTGACCGACTCAGGAATGTAGATTTCCTTTAGGCTGTTACAACGTGCAAATGCCTCACTGTTTATCGTAGTTATATTGTCCGGAAGAACAAGAGCTTCCAAAGCCTTGCAGGCGAAAAATGCTCTTTTAGGTATAGTGTCTATCTTTGACGGGATATTTATTTCTTTAAGACCTGTACAGCCTTGGAAAGACTGCATTCCTATTGATTCCAGCGAGTCGGGGAAATCAAGCTTTTCCAAGCTTTCGCAGCCACTAAAAGCATCTTGTCCTATTGTTTTTAGACCATTATTAAACGTGAATGAGGTCATACTCTTGCAGTTACTAAAAGCAAAATCATTAATAATTGTTATATCATCTGGACAAATAAATTCCTTTAAATTTATGCAATGCCTGAAACCACCATATTGTATTACAGTTTGTGATTTAGGAAGCGTGATTATTTCCAGAGTTTCAAAATGATCAAATGCACAATAAATTTCCTGAAAATCCTCTGGAAAGTATAGCTCTTTGATTTCGGATTCAATGTACCCAAGATTGTGATAAGTGTCATTCGTATCTCTAAATTCTCGCATACCAGCGTTTGCAATGTTAACTACTTTCTTACCGTCAATCTCTTCCGGAATATGAACTATATCCTCGTTTCCAAACCAATAGGTTATTACAATACCTTCGTTCCCATAAGTTCTTCCCCAATCGTCTTGAAACCCTGCTGCATCGATATATACATAGCCTGTATCTTTATCTATGGTATGACCCTTTTTCTCTAAACCTTTGTAGAAATCTTTTTCCTTATCGTTAAGATTATCCCATGCCGAAGCTTTGGCATTTGTAACTGAGCTGACTTCAGAATCCGAACTAACGTTAGAGCTTGTAGCCTGTCCACAAGAAACCAATGACACTGCCGTTATTGCAGTAATCAATAAAACTGAAAACTTTTTTGTAATATCCATCGTTATCCTCCTATAACTTATTATTCTAATTACTTTTAGCTGTTTTGCTTTTCCATTTGATCGCAATACTTTCAATTGTCAATTTATTAGTATAATGTACTGTCATATAATAATATAGCTTATGTTGCTTTTACTCTATGAATTTTGGCTGTAAGAAAAATTATTATCGAATATTGAAATGATATCAAAATCGAAGATTTTAGCTTAGACATCTGTAAAACATTAAACAAGAAACCCGTTATCGAGTCGGTAAACACAAACAGATATAAAAATAGTGGCGTATACATAGAGAATAATAAAAATAATATCACTGCTGTCATAAGTAAACTGATAATATCAAATTTATCCTTTTTATATAAAACAATGTTGGCAAAATAACGATACATAGAAACGTAAGTGTGTTGATTATAAAAAACAAAGCAATTCCACTTGCCCACGTTGAACCGCTAAGAGTATCTAACACCTTTGAAAATACATATCTATACATAAGAGCAAACAAAATACTTAACAAGTATATCGTTATGTCAAGTGCAAGAATTTTAAAATAATTATATACCTTTTTCAAAATTATCATCCCCTTGATATAACGTAATAACTAATTTATAAATGTGGATCTGATATGTAATCTGTTCCTTTGAGTACATCATTATCAGTACTGTATCTAATAAAATCCCATTTTACGTCTTTATATTTGCAAGAATAGACCACATTATTGTTAGATTTGTACTTCATAATTATATTATATCACAAGGGGGCTATATATTGCAATAGATTTTAGACTTTTAAATAAAAATAACGTCGCCTTATAGTACCCGTCAAATTCTCCGCATCTACCCCACCGATGTCTAAAGAAGTATAATAAACTTCAAGCAACTCCATAGAGTAAATTATCCGAACTCAAAAAGTCTATAGAGTTACTTAAACCAAATCAGATGTGGAGATAAAGATAATGAAAACAACGATCGCAACAGTAAAGAATGAACTCCGCCTGACCGAATGGTCAGCACAGAGTTAACAACAGCTTGATTTAGTTACTTTTGAAGCATTTACTATTGATTTTTCTAGATGCATAGTTATTTTTTATATGCGAAGTTTGAGTCATATATTAAAACAAAGCTACGTAAATAAGCAACTCATTATAATATAAGAAGAAAGCATTACTTCTTATATTATAAAGGAAGAAGATTTATCGTTTTAATGCAAATAATAGTTGTTTATTTTCTGTATCATGTTTATACTAAAAAAGCAATAGCTCAAATAATTTTAAAGATAAAATCAGCCGATCGCACAAACGTGCAAACATTTCATTGATAATATCGTCAGCAAATTATAAAAATAATGCAGTAGAAAGCAACAAATTTTCATTTGTATAAACATAAAGCTATAATAAGTAAGCAAATAAATATAAAAGAAGAATAAGCTACTCATTATAATAATATAAGAAGAAAGCACCACTTCTTATATTACAAAGGAATAAGATTTATCGTTTTAATGCAAATAATAGTTGTTTATTTTCCATATCACGTTCGCCCTAAAAAAGCAATAGCTCAATTAATTACAAAGATAAAATCAGCCGATCGCACAAATGCGTTAGTACTTGATTGGTAATATTGCTGTAATTCTTAAAGATAATGCATTAGAAAACAACAAGTTTTTATTTATATAAACATAAAACTATAATAAGTAAGCAAATAAATAAGAAATAAGGATAAGTGGTTCAGTTTTATTTTAGCATATATACTCAGTATGTTTACTTATTATTGTTATAAGATAAAATAAGAAGAAACTACTCATTATAATATAAGAAGAAAGCACTACTGCTTATATTATAAATAAAGAAGATATATCGTTTTAATGCAAATAATAGTTGTTTATTTTCTTTACCACGTTTGCCTTAAAAAAGCAATAGTTCAAGTAGTTTTAAAGATAAAATCAGCTTTTTATACAAATGCGCAAACCTTTCATTGGTAATATTGCTACAAAGTTTGAAGATAACGCATTAAAGAATAACAAGTTTTCATTTATATAAACAAAAAGCTGTAATAAGTAAGCAAAAAATAAGAAATAAGGATAAGTGGTTCAGTTTTATTTTAGCATATATAGCATATATACTCAGTATATTTACTTATTCTTGTTATAAGATAAAATAAGAAGAATAAGCAACTCATTATAATATAAAAGGAAAGCACTACTTCTTATATTATAAAGAAAGAAGATATATCGTTTTATCAAAAACAATAGTTGTTTCTTTTCTATATCACGTTTGCTCTAAAAAAGCAATAGCTCAAGTAATTTTAAAGATAAAAATCAACGTACTGCACAAAGGAGCAAGCATTTCATTGGTAATGTTGCCGAAAAGCTTGAAGATAATGCATTAGAAAACAACAGGCTTTTATTTATATAAACATAAATCTTTATAAATAAGCGGATAAAGAAAAAAATAAGTTATTTGGTATCTTTACTTATTAGGATTATAAGATAAGAAGAAAACAACACATCTTATGTCAAAAATAAAAGTTGATCTTCCCCATATCACAAAAATACTAAAAAAGCAAGAGATCAAAAATTTTAAAGACAAAATCGACGAATTGTACAAACGTATAAGCTCTGTCATAGTAATATTACAGATAAAACATTATGATAACACTATAGAAAATAAGCATTTTTTATAATCACAAAACTGCAAACAATAATACTATGGAAAACAGCGACTTTTCATATATAGCTGTAAAAAGAAAAATAAATTACTTGATTTTTATTTTATTCAGCTCACAAGATAAAAAAAACAGCACATCTTATATTACAAAGTAAAAATGCAAATAATAGTTGTTTATTTTCTGTATCACATTCGCCATAAAAAAGCAATAGCTCAAATAGTTTTAAAGATAAAATCAGCGGATTGCACAAACGTGCTAGTGTTTGATTGGCAATATTGCTGTAATTCTTAAAGATAATGCATTAGGAAACAACAGGTTTTTATTTATATAAACACAATGTTATATATAGTAGTAAGATAAAAAAGATACTACCACCAAATTATAAAATAGTGATAGTATCTTAATAATGCTATTGATAGTGAAAATCTGCATTCTTCCTTTTCAAAACGAAAAAATGTTAGGTAGAAACTTGCATTGGAGGGAAAATCAAAAGAAGAGATTAATGATATATGCAACCGTATCAACTGCTTCAAGTGGAAAATCTTTGCTAAAAGGACCAAAATAGACTACATTGAAGGCAATATTCAGTTTTGTCACTTTCTTGAAAAAAAATATTACACTTCATATTTAACTTTAAAAGAAGCCGAAAAGCATATCCAAGAGTTTGTTGATGATTTAAAGGCAAGAAACCTGAGTAGCAACACTATTCATGATTACTTGGCTTCTGTTTGTAAAACTTTCGGAAAATACATGGGTGATTATGAACACCCAATTCGCCACGGGGTTTGTCTTAAAGACGATCCAACGAAGTATAATACTAAATTGGGAGAAAAAGCTCGTGATTTAGGGTTACTAACTGGTTTAAGACGCCGCGAGCTCGGCCACTTAAAAGTCGATGATATAAAATTCATTGACTGCGAAACAGTTCACATTTATAGTATTGGAAAAGGCGGAAAACATAATCGTACTGTATTGAAAGGTATAGTCGCAGTTTCGAAGCTAAAAGAATACATTAGAGAAGCAGAGGAGAAAGGTAGTGATTTCTTGTTGACAAAGGCAGAAGCACGCGTCCCAGATGGGCTCCACTATTGCAGGGCAATGTGCGCTCAGAATACATACTATGCCGTTTTGCAGGAAATGGAAAATGATCCTGCAAAGCGTGCCAAATATATTCAAGAAATCAAGGATGAGTTTAAACGCTGCGGTAGAAAACTCAAAGAGAATCTCGACAAACCTTATCGACTTCGAGGATATAACAGAGAAGCAGCATTATCAATAGGCAAGCCAATTGTCTACGATCGTGTTGCGGCGATGTATGTTAGCCTGTTCATACTCCACCACTTCCGTACGAATACCACCATTCTACATTACTTAGTGAAATAGCGAATCCAACCAAGTTTATCAACATAGAATGGGTGTGTCGGCGTAGCAGAAATAGTCTC
>ERZ857982.3329-NODE-3329-length-11079-cov-3.178066_pt1 | contig 11079 bp, 18 predicted proteins | sample MGYA00519955_ERZ857982 | MGnify/ENA primary metagenome ERZ857982 (study PRJEB31778, sample SAMEA3449416) | human gut metagenome | biome: human gut; feature: human-associated habitat; material: faeces | place: United Kingdom | collected 2010/2012 ... | reverse complement strand
GAGATAAAGTAACGACCGAATCCTATGATCCGGAAGGTGCAAAGAAAGTTCTCGAAGAAGCCGGATGGACGGACACAGACGGAGACGGTATCCGTGAAAAAGACGGACAGAAGCTTCAGATCAAATGGCTTACCTATCCAAGCAGACAGGAGCTTCCGCTTCTGGCAGAATCCGCACAGGCTACGTTAAAAGACATCGGAATCGATGTGGATATCAACTGTACGGCTGACAACAACAGTGTTGTGCAGGATCCGGCAGCGTGGGATGTCTCTGCCATGGCAAATGTACAGGCTCCGACCGGAGATCCGGAATACTGGTTTACCGTGTTTGCAACTTCCGATGCAACGAAAAATCAGGGAGCTTATAAAAATGAGAAACTGGATCAGTTGGAAGAGCAGCTCAGCCAGGAATTTGACACCGACAAACGTGCCAAGCTTGCAGTTCAGATGCAGCAGACGGTTCTGGACGACAATGCCTTTGTATACTGCTCTTTCCTGAAGATGAGCCAGATCTCACGGGCAAATGTAACCGGATATATGGCACATGCCTGTGATTACTATCAGGTGACAGCGGATTTGGATATTAACTGAATATTTTTCATATCCTGAATTAAAAAATGAGTAAGTAATATTCTACGGGAACCGTTTGCAATGAAAAAATTATGCAAACGGTTCTTTTTTATAGGCAGAGTAAACAGAGATTGAAAGGTATGAATAAAAAAGGAAATTCGATTGACAGAAATGTAACTTAACAGAATATATGACAAAAAGGACATTCTAACGTGAGACCATCCGTGAAGAGGTGGGAAATGACGGGAAACCCCGTGAAATCAAGGGTTGTGGCGAATTTAATAGAGAAAAAATGAAGCATCTTTGACAGCGAATTTGAGAATAAGCTGTTTCGGATGCTTTTTTTGTGCCCTTGGAAGGGAGGGAAGTGGATAGAGTGCTTGGAAGCATTGGTTTTACTTGGTTTTTGAGCACTTGTTCTATCCACAACACCTCAAAGTTAGGTTGTAAGGACATTATACATCAGGCATCCTCTTCTGAAAATAGGTCAAGCGTTATAACGTGGCGTTATTGCGTTACTGATTAAGTGTTGTCAATGTGCGTGTTTGTTTCGTAAAGTACCATAAAATAAGGGTTTTTTGAAAGTAACGCTTTGAAAAAAAGGCGTTACTCAATGCAATCAGTACACGGAACAGGAGAGCCGGGACTGGATGCAATCAAAGTGACAAATTGGAACCTTGCAAATAAAGTTGTCACTTTGGCTTATTTTCAAGGAAAAATGAACTTTTTCGGGAATTGCTTCCCTAAAAAGCAAAGTGACAATAAAAGGGTTACAAGTAACCCAAAAAAGCAAAAAAAAATCAGCCAACCATGTCACCATTTTCTGTACCCATCAATCCGGATGATTTTGCAGTCACATCTCTTTCTTTTTTCACCTTCCGGAGCTTTAGTTGCAATAAGCCCATGAGTTCCTCTTTGTCATCTTCAGGAAGCTCCCGGAAACCATTCAACAGCTCCTCTTCCAATTTGCAGATATTGGACTTCTGCATATTGGAAGATATTCCGGTTGCCAACCAATTCATATCACACTCTAACACTTGTGAAAGCTTATAAAATGCAATAACGGAAGGCGTAGTTTTTCCGTTTTCGATTTTGCTCAATGCTCCTGAAGTGATGTCACATCTCTCATATATGTCTGTTTGAGAGAGTTTCAATTCTTTTCTTCTTGTTTTAATACGTTCACCAATTCCTATCATATCTAATTCCATGATGACCTCTCTTTCTGCAAATTGGAATATTTATTCTTCCTGAAAGCAGAAAAAGTGTTGACATTCTGCAAATAGGAAGATATAATAAACCTTGCAAGGGTTACTTGTAACCCACTAATCCAAGATAAATCATATCAAAAAACTTAGTAAATCTCAATAGTCGGAGTTCTCCGGCACAAAGAAAGTCACCCGGTTCAGGGTATCAGGAAATGGAACTATGAAGGAATGAAGGAGGTGCAGGATGCAGAAGCAGGAATTTGAGGAAAGAATTGAAAGAACTGTCACGGATGAGCAGTACAAAGTGATTGAAGAAGTCTACATGTGGCATCCATCTATCCGGAACACATCCGGCAAAGATGAAGTTGCTGAACTGTATAAGAGCTTTGGTATGACAATCTTCCATGACATGCTTCCAAGAGCAAAGAAAGCCCATGAGCTTGATGAGCTCCTCCGGAACGCACAGAGAGAAGTGCAACGGATACAGGAAGAGATAGAAGAGCTGTCCTGTCCTACTTTAAGAGTTGAAGAATGAGACAGTGGCATCAGGGAAAGGAAGGTTTTATGAAGGTAACAAGGATACAAGACAAGTATAACCCGGACAAGGTTTGGATGATAAAGCGGTACCTGTGCGGTACATTCTATGTCAATCAGGAGATTAAGGGGCAGAAGTTCTATGACCGTGATAGAAGGATGACAAAGCGGATGCTTGTCAGTATCGGAGTTTTAGCTTGAAGCCCTGATGTTCAAATATATAGAGAGGAGATGAGGCATTTGCTGAACCTGTCAAGTGATGAAATGGAAGCATTGGTTGAGCACAGAGAGAAGTTGGATGCAGAGCTTGAGCAGCTCCGGGAGAACCGGATGGAGCTTGAGGCAGAGATTGAGGGAAAGGAAAACGCTCTCAATATAATTGACAAAATTATAGAGGGGACGGAGGTGAGCTACTGATGAAGAACGGAAAGGCTCCCACAAGGGAACAGAAGAAGATAATGAAGGCTCATGGATTGGTGCCGGAGAATTGGCTTGTGGTCAAGAACCTTCCGGACTCATTGGAAGTAGTGAGCCGGGTATCTCTGAAGAAGGTTGGAGGAAAACCAAAGACAAGGACTATATCAAAGAGCCTGTAATTGGTTGGAAAGGTAGGCTGTAATGGAGAAATACAAGGATAGTGATGTGGAGTTGATGTCAATACTCCTGAAGCTTCAGGAACAGACAAGCCCCATCAGGATGTCCATAGGATACACAGTAGGCGGCACAGTCCGTCAGGGTATCATCCTGTATGAGGCGGCTCCAAAAGTCATTGAGACCCTTATGGAAAAAGGATACACCTGTGACCTGAATGGTTGCGGTATGAGGGTATACAAGCTGTGATGTGAGGTGAGCAGATGGCAACAAAGCAGACGAGACTGACACCCTTTGGGCGGAAGGTCAGGAAAAGGCTCATAGACAAGAATATGACACAGGTGGAGCTTGCTGCTTTGCTTGGATGCAATAAGCAGTACATGGCTCATAGACAAGATGAGGAATAATATAATGAATATCGTCCACAACATGATAATGAACATCACACAGGCAAATACGATATATCCAGTATGTGAGAGTGAGTTCTATGACCGGAGAAACTTCCAAAATCATGCCATAGGAAACTGTGAGCAGCTCCTTCAGGAGATGCAATACATTATATCCATCATCCCGGTGGATGCACAGAAGTATATCCGATATGTGGAAATGATTGAGAAGGAGATAGCCCTCCTGAAGGGATGGAGAAAGAGTGACAACAAAATCCTGAAGAAAATCAGGGAAAATGAAGCAGCCAAAGCACAGAAAGAAGGTGCTTCCCAAAAGGCTGAAAAACAAGTATAATTATCCGGGGCAAGCTTTGTATCAAGAGACTTTTCCACCGTTGAGTGCTGTGGTGTCGGCGGCGGCGTTTGCTAATTGTAACAATAATGGTAATAGTAATAATAACAACGCCGCCGGGGATGGTGGAGTCCGCCCGATTTCGTGTATGTATACTAAGTGTAGGCTATGTGCCGATATACGATACAGGAAAGGAAAGCTTGTCCTTCCGAAAGGTAAAGAAGCCCATCTTCTGATAGAGGGAGGATGGGGGAACATCTTGATGCACCCTGATACGTCAGTTGGTGCTAGAAACGAGGTGAAGCTCTATGAATGATATGGAGTCTGTATATGATGCCAACTCCCTGCTTGATGCTTTTAACAAGTCCAAGAAGGGAACAGCGTGGAAAGAGTCAGTACAGCGGTATGAAATGAACCTTTTGAGGAATATCAACCAAACTCAAAAGGAGATGAAGGATGGAACCTATGAGCAGAAGGACTTCTATGAGTTCAAGCTGCATGAGAGGGGAAAAACAAGGCATATTAAGTCAATGCACATCTCTGACCGTGTGGTACAGAGGTCAGTCTGTGACAATGTGCTTGTCCCGGAACTCTCCAAGTACCTGACCTATGACAATGGTGCTTCCATGGAGGGCAAGGGTATCCATTTTGCAAGGAAACGGTTGAGCACACATCTTCACAAGTTCTACAGGAAACACAAGAGCAATGAAGGGTATGTATTACTGATTGATTTTAGCAAATTCTTTGACAATATAGTCCATGATGGTCTGATAAAGGAAATGTGGAAAAAGATTGGTGATAAGGAGACAATGAGCTTTATTGAGAAGCTCATAGATACCTTCAGGGTGGATGTTTCCTACATGACTGATGAAGAATATGCTAACTGTATGAAAACGCTGTATAACGCCTTGGAACATGCTCAAATTGATAAGGCAAAGCTGACAGGCGAAAAGTACATGAGAAAGTCCGTGGGTATTGGAAGTCAAATATCACAAATATCCGGAGTATACTATCCGACAAGGATAGACAACTACTGCAAGATTGTGAAGGGCATGAAATACTATGGGCGGTATATGGATGACATCTATATCATCCATGAAGATAAGGAGTACCTGAAGGGGCTCCTGAATGACATACAAGGGATATGTGATGAGCTTGGACTCTTTATCAATCCAAAGAAAACACAGATAGTAAAACTGTCACATGGCTTCACATTCCTTAAAATCAAATATAACCTAACAGAGACAGGAAAGGTACAGGAACGTATCAGCAAGGACTCCGTCACAAGGATGCGGAGAAAGCTGAAGAAGTTCCGGAAGCTCATGGATGCCGGGGAGATGTCCTTTGATGATGTGAGATGTGCCTATGCCTCATGGAAGGGCGGTGTGAGCCACTACGACTCATACAATGTAGTCAAGAGTATGGATAAGCTCTTTGATGAGCTTTTTATCCATCCATTTATTGGAGGAGGACACAGAGATGAGCAAAACAACAATGAGCAAAAATGAGATAGAGCAGAAAATAAGAGACCTGAAGACCAAGCTCTCATGTCAGGAGTCTGATATTGGGGACTGGAAGATTGCCAAGTGTATTGAGTATTCTACCCTTGGGATGGAGTCACCTTATGACCTTCAGGAGCTCCACAAACAGAGACAGGTCATCCGTGATGAGATTGGAGCCTTGGAAGAGGAACTTGCCAAGTGTGAAGATGAGGATGAAGCCGCTTCTGAAAAGTAGGCGTTATTCACAAAATTATTGTCAAAAAAGCGGAGGGTTTTTCCCTCCGCTTCGTGCTTATAAATACCGGAAATATTTCCCGAAAAGTTTTGTCAAAAGTTTTGAGAAGTTTTGACAAAAATTTTGAGCGGCTACAGCAGATAACTCAGCAAAGGCAACGGTGACAGTAACAGTAAAGTCCGTAGATAAAACGGCACCGAAAAATGTAAAGGTGAATTCTGTAAAAGTAGATAGTGTTACCTTAAGCTGGAATGCGCTTACTGCTGTTTCAAATAAAGGAAAATTTACAAAAGTTTCTACCGTTAAAAACGCGAAAAAAACAACTTTCCTTGATAAAAAAGTTTCTTCTAAAAAACGTATTATTATAAGGTACGCGCATATAAAACTGTGAAAGGTAAAAAAATATATGGCGCATATTCAGTAGTAAAAAAAGTAAAATGTAAATAATATAGATTTATTTGCAGGCTGTCATTCAGAAAAATCCCGTGTTAACCAGATATTTATCTTAACACGGGATTTTCGTATGGATGCATTGATGATAAAGTTTGTATAAATTTATATGTAGCAGAGTGTATTTGAGTTGTTTGATTGTCTTTTCTTCTATTCGCAAAACACAAGTTTAACGAATAGTTGCATTCGGAAGCAAATAATCTGTAGCTTATTAACTCAATATACGCTGTGTCGGCAACAAAACTAATCAATTTGCAATTAACATTTTTACAAAAAAATCCCCATTAAGGCTATACACCTTAACAGGGACTTTTTTCCGGGATATTTCTATTTTATTTCTGTGCATCCATAATTTCACGGAATTTTAAGATCATGTCGACACATCCGTCAATACCAAGCTTTCCGGCATCCAGTGTCAGATGATAGCTGGTAGAATCACCCCAGCGCTTGCTGGAATAATAATTATAATAGCTGGCGCGCTGTTTATCCTTTTTCTGGATCAGGTCTTTTGCCTTATTCTCTGTGATATTCAGGCGTTTGCTGACAGCTTTGACGCGGTTTTCCATATCTGAATGTATAAAAATATTGATGCAGTCCGGATAATCTGCCAATGCGTAATCTGCACATCTGCCAACAATGACACAGGATTCACGATCTGCAATCTTTTTAATCGTTTCAAATTGTGCAAGGAATACTTTATGGTTCAACGGCATATCAAGAAACGGTGAAGAATTGTAGCTTCCAACGGAGTATGTATCCATGACCAGTGAGTATAAAAAGCTGCTGGTTGGTTTTTCATCGTGATTTTCAAAAATCTCTTCGCAAAAGCCACTGTCTTTCGCTGCCTGCTGTAATAATTCTTTGTCGTATAATTTGATGCCAAGTCTGTTGGCAAGTGCCTCACCAACTGCTTTACCTCCGCTTCCAAATTCACGACCGATGGTATATATCTTATTTGACATAGGAATCCCCCACTTTCTTTTGCAGCAGAATATCTTACATATTACGAAATATTTGTGCAATACATGCAAAACGCCTCGTTTTCATATGATGATATCTGTTTCTTTTGTATAATTATACTACATTTTTTCAAAAATTAAAACAATTTTTCGGAATTTAATGCAAACTTTTTAGTATTTTCAAAAAATATTCTGGGAGTGGTGCCGATATTTCCATATATTCATTAGTATGCGGATGAATAAAACCGATCGTCATGGCATGAAGTGTCTGCCCCTGCGTTTTAAACGGACTTTTTCCACTGGAATATACGGTATCGCCAAGTAACGGGTGACCGATACTTGCCATATGAACGCGGATCTGATGTGTTCTACCCGTCTCTAATTTAAATTCCATATAGGTATAATTCGAAAAACGTTCCAGTACTTTATAATGTGTGATCGCCGGCTTTCCATTTTTCTCGTTGATCGCCATCTTTTTCCGGTTGGTCGGATGTCTGCCGATCGGAGCATTGATCGTTCCTTCATCGTCTTTTACAACGCCATATACAATACCGCGGTATCTGCGATTGACACTGTGCTCTTTGATCTGCTCTGCAATTTTAACATGGCTCTCATCATTTTTACATACAATGAGCGAACCGGTTGTGTCCATATCGATCCGGTGCACGATTCCTGGCCGTATTTCGCCATTAATGCCAGAAAGACTGTCTTTGCAGTGAAACATAATCGCATTAACTAAGGTGCCTGAATAATGCCCTGCTGATGGATGTACAACCCTTCCTTTCGGTTTATTGACAACGAGAAGGTCATCGTCCTCATATAAAATATCAAGCGGGATATCTTCCGGGAGAATCGGTGTTTCCACGGCGTCTGGAATTTCCACACATACAAGGTCATCCATACGCAGACGGTAATTTGCTTTTGCTATAGAATCATTTACTTTTACATGGCCGTCTCTGATCAGTTTCTGAAAAAAAGAACGTGAAGGTGCATTTGAAGAGGTTTTTGACTGCTCAAAAATAACGCTTAGATATTTATCTAAGCGTTCTCCCTCATATTCTGCCTCTATTTCGAAAGTTTCCTGTTTCATAAAATCTCCATTCTGGTATGTATATTCAATGGTATACAAAAATCATGATTTCTTTTTTGTGGGAAGAATACGTTCAAAGTCTTCTTCCTTATAAAACAGCAGACATAAGATCAAAAGTACGGCAGCAACGGTCACATAAATGTCTGCGACGTTGAACACCGGGAAATTGATCAGTCTGAAATAAAAGAAATCAACCACATATCTCTGCGTAACCCGGTCAATAAAGTTACCGATCGCACCTGCAAAAAACAGAATGGTGATTCCATTGAGTAAGCCAAAATGTTTTTCCGCAGGAATGCGCATCAGATAAAAATATATGATAAGGATCAGAACAATCACGGTAAAAATAATAAGCGGCCACTGTTTTCCCTGAAAAATACCAAACGCTGCACCACGGTTCTCTAAATAACTGAGTTCCAAAACGTTTTTCCACAAAACAACAGGCATCTGATCTTTCAAATGCTGTACTGCAAGATATTTTGTAAACTGGTCTAAAAAAATCAGAATGACTGAGCATAAAATACCGATAAAAACTTTTTTTTGAATGGTTTTAGATTGTTGTTTCATTGAGCCCTCATTTCTTTGGAAATCATTTTAGGAATGGCAGACATAACGGATACCGTCAAGAATCTGTTCATCTGTCAGTTCACGGTAGATATAAGCATTTCCAATCTCTTTTAAAAGAATAAACTTAACCTGGTTTCCAACCATTTTTTTATCGGATTTTGTTGCGGAAAGAACTTTTTCTGCGTTAAATCCATCCATCTGTGTTGGAAGTTCAAAAAGCGATAAAGCATTTTGTATTTTCTCAAAATCTTCTTTTGAAATATGGCCAAGCTGCATGGACAGATAAGATGCCGCAACAATACCAAGTCCTACACATTCTCCGTGGTAAAGCGAAAAATCAGAAAGCTTTTCAATGGCATGACCAATCGTGTGTCCAAAATTAAGGAGTGCACGCTCTCCCTGTTCTTTGGGATCACGTTCGACCACATCACGCTTGATATTACAGCTTATGTAGATCATTTCTTCTAAAATTTCAGGATCTAATGCCCAGATCTCTTTTTCATGAGCGATGAGCCATTCAAAATAAGAAGCATCCTTGATCAAGCCATGCTTGATAATCTCTCCCATTCCGGAAACAATCTGTTTTCCTGGAAGAGAATGAAGCACTGACAGGTTCATATAAACTAATTTAGGCTGATAAAATGCACCGACCATATTTTTATACTGCATAAAATCAATACCCGTTTTGCCGCCAATACTGCTGTCCACCTGTGAAAGCAGTGTAGTTGGAATCTGTATGAAATCAATGCCCCGTAAGTAAGTTGCTGCCGTAAAACCGGTCAGATCACCGACTACACCTCCACCAAGTGCTAAGAGGATGTCCCTTCTGTCGAAGTGATTTTCTATCAGAAACTGATATAACGCACCTACGGTATCCGTGTTTTTGCTTGCTTCACCTGCAGGAAAAATATGTAAAAATACATTTGAAAATACCGCAGAAAGCTGATCCTGTACTTCCTTTGCGTATAAGGGTGCTACATTGGAATCTGTGACAATACAAAGTTTCTGGTCAGGACTGATTTTGAGTCTGGTCAGTTCTTTACAAAGATCCCCAAAATCTTTTTTTAATTCAATCGTATAGATCACATTTGTTCCATCTGTAACCGGTATACTTTTTGACATAATACTCCTCCGTTTCTGCATTTTTGCATATGAGCGTACTGTTAACTTTTGTATAGCTGATATTTGATTTTCAGACGTCCTTTATTGGTTTCTCCTGAGATGGAAATAAAATGAAAACGCCCATGACCGCGCACGGATATAATATCATCCGGCTTGCAGATATAGGTTGGTGTCTGAATATTTTTTCCATTTACAAATACACGGTCTGCGCGGATCAGTTCTAAAGACTGGCTTCTGGATAAACGGTATACACAGGCAATGACAGAATCAAGTCTGTTTGAGGTAATGATGCCATCTTTATCGATCATCTCCTGATGCGAACTGATTTCGTCTGTACTTACAACACTTAAGCGCACCAGTGTATGACGAACTTTTGTGAGCTGTTCCATAAAGTATGGAGCCACATTTTCCTCACACAGGATATAATAACAGCCGTCTCCCATCAGAATATCACCGATCTTTGAGCGGTCTATACCGAGTGTCATGACAGATCCAAGCAGGTCACGGTGACCTAATTTTTCTGCAAACTTCGGATAAGCGGGTTCCACCTTTAATGCCGCAATCGGGTATGTCCATTCATAATAAAGAGCATCAGGAATAAAAGCAATTATCTGACGCTCTGCATAGGAAACCCCGCCAAAACTCTCCGTCTTTGTGGCAAATTCGGATTCACACTGGTGGTAAATATTCAGTTCATTTAAATTAAGGAAATCGCTGAATAAAACGATTCCCTTTCGGTCAGCCTGTCTGGAAAGATCCAACAGACGTTTTTTACAAAGTTCCTGCTCATTCATAATTAAAAATCGGTCTGAATACCCCTTGTCTCAAATGAATCCATTAAACTTAAAAAATCTCCGGAAATATCCACAGATGCCGGTGTGATAATGAAGATGTAATTTGAAATCTTCTGCAGATTACCACTGATTGCAAAGCATGAACCGGATGTAAAATCAATGATACGCTGCGCAATCTCAACGTCAAGGCCCTCAACATTGAGGACAACAGTACGGTTCTCCAGTAAAGTCTCTGTAATTTCTCTCGCATCTTCAACAGAAGTAGGTTTGATCACACATACCTGCATACCGCCGGGACCAGTCTGTTTTTTCGATGGACGGATCGGCGTTACCTTGGATGAGGATTTTACCGGAGTCTCCTTCGGACGATCTGAATCATAATCTTTTTCTACTGTTTCACGTTTCTTCTCGCGACGGAATGTCTGCTTTGGCTCGTCCTCTGTATAATCATCATCGTAATCGTAATCTTCATTGTAAAAATCGTCGTCATCCTCAGGATTCAGACGCATAACATTTAAAAATTTATCAAGAACTCCCATGTTCTCACTCCTGTTTATAATTTCTTTCACCGAAAATTCCGGTTCCTACACGCACCATGGTAGCGCCCTCTTCGATTGCAACCATATAATCTCCTGTCATTCCCATAGACAGAATTTCCATAAATACATTATCTATGTTTTTATTAGTTATGTCAACAGATAATTGCTTTATTTTTCGGAAATA
>ERZ857982.3312-NODE-3312-length-11135-cov-2.868231_pt1 | contig 11135 bp, 10 predicted proteins | sample MGYA00519955_ERZ857982 | MGnify/ENA primary metagenome ERZ857982 (study PRJEB31778, sample SAMEA3449416) | human gut metagenome | biome: human gut; feature: human-associated habitat; material: faeces | place: United Kingdom | collected 2010/2012 ... | reverse complement strand
AGCGCAAACCTACTCCACGGTTTTGCAGCCGTTTCGCCAAGATGTGCAATGCGGATGCTGCGGAGAACGCTTATATTGGCGGCCTAAAACCGAACAATGGTTTTGCCGCCAATGTGGAATGTGGACAAAGCCTATCCCAGAAAAGGAACTGTCTGATGCTATTACAATAAAATTGGAATGGATTCAGAGACACTCAGAGGTGATTCACCCACCGACAACACAGCGTAATGTCCAATCTATCGAAGGCGCTAAGTTGACACGGGAAATCCAAACGGATTTACTGGAGACAGAGCCTAATGCCGATGCGCTAATTGCCAAAATCCTACACAGGGCAGAACTGGAGTACCAATTCTGCTCGGCGGGCGATGCTGACCCAGCAAGCCTGCAAATGCAAAAAGCGTGTGCCGAGTATAAGCCGACCGATGATTTTCCACATACCTTTTATAAAGGAATCGTTAGCAACGTCAGTCTATACCGCGATACCCACATCGAATTCAAACTGCGAAATGGACAAACTGTGTGAGGAAAAGTCATGAATAACATGAGAATTGTTGAGATTCCCGCTTCTATGAGGGAAAACGCCGGACGGAAAAACACGGTGCGCAAGCTGCGGGTGGCGGCCTACTGCCGCGTCAGCACCGAGGAAGAAGAACAGCAGGGCAGTTTTGAAATCCAGAAACTATACTACACCGAGAAAATCAATTCCACCCCGGAGTGGGAAGTCGCGGGCATCTACGCGGATGACGGTATCTCCGGCGTACATACCAAGAAGCGTGACGGTTTTAACCAGATGATTCAAGACTGCAAGAAGCGCAAAATCGACCTTATATTGACAAAATCCATTTCCCGCTTCGCCCGCAACACACTGGACAGTATTCAATACGTCCGAATGCTGAAACAGATGGGAATCGCGGTGGTATTTGAAAAAGAGAACATCAACACCACCACCATGAACTCTGAGATGATCCTTACCGTCCTGAGTGCCTTTGCACAGGCAGAGAGCGAGTCTATCTCTCAAAATGTTGCCCGCGGCAAGCGCATGGGATATAAGCATGGTAAATTTGCCTTCCCTTACGGCAGAATCATCGGCTACCGAAAAGGGGCAGACGGCAAGCCGGAGATCATCCCAGAGCAGGCTGAAATCATTCGGCTGATTTTCAACAGCTACCTGCAAGGGGACAGTCTGCAAAGTATCAAGGCAAAGCTGGAAACGGCGGGCGCACTCACAGCCCGCGGCAACACCGCATGGTCAGCGCAAAGCATCCAGCGCATTCTGCAAAATGAAAAATACTGTGGTGACGTATTACTACAAAAGACCTTTACCGAGGATGTGCTGACAGGTGTACATAAGAAAAACACCGGGCAACTCCCACAATATTACATTGAAAATTACCACGAGGGCATTGTCAGCAAACAGATGTTCCGAGAGGTGCAAGCTGAGATTGCCCGCCGCAACAGCAAGTCAGCTGCTAACCAGCGCAAGCGCCGCCGGGGTCGTTACAACAGCAAGTATGCCTTGTCCGAGCGACTGTTCTGCGGTGACTGCGGCAGCCCTTACAAGCGGGTGACTTGGAATATCCACGGCAGAAAGCAAATCGTCTGGCGGTGCGTAAATCGCATCGAGTACGGAACGAAATTCTGCGGCAGCTCGCCGTCCATCCCGGAAGAAGAACTGCACCGCGCCATTTTGAAAGCGGTACAGGGTTTGGCGGCAAACTTCACCGATGAAGTTGCTGCCCAGATCAACGGCATCCTGCATGACATACAGACCGGCGAAAGCGCAAAGCCCAATTTGCAGGAGCAGCTGGAACAGACCCAGCAGGAATTTGACCGCCTGCTGGAAATGTCCTTGGACTTCGATGAGAATACACCATTTCTCGATGACAAGCTGAAGAATCTGAACAGTAAAATCAAACATTTGAAAAAGGTCATCGCGGACAGCGCCGCCCGACAGGAAAAAGCCAGCCAGCCGGAGATGCTGCTGTCAGCCAAGGACCTGCAAATCCAAGAATATGACGATGCGCTGACTGCGCGAATCATTGAGAAAATTACGGTGAGGTCGCGCAATGAAATTGAAATACGGTTTATCGGCGGCTACAAAAAGACAATGCAGCTGACATAAAAATAAAGAGGGCATACCCAATCGGAGATAAGGCATCTTCGATTGGGTATGCCCTTTTTCACTTTTATCGGAAAGAGGTAGCTATGAAGCTGGGAGAGAAAATCAAGCTGGTTCGTAAGCACAGAGGACTAACGCAGCGGGAACTGGGAGAACGACTGCACTTGGATGGAAATGCAGCAAATCGCATTGCCCAATATGAGTCAGGATTCCGAACGCCGAAAGAGGATAGAATCCAAGAAATAGCCAGAGTTCTGAATGTCCGCAAAGAAAATTTTTTTACAAGGGCAGAAACGCCAGAGGATATTATCCGAACATTGATCTGGTATGACTGGGAACATGACTGCGGTGGGAGTGTTCCAATTGATGCGATTCTGCTCTTTGATAATTTTGAGGAAGTAGGCTGTTTTTTGAAAGAGTGGTACAGCCAAAAGAAAAGACTGAGAACGAGGAAAATCATAAAGGCAAAGTATCTGGAATGGATGCTGCAATGGCCCACAGAGAAAGAAAACAATTAAATTTTTCTACTATCGTTGATTTTTCCCTCTCAAAACAGGGTTGAAAGAACCTACGTAATACGAACTGTTCATTGAGACAGTCTATTGCGTAGGTTTTCTTTATATCCGCAAAGCTCTGTTGCAATGGGCTTTGCGGATTTTTCTGTCCTACCCGGAAATGAGACATAAAAAAGTGAAACTGCGAAAATGCAGGAATAAAATTCTGAAAAATCACGATATGAACAGCTATGTCTCATTTGAAAAGTAGGCTTCCTCAAATTGGCAGGGAGTGCGGTTCTTTAAAAGCCTGTGCGGGCGTTTTTCGTTATAAAATTGTATGTATTCTGCAATACCTGCTCGGAATGCGTTCTCGGATTTATATTCCTTGCGGTAAAGATTTTCTCGCTTTAGGGATGCGAAGAAAGATTCGGCAACAGCGTTGTCATGCGGATGTCCCGACGCGGAGACGGAAGGCTTTACTTTGTATTGCTGGAGAAGCTGCTGGAATGTGTGCGATAGGTATTGAGAGCCGCGGTCACTGTGAAAGACGAGGCCACGGGAACATCCGCGCTCGATAACTGCTTGTTTGAAGGCCGAGGTCACAAGACGGGTGCTGTTTTTCTTGGAAATTGTATAGGAAACAACCTTGCGAGAAAACAGATCGAGAATCACGCATATGTAGTAATATTTGTATTTGATTTTAAAGCATGTAACATCGCTGACCCAAATCTGGTTGGGAGAATGTGCTGTAAAGTTCTGCCTAATTCTATTCTTCGGAGATTCCAAAGCGTTCAGCCGAAAGTGATCGCTTTTCGCGGTGGTCCGAATGCTGTATAGACCGCACTCCCGCATAATAGATGCGATAAATTTGGCACTTACTTTGTGACCGCGCTCTACAAGGATGGCGCGAATCTTTTCTGAACCGAGAACTTGGTGGTACTCGTCAAAGACTTCCTGCACAATTTGGCGGTATTTCTCACGCCGCTTTGCAAACCAAGCGTTCTCGCGTTTGTTTCTGCGGATATGATTGTAAAAAGTGCCACGGTCAACTTCTAGCGCTTCGCACAAGGTATAAACATCATATTGACTGTATAATGACTCTAAAGCGCCTAAACGTTCTCGCAATGGTGCAGATACAGTACAATTTGCGGTTTTGAGAATTGCAATTATATTGTTCAGCTTTACAATGCGATTTTGCATTTGATTGATTTCCCTCGCAGTGAATGGTGTGCCGTTAGCAATGATGTCCACTTTATACGTTTTGCACCAGCGATAAAGTGTGCTGCGGGGAATATTGAACTCGGAGCAAATCAAACGGATGGATCCTCCATTTTCGTAGCGAGCAACGATGGCTTTCTTTTGTTCGTCGGTAAATTTCATGAGCAAACTCCTTTCTGAAAAGTGATGATTGTCAGTGTATGCTAATAGTAGCAGATGCGAATTAGAAAACACAATAGTTCGCTGAAAATTAAGAATCTGGAAGTGAAATGAAACTTGATAAAAAGAACGCTTTATGGTAAGATAGAGACAAAGAACAAGAAGTAAAAAGGGGAGGTGTACATCAATGGGATTAGCTGATACGGTCACAAAAGCCTACATGAAAGAAAATACCGTGTTTGCGGATGCATTCAACTATCTGATTTATGGCGGTAAGGCAGTTGTTGATCCTGCGCAGTTGCAAGAATTGGACACAACAGAAATAGCATTGCCGTTTGGTGCGCAGGACGAGAACGGAAACCAGACAGCTGATGCGGTACAAAAATACCGCGATGTGCTGAAATCGGCAGTAATTAAGCAGGATGACGAAGCGGCTTATATCCTTTTGGGTATCGAAAACCAAACGGATATCCACTATGCAATGCCGGTACGCAACATTGTTTATGATGCGCTCCAGTATGGTAAGCAGGTTGCGGATATAGCAGCAAAGCATCGCACCGATGGTTCGAAAGGACACAGCCGGGGAGAGTACCTGTCTGGGTTCTATAAGGATGATAAAATCACACCGGTCATTACATTGGTACTGCACTTCGGCGCAAACGAATGGGATGGCCCGCTGTCGCTCCACGAGATGATGGCGGTCAAGAATGAGAATCTGCTGAACTTTGTGCAGGATTATCAGATTCACTTGATTGATCCGGCAAAACTGAGCAAAGAGGAATTGGAAAAATTCTCGACAAGTCTCCGAGAGGTAATCGGGTACATCAAGTATTCCAAAGACAAAAAACGATTGACAGAATTTTTGACCGACAACCCGCGTATGCTTATGGAAGCGAACGCGGCGCGAGTAATCAAAGCGGTAACGAACACACCTCTGGACATTCCAGAGGACGCGGAGGTGATTGATGTGTGCAAAGCAGTTGAGGATATGATGAACGAAAGTAAAACCGAAGGTGCGGTTACTGTTCTTGCGGGGCTTGTCAAGGATGGTCTACTGAGCATCAAAGAGGCTGCACACCGTGCCAATATGACAGAAAGTGCATTTGAAGCAGAAGTGAAGAAGTTGACTTGATAAAACAGAAGCAAGTAAGGGCATTTTTACAAGATTGTTTTGAATTCTAAAATTGGAGGTGAATCCAGTGGATTTGAATATTAAGATCCAAAACATTAAGTGCATAAAAAATCTTGAGATTTCATTTCCGCTTGAAAGTGGCATATATGCAATTACCGGTGAGAACGGATCAGGAAAGAGCACTTTGATTGCATGTGCATCCACCATTTTCTACCAGATGAAAATGTATGACTATTTTGGAAGACCTAAAAATGGGTTGATCCAGTTTACAATCGGCGATGCAACAAGAGGGTGGGAATATAAAGGGCGGTCATGGAGACAATTGCCTACTTCGCATAAAATGGTCTTAAATGGTTTCTATGAAGGTAGTATCATTTTTGGCAATCGATTTAAAGATACAAATTTTTCGGTGATTCGTATATTGGATAGATTGTCTGAGTCGGATATTATTCCGGCAGATGACTTCGTTAAGTCGAATCTGGGAATGATTCTGCACAATGACAATGCTTATTTTAAAAGCCTATTTATACTTAAAAAAGATGTTGCACAAAAAAGCGGTTTGACAAGCGATCCGTACTTTTTTAAAACGGATGAAGGGGTGCTAGTTAGTCAGGCTAGAATGTCGACGGGAGAAAATTTGCTGATTAGCATTCTGCACTCGTTGAAAATTTTATATGATAAAAGAGCGCTTCATCACGACGCGCGTCCGTACATTGTTTTTCTTGATGAAATTGAACTTGCATTGCATTCTTCGGCGCTAAGGCGCTTGGTGCTTTTCCTTAAAGATATATCAGAATCCCTTGGGTTAACCATTTTCTTTTCTACGCATTCAATCGAATTACTCCGCGAAATACGTCCGCAAAATATTTATTATTTGCAGCATAATGTTGACGACTCGATTTCTATTACAAATCCGTGCTACCCTGCATATGCAACAAGAAATCTGTATAGTGATGATGGGTACGGAAATGATTTAGTCATTTTGGTTGAAGATGATTTGGCTAAAATGATTGTGGAAAAGATTATGCTGGAAAAGCATTTGCTGAAAAACATTCGCATTAAGGTACTACCAACTGGCGGTTGGACAAATACTTTGACGATGGCATATGATATATTGTCATCAAATTTACTTTTGAAAGGTACGCGATTGGCAATTGTACTGGATAGAGACGTAAAGGATGCTGTTCCTAATTTTATGTCCACGCACAAAGAATGTAAAGGATTGAAGATAGACTATTTGCCGATTAGCAGTCTGGAAAAGTATCTTCGCGCAAATCTATATACGACCGTAGATAGCGATTTTCTGTCTTTACTCGATACGTATTTGTTTCAGAAAAGACCATTGGCAGAGATACTTCGACTGTATAAAAAAGAAAATAAAAAGGAAGATAATGATGGCAAAATACTTTATGGATATTTGTTAAATGAGTTGAGAGGAATGCGAAGAGATCGGGATGACCTCGTCGATATTGTTGTAAAATATATATTGGAACATGAAGCGGGCAACATCGAAGCGCTTAGTACATATTTAAAAGGTAAAATAGACTCGTAAAAGTATAGAAATTCAAGTAAAAAAGAGTATTGTAATAGGGTATCTCTTTTGTCACACTCACACATAAGACTGTGATAAAAAAGATGCCACAGCCTTTTTTCTTTGCTGTATCGTCGAAAATCGGCGATTTCGCCAACCAATTTTTGGACACGGTTTTACAGTGTTGTCCAACCATTTTTGGGCGGTTTGTCCACCCTGAAGCCCACTTTTTCTGCCACTTTTTGGAATTTGGCAGGGGAGTGGGCAATCTTTTTGAGAAAAAACAGAATAAATCCTGCTATTTTCAGAATGTTTTCAATTTCCTCGCAGCTGATTTCTCGTTGGCTGCGGGGATTTTTTATTTTTTCCGACAGTTTTCAGTTTGTTTTCAGGTTTTCCATTTTATACCTATTATAACAAGGAGGATTTCCACTATGAGCATCATTATCGGCATCGACCACGGTTACTACGCCATCAAGACGGCGCACTGCTCATTCCCGGCAAGGCTTACAAGCTACGGTGAACATGAACCCTGCGGTTGCTTATCTTTCACTATCTTTCTGTGTCTTATAGCAGATTTAAGCGACAAATAAGCGACAAGCCACAAGTTACAGTGCTATGAAAGTGCATAAAACTACAATATATAGCGCAAAATGGCAAGAAAACGCCCTGTATTTGGTATTGAAATCAAATACGGGGCTGTTGCGATATACTCCTTTTCATACTGCCTGCCGCGGTGAGTCGTTTGCACAGAAACGGGAGTTCCGCTTTGATTCCACCGGCGGGCCGAATCTTGTCACGCCCCAGTCCACAATCGACACATGGATGGACGAGGTACGCGCACTGCTGTAAAATCTATCTTGTACAAATGAAAAGCAACATTCAATGTGATTTAGAATGTGACTTTTTGTTGTATTTGAGAACCCTGCCTTTTAACTTAACCGTGTAGAAATAGATGAAGTTAGAATCGGAATATCCATTGCTTTGACCTGGGTAAGCAGAGATTCCCAATCGGAAGAACGAAAAGGCGCGGCGGAGATGCAGATGCTATCCTTCAAGGAAATGCGTGCTTTGTATAGGCTCTCCGGCGCGGACAAATCTGTGCGGGGAGCGGCGGAACGGCTTACTAAAATCATGAGGAAATGTCCCGACAGGACGGCGCAGAGGATGCGCTTTTTGGGCAGAACGGCAAGCGGGCCGTCAGCGGCAGGTTGATGTAGAGATGTGCAGCGAATGGAGCTGTCGCTGCAAAACGTGACGGTTTGCTTGCACAGAGTATCCGCGCCGAAGCAGCGGAGGAGTCTCCACCTTATGGCATGACGATGAAAAAGGCAGTAGCAAAATACAAAATAAGCCCGCAGATCATACAACAAAAACACATGCAGAAGCAGCAGGCAGACGACACCAAAAACAACCGCATACTGTGGGCCGTACCCGGGCGAGGTACACAGCGCCGAAATTTCTGTGACATAGGAGACCAGCAGGAAAAAGGCAACGGCGGACACCGCAAAAGACACGCCCCGCGGGAAGGTAGCCCACTTGGACAGTGCGGCCATGCGCAGCATCGGCTCGGTGGATACAAGGTATTCGTCAGCGGTCATTTCGATGGTGCAGGTTACGCCGTTGGCGCTGTGGGTAATTGTGGACTCGGACATAAAAATCAACTCCTGATAGAAAATTGGGTAGAGACGATAGGGGGGGGAAACATGGTTCGCCCGTGGCTGTGTTCAACAGCCGCAAAGTGTCCGGGCGGATATGGAATCCGCCCCTACGGCGGTAAAGCAACTGCTGCTCGTCGGTCAGAAACTCTGGCGCAGGAACGTTCAAATCCTGCTCACTCCGCCTGCTCCACAAACGATTTCAGCAGCATGGCCCGGGCGCGGTGGATGCGGGTCTTGACGTTGGACTCGCTCGAATCGGTGATTTTGGCAATCTCGCGGATGGAATACCCCTTCACGCGCAAAACCAGTGTCTGGCGGTAAATCAGCGGCATTTCGTCCAGCAGGGCAATAGCCTTGTCCAGCTGCAAATTTGTCAGGGCCACTTCCTCCGGTTCCACGTAGTTGTCCAGCGCGGCGGCCAGGCTTTCGTAATCGGGCTGGGCACCGCGGCGGCGCTCCCACTTGCGCAGGAAATCAATGCTCCGCTCCCGGGTCACCATATAAAGGTAGGATTTCAGAGCCCGCTCGTTATCAATGCGCAGCGTGTCGATTCCACGCAGCAGCTGCACAAACGTCTCATGCACCGCATCCTCGGCCAAGGTGGGATTTTTAATAATGCCCGCAGCCGTGTGCAGCATAAAGCGGTAATATTTGCGGTATATGTATTCAAATTTGTTTTTGTCGTCGTCGCTGTCCAGCGCGGCAAGATAGAAAACCAGCACGTAGGCTCCTCCTGAATATAAACTTCCGTGTTATAAGGTATCCGTCACAAGGCGGCGCTTGGTTACACAATTTGTCAAATTTATTCCAGCACAATGCCCTGGGCAATTTTGATAAGCTCATGCAGGCTGATGTTGCCCTCTACGGAGCAGGCGAGTTTGTTATGCTCCCACAGCAAATCATTCATTTGGCCTTCAAACATATCGCCCCAAATCGCGTCGTGGCCGTCAAAGGTAATCGAGTAATATTGGGAGTGTTCATCGTCCAGGAAGACATCCTGCCTGCCCTGAATGGGTACAATCATTACGGTAAAGAACGCTCCGGTCTCCGTATTATCATACGAGGCATAGTAGTGCCCGACATCCTTCGGCTCACTGACCTCGGTCAGGGTAAAGCCGTCCGGTAGATAGGACAGCGTCACTGACTCCGGCATAACGCCCCACTCCTCGCTGACATAGCTGACCGCCACAAATTGGTCATGCCACGTCATCAGTGTTTGGACAACCGCGTCCCGCACGGCCTTGACGGGCAGCATTGTGCAGGAGAAAATCGCCATTGCCACGGCCAACGCAATTAAAAGCCGCTTGGCCGCCCGCAAATGCCGCTTTCGGTCAGCCTTGCGCCGGGTATTGCGGACCAGCGCGTCCATTTTGCGTAGAAACGCATCCGACGGCTGCACGTCCCCGGCGGCCTCCGGCCCCGACATCTGCGCCAGCGCGCGGTCCTGCGCCTCGGTCACGATCATAGCAATCAGGGCATCCGGGGAAATGCAAAGCTTGTCATCGTTCATGGTCTTCTCCTCCTGTTCAGCGGTGTTTCTATCTATAATCCGTAGTATACCGCAAAAAAGTTTCACTGACAATATAAACTGTGCCGCCAGCACTCAGCCCGGGGGATTGCAAAGCACCTGGTATCGTGCTATACTACAATAGCAGTGATATAAGTCATACTTGTCATGAACGGACAAAAGGCTTGTAAAACCGGCAGGAAGGCCGGGATTGCAGGCCTTTTGTTTTTTGCGGCAAAATCAAAAGGCAAAAGGTATGGGATTTTATGGTTCTTGAAGCAATAGCAACCATCAATCAGGCGGTCAACAACTTTGTGTGGGGCATCCCGGCGATGGTGTGCATCATCGGCGTGGGGCTGCTGCTCAGTGTGCGGACGGGCTTTTTGCAGATCCGCAAATTCCCGTATGCGATCAAAACCACCATCGGGCGTATGTTCCGCAAAAAGGATGCCTCTGATGGTGCGATGACGCCGTTCCAGGCCGTCTGCACGGCGCTGGCAGGCACGGCAAAGGTGCGGTTGACCCTGCCCCGGTAGTTGATCACCACATGGGCCGTTTGGCCCTTGTAGGACGCCGCAGCGGCCATGTCGGTGATGTGCTTGAGCTTGTGATACCGCTGCTTATCCCGGTCGAACTTGCCCAGGATCTTTTCCAGCGGGATGCTGGGTGTCTCGATGGTCTTGAGCTCAAAGTAATGGTGCAGCGGGTAGCGGTAGACCTCAAAGTCACAGATGTTGTCCACGGAGAAGCTCAGGTTCTCGTTGCCGCCATAGTAGGTGGCCGCACTGTCCTTCAGGCGGTAGCACCAGGCATCCGGCGGGATGGACTTCTTCCAGTCCGCTTCAAATTGTTTTCCGGTGTTCAAACGGTTCTCCTTTCTGCGCAGCTGCCGGAGGGCCGCGCCTGCGGTGGGGTCCGGGTAGTATTCAGGGTTCCGGCACATCGGGCGTGCCCTCCTTTGCCGCTTCTTTTTTCTTCAGACGCCGCAGGTTCTGCTCCAGGCCATCCGCAGCCGCCTCTGGTTTGATCAGCGGCCTGCGGCGGGTCGCGTTGGCCAGGATGTCGTTCCCGCTTGGCCTTATCCGGTCCACTCGCATATTCCGCCCGGCCCCGATGGGGTTGGTCAGGCGGTATTCCTCCACCGACTTGCAGCCCTGAGCCTCGGCTTCCGCCAGCGCCCTGCGCACATAGGCCCAGCTGCGGGCCCCCAGGTCAATGCACTTGGACAGGATCTCCTGCACCAGCTCCGGCCCCAGCCGTTCAGCGTAGCCGTTCAGCTCTGCCTTTCCGTTGGCGCTCAGCTTACAGATG
>ERZ857982.3307-NODE-3307-length-11145-cov-4.452660_pt1 | contig 11145 bp, 14 predicted proteins | sample MGYA00519955_ERZ857982 | MGnify/ENA primary metagenome ERZ857982 (study PRJEB31778, sample SAMEA3449416) | human gut metagenome | biome: human gut; feature: human-associated habitat; material: faeces | place: United Kingdom | collected 2010/2012 ... | reverse complement strand
TTGCGGATGCGGGTGCGGCCATTGCGGGTGGGTTCCAGCGCCCAGCACTGGCTCATGCCGCTGGTGCGTCCCCACTGATGGAGCCATGTGCCCTCCACCACGCCGCCGAGGGCAAGGTCGATCATTTTCCCGGTAAAACGGTTCTGGATGCGCCAGCGGCCTTCGCCGGCATCCACGAATTTCCACTGCTGCCATGGATGACCTGCGTAATCCCACAGACGGATCGCAGCGCCGTTCTCCGTGTTGAAGTTCTTTACTTCCAGCACCTTTCCATTGGGGGCCTTGATGAGGTAAAACTCATTTTCCGATAATACGACCTGCGATGCCTTTGCCATAACTGCGATCTCCTTTCAGCGTAGATTTTACTGCCCCTATTATAGCGCATTTTCATTTGGGCAGCAAGAATAGTTTTCCATAATCTTTTTCGATTTCTTTATACATTTTGACCGTTTTGCTGGAATTTCCCCTGTCCCGGGTTCCGCCGTCGGCGCACACTTGTATACATTATGAAAACGGCCCGCCGGGGGCGCTTTCCGCGTTGTCTCCACGGCAAGAACAACGCCCCCGTTTTCGGCTCGTTTCGGGCCGGTTCCGGGGCGTTCTGTAGTTGCTGCAAGGCCAATTCAGGGCAATGACTTTATTTTTATAAATCAAAGCTCACTTTGATGCTTTACTTTAATGATAGATATAGCATTTCAGAGAACGCTTTAATTTGTTTCACGTTTTCTGCTATTGACTTTATTTCAAAACCGGTGTATAGTAAGCTTACAAGGAGCGGAGAACGCTCCTCAACAACGAGCTTCAGGTCCCGCGTCCGGCGGGCCTGTGAGAAAATATAGGAGGTTTGACTATGTATTACTACATTCTGGGCTGCGGTATCGCTTGTTTGATCCTGTTCGGCATCGACAGCATGGAGACGGTATGCGTCAAGCCGGCTGAGATGGTTGGCAAGGTCCTGCTGTGGCCTGTCACCCTGATGGAAGCAGTTGTCCGTTACAACTCCACTCATCACGACTTCAAGGCTGCGCTGTAAAACGCATCACGTCCAAGGACGTCGAAAAAGCCATCAAGGCTGCCGTACTCTTTGCGGGGTACGGCAGCCTTTTTGCTTTACACCCGGGGGCCGGATGTGATACACTATCTCTATAAGCCGCTTTCCCTCACCGAACTTTATCATGCGCAGCGGTGCGCTGTCTTTTCAGGAGGACTATGAAACCCGATTACAAGCTGGTCGCCAAGGCCAAATACATCCACATGACCGCCGACCTCGCCAGTGAGCTCTGGCACGAGGTCTACAAGCGCTACTTCCCAGCAAAGCAGCTGGACGCCCTCGTCGAGAGCCTCCAGAGCGCCGACGCCATCGAGGAGGACATCGACAACGATGTGAACTACTTCCTCGTCTTCCTCGGCAGCCAGCTCATCGGCTATTTTGCGTGGAAGATGGAAAACACCTCGCTCCACCTGCTCCATCTCTACCTCAAGCCCGCATACCGGGGCAAGGCCATCGGCCGGGACATCGTGGCGTCCTGCGAGCGTCTGGCCCGGGGCGAGGGCCGGGGCCGGGTCTGGTGCGGCGTTAACGCCAAGGCCCTGCCCGTGCAGCAGTTCTTCAAGGCCCGGGGCTACCGCTCCCTCGGCCCTGCCGAGAGCGAGGGCGGCATCGACCGCAACGAGCTGATCTTTGAGCGGATGTTGTAAGAAAAAGACCATTGCATTTTTCCTGCATTTGTACTACACTAAAGTAGTGTATTGAAGTGCCCGTCTGCGGGCCGACCATCAATGAATGACCGGGGAGGAACTGTATATGGCTAAGGACCATCCGACCGGAAAATCCGGCCTGTATGCCGCTTTTCTGGAGCTTGAAACGCCGGAGGAATGCTACCGCTTCCTGCAGGACGTATGCAGCTATGCAGAGCTGAGCGCGATGGAGCAGCGCTACAACATCGCCGAAAAGCTCATGCGCAAGCAGAGCTACACCAGCATCATGGGCAATATCGGCGCTTCCAGCGCGATCATCAGCCGGGTGAGCCGGGTGCTGAGCCGGGACGACAGCGTCCTGCGCCGCATTCTGGAGAAAAACGGCGTCTCTACTGACGCTGAGGAATGATCTTTCACTGACCGCTGCGCACTGCGGGCCGGGGACGCCCCGCCTGCGGTGCGCTTTTTTCGTCGATTTATAAGGAGATGTTCTTATGAGCAAAGCTGTTCTGTTTTTTGCCGACGGCACCGAGGAGTGCGAGGCCCTTCTGGTGGCCGACCTGCTCCGCCGCGCCAAAGTCGAGGTCATCATCGCCTCTGCGATGGGCCGCCGTGCGCTGGTCAGCAGCCACGGCATCCACCTGAACGCGGACGCACTGGCTGAGGACGTGGACTACAGCGATGTGGACATGGTCGTCCTGCCCGGCGGCATCCCGGGCACCCCCAACCTCGCCGAGAACAAGACCGTCACCGACACCTGCGTTTCCTTTGCCAAAGCCGGGAAAAATGTCGCCGCCATCTGCGCCGCCCCCAGCGTCCTTGCCAGCCTCGGCCTGCTGGAGGGTAAAAACGCCACCGCACACGCCGGTTTTCAGGATAAGCTGGCCGGTGCCATCGTCCACGACGAGGAAGTCGTCGTAGACGGAAACATCACCACCAGCTACGGCCTTGGCGGTGCCATTCCTTTCGCTCTGGAGCTGGTGCGCCAGCTGGCAGGCCCCGCCGAGGCCGACCGCATCCAGAAGGCCATCGCTTATCGGCACTGAGAAGGAGGCTTTTCGATGCGCTTCATCACCTGCCGTCTGCCCGACAGCGTAGAAGACCCGGCCATCCTGTCGTCAGATGGCCGTCAGGTCTGGCCCCTGAGCTGGCTGGGCCTGTCCTACGAAACTCTGTCCGACGCCATCCCCTTTCTGACCCCGCAGGTGCGGGCCGGGCTTTCGCTGGCCATCGCGGGCATCCCGGCTCTGCCCATCGAGGCCGTCACGCTGGAAAGCCCCATCCCCGCCCCGGCACAGGATGTCATCTGTCTGGGCATCAACTACATGGCCCATTCGGACGAGGCTGAGAAATACTCCGCCGACGCCTTCGCCACCCAGCATCAGGATGCCATCTACTTTTCCAAGCGGGTCACCCGGGCCGTGCCGGACGGCGGCTTCATCGAGGCTCACACCGACCTCGTGAAAAAGCTGGACTACGAGTGCGAGCTGGCCGTCGTGCTGGGCCGGGATGCCAAGGACGTTCCCGCAGGGCAGACCCGAGACTACGTCTTCGGCTACACCATCCTGAACGATGTCTCGGCCCGGGACGTCCAGACCGCGCACAAGCAGTGGTATTTCGGCAAGAGCCTCGACGGCTTTACCCCCATCGGCCCCTGCATCGTCACGGCGGATGAGTTCGAGGCTTATCCGCCCAAGCTCCCCATCCGGTGCTTCGTCAACGGCGAAAAGCGGCAGGACTCCAACACTGGCCTTCAGATCTTTAACATCGACCACGTCATCGCCGAGCTGTCGCAGGGCATGACCCTCCGTGCAGGCACCATCATCGCCACCGGTACCCCGGCAGGCGTCGGAATGGGGATGGACCCGCCCCGCTTCCTCGTCCCGGGCGACGAAGTGCGGTGCGAGATTGAGGGCATCGGCACCCTGACAAACACGGTCCGCTGAGCGCACAAAATTCCAACCAGTATTATTCTGCGTAATTTCTACTGTATCGATTGGTTTTTGTGTAAGCCAGCCTTTTATTCACGAATAGTTCATATTAAATTCATATTCCGTTCACGCATCTTCGGTATATGTATGGCATCCAAGGCGCACAACGCGCCAAAAAGCCGCTGACGGCACACTCCATGCTGCTGCCCCGCCCGGGCGGCAAAGGAAAGGAATCAGAAGATATGAAAATTGGTTTTTGGGAACTCGTGGTCATCGTGGTCATCGCGTTCGTCTTCATCGGCCCCGACCAGCTGCCCGTCTACGCAAAGAAGCTGGGCAAGATGCTGCGTGAGCTGAAGAAGTACACCGGCGCTGCCTCCGAGGAGATCCAGAAGAACGTCGTGGAGCCTCTGAACGAGATCCAGGCCCCCCTCAAGGAGGCGGTCGCCCCCCTGACCGACATCAAGAAGGACATCGACAACAGCGTGAAGGACGTCACCAAGAGCTTCACCGGCATCGGCAAGACCAGCAAGGAAGAAGCCGCCAAGGCCGAGCAGCCGGAGGAAGTCACCGAGCTGGAGGTCGAAGAGCTGCCCGAGGAGGCTCCCGCCGCTGAGACGGCTGAGCAGCCTGTGAAGGCCGAGGAAAAGGCCGACGCACCCGCCGCAGCGGCCCCTGTGGCCGAAGAAGCCGCACCCGCTGCCGAGGCCGCACCCGCCGAAGAGGCAAAGGCCTGAACATCCACACCGATGCACCCGCGCCCGCGGTTGCCTTATACATCGTAATCAGCCCGCCTCGCGGCGCGGCAAAGTAAAAAGGAGATCATTATTATGCGTATTGGTACTAACGAGCTGCTTATCATCCTGGTTGTCGTCCTGCTGATCTTTGGACCCAAGAACCTGCCGAAGCTGGGCAAGATGTTCGGCAAGACCATGAACAACTTCAAGAAGGGCATGGAGGAGTCTGACGACGAGGCCGAGACCACCACTGCAAAGGCCGAGACCAAGACTGAGAAGAAGGACGACGAGGAGTAATCTGTGGCTACGAACGTAAAGCGCAAAAAAAAGGCCGAAGTCATGGCTGACGACGGCAACATGACGCTGACGGGCCACCTGAAAGAGCTGCGCAACCGCCTCATCGTCTGCGCCGTGGTGTTCGTGGTGGCGGTCGTGGTCACACTGTCCTACGCCGACCGCCTCATCGACCTGCTGACCGCGATGGGACAGGGCTTCTACACCTTCGTGTCCATCGCCCCGCAGGAAAAGCTGATGCAGTATTTCCGCGTCTCCCTGCTGGCGGCTGTGGTCGTTACGGTGCCGGTGGCGCTGTATCAGGTGTACGCCTTTGCAAAGCCCGGCCTGAAGAAGAGCGAGACCTTCTTCCTCAAGCTGGTCATCCTGCTGGGTCTGGCCCTCTTCGTGGTGGGTGTGATGTTCGCCTACAAGCTTATGATGCCCTTCATGCTCCAGTTCCTGAGCACCGGCATCGAGGGCGCCGATTACATCCAGACCACCACCAGTATCGAGAGCTACGTCAGCCTCTGTCTGACCATGTTCATCATCTTCGGCTGCGTGTTCGAGATGCCTCTGGTCACTATCATTCTGGCCAAGATGGGCATTGCGAACCCCCAGCTCATGAAGAAGGGCCGCGGCATTGCCATCGTGCTCATCTTCTTTGTTGCAGCCGTCGTCACCCCGCCGGACATCGTTTCCCAGTGCATGGTAGCCATCCCGATGGTCCTGCTCTACTTTGTCAGCACCTTCCTGAGCGGCATCTTCTACAAGCCCCGCACGGAGGAAGACGACGAAGCGGACGAGGAAGACGAGGACTAAGGCTTCTTAAAACAAAAATGAGACAGGCAGCCCCTTTGCGGGGAAGCCTGTCTCATTTTTTGCTGTCCGCAGAAGCGGAGCGTCCGCCTCACAAGTCCACTACGCTCCCCACTTCTCCCGGCGCAGCGGGCACCGGGCCGAGCCGGACGGCATCGGCATCCCGCCGCACCACAAACTCCACCGGCTGGCCGGCGGCAAAGGCGGGGCGATAGCTCAGCTCCAGTGTCTCCCACTCGCCCGGGACGGCACAGAAGCAGTGGAGCATCGCGCCGCGCCCGGCGGCGAGGTTCAGGGTAAAGGCCGAGGCGTCGGCGGCGTTCTCTGCATAGAGCGGGGCCGCGAAGCTCCCGCAGGGGATGCTCTGCCCCCCGCAGCGGGCCGTGACGCCGCTGTCCAGACTGTACAGCTCGTTCAGAGTGGAGACGTCCCGGCTGTGGAGGTAGCTTGCCCCCACCGGCAGGGTGCGGGCCGAAAGGTTCTCCACCGAGAGGTAGACCAGCACCCCGTTCAGCCCGGGCGCAGGCGCATAGCCCAGCAGCTCTACCGCCGCCTTGCCGTCCAGCAGGGCAGGCTGACCCACGGCCCGGGGCTGTGCCCCAGCCGCCGAGACACCTGTGAGCAGGGCAGCGGCCAGACTGACCGCGCCCGAACCGGCGCATTTCAGGAACGACCGGCGGGAAAGGGACTGAGACATGGGGGACTCCTCCTTGCAGCGAGAAAAATCATTCACTTTATAGAGTATCGGTTTCTCTGCGCCCTGTCAAGAGTCTGGACGGGTTCTGCCGCAGATTTTGCATTTTCTTTGCCGATCTTGTACCAAAAAGCCGCAAAAATGCCGCCCGGCGTCAAAATCGCCGGGCGGCAGCGGGTGCAGTCTTATTCGAAGGCCTCGTTCTCCTCTGCTTCGGCCTGACCGCGCAGGGTGTCGGCGTAGCCGAAGGGCACGATGTCGATGGCCTCCACCAGACGGTCGCGCATCCAGAGCTGAACATCGGTCTGGACGGTGTAGCCGCAGCCGGGGTCGGCCATCCACTGTTCCGGGTGGCGGGAGGGGAGGGCGCGCTGGCTCAGCATACTCATGATGACGCCGCCGTGGGTCACGCAGGCAGCCTCGGTGACGTCCATCCGGATCATATACTCGAACAGCTTGAGCAGCGTTTCCGAGCAGCGTGCGTGGAACTGCTCGGTAGGCTCTGCGCCCTCCGGCACGAAACCCGAACCGGGGGTGATCCACTTCTTGAAGTCCTCGTTCTTCACCAGCTCCTTGACGGGATGGTTCTCAAAGACGCCGAAGCCCGCCTCCCGCAGGTCGTGCACCGAGAACTGGTGGGTGGCATTCGGGAACAGGATATTGGCCGTCTCCACGGCGCGCATCAGGGGGGAGGAGAAGACGGTATCCACCTGCGGATACTCGAACCGCTCCTTCAGCTCGGCCAGCTGGGCGCGGCCCTCGTCGCACAGGGGGATGTCCGTGCCGCTGCCGATGTAAAGGCCCTGTAAATTACCGGCCGTCAGGCCATGGCGGATGAGATGGAGCTTAAAGGTTTTCATGCAAAAACACCTCTTGTGAGCTATCTTGTACTGTGCTGGTTCGCACAAATCTTGCTTTTCTGCTAAAATTCCCGGCATCCTCAGACACAAAATGTATGCCGTCAGGCTTTAGTTTAACATAGATATGGTGGAAAGAGCAACCCCTTTGACAAAAACGCCGAAATTATCGCGGAAAATCCGTCACTTTTTCGCTTTACAAGTCGTTTTCCATTGTGTATAATCAACGTGCTGTAAACCAAAAATCAAGGAAGTCCCATCTTTTATCTGAGGAGCCAAACATCATGGAGTTCAATCGTATCATCAAACTGCTGCGCAAGGAGCGCGGCATCACCCAGAAACAGGCGGCAGAGGATCTGGGCGTTTCGCAGGCCCTGCTTTCCCACTATGAAAAAGGCATCCGGGAGTGCGGCCTGGACTTTGTGGTACGGGTCGCCGATTATTATAATGTCTCCTGCGACTACCTGCTGGGCCGCTCGGCAGAGCGCAACGGCATGATGCTCTCGGCAGAGGACATCCCCAACCCCGACAAGATGAAGGACAACATCTACCATGGCAGCGTCCTTCCCACCATGAACAAGAAGCTCATCTCCAACAGCCTGAACGTGCTCTACGCCAAGATCGGCGAGTGCCACAGCAAAGCGCTGACCACCGAGGTCAGCGCCTACTTGATGACCGCCGTGGCCAAGATGTTCCGGCTGCTCTACTCCGCCGAGCCCCACAACGCCCCCAGTATGTTCAGCGTGGACGCCCGGCGCTGGCCCGGCTATTCCGACGCCGTGATGCACTCCGCACAGGCCAACGTGGAGGCCCTGCTGGCCGGAGAAGAGCTGCCCGGCGGCGAGGGCGTAGCCGACCCGTCCTGCCTCGCCATGACCACCGAGAGCCTGACCCGGGAATACCCGCTGTATACGCCCAGCCTGCTCAATCTGGTCAAGACCAGCGAGACCCGCGCCCGGGAGCTGACCGGCGAGGACCGCACTTAACTCTCTGTGAAACTAGTGTAAATTCTGCTCTGTTTTGCTTGCATCTGCGTGCAAAAAATGTTATAAACAAGACAGAACATTTTCATCGTGCTTTTTTATTCATAAAACGATTTCAAGGAGGGACACATCCATGTCCAATAAGATTTCCCGCCGCACCTTCCTCAAGTGCACCGGCGCTTCCGCCGCCGCTCTGGGCGCTGCTGCCATGCTGGGCGGCTGCGGCTCCAGCACCAGCGACGCCATCGAGGTCAAGGTGGGCGATAAGGTCAGCAACTGGAACAATCTGGGCGTCCAGCTCACCAGCGTCTTCACCATGAGCACCACCCCCGACCTGCCCGACCATGAGTACGTCGCCGTCCTCATCACTGCGGTCAACCGCTCCGGCGCGACCACCTTCAACATCGGCGCACAGAACCTCGCCGAGCTGGATGCGGCCTACCCTCTGGACAATGAGGCCACCAAGATTGACGTCGCCCGCCAGTATTTCCACGCTCTGGCTGCCTCCACCACCGACTTCACCGCCACCTGTGACGGTGCCGAGGCCGAGGTGGGCGCTTACATCCAGCTCTACAACGCTGACGCCCAGAGCTTCTCTGAGTCCACCAACCTGCCCCCGCAGGGTTCCGGCTACATTGAGCTGATCTGCTGCGTCCCCACCGGCTGGCAGAAGCTGAACGTCACCTTCGTCCCCACCTTCGTGGCCAACAAGAGCCTGACCTTCGCCCTCAGCTCTTCCGATATTGCACAGGCCTAAAGGCGTTTTTTCCGGACGAAATTCCGTCCCACGGGCAGATTTTTCCCCACAAAATTTTGTGAAAACCATTGACATCTGCTCATTTTTCGCCTATTGTATAGGCAAGACGCCCTACGGGGCAGTACAATGATTTCTGTGTTTCTACATAAAGGAGGAACGATCATGTCCTTAGAATTCAATCGCCGCTCTTTCCTGAAGTACAGCGCCGCCGCTGCTGTGGCTGTGGCTGGTTCCAGCCTGCTGACCGGCTGTGGTGAGGATGAGTACCAGAAGACCGGTAAAATCGGCAGCACCCTGAAGCTGATGGGTACCTTCAAGACCTATAAGACTACTGATGCAGCCGCTGGTCAGTATGCCCCCACCTATAATGCCTCTAACCCCGCTGAGAGCTTCAAGTGCACCGTCAACATCAAGTGCACCACCGATAAGGTTCCTCTGTATGTGACCAATGAGTGCTTCGAGCTTACCGTTACTCACAGCGGTGAGGAGACGAACTACACCAAGAAATCCATCACGGTCGATCCCGAAGAGTACGACCTGAAGGAAAGCGAGAAGGCAAGGGACTTTACTCTCACCATCAAAAATGTCACCATTGCAGATGGCGACAAGGTCGAGCTGAAGTACTGGCCCCGCATTCAGGCCAGTAGCGGCAACAGCGGCTACACTCGTGCTTTCTGCACTTGGAAGATGACCGCCAAGGCCGATACTACCACCGGCACCATCACTCTCGAGTGATCTCATTTCCGTACTCCGCGCCCAAGGCTCACGCCTTGGGCGTTTTTGTTCGCCCTGTTTCGTCGATATGCTAAATTCAGGACAAAGAATTTTAGCAGTTTTATGTCTTGTGCACAGGGGGCTTTTCCTGCTACAATAAGGGCATACCAACCGGGGAGCGCAGCGGCCGGGCAAGTGCCGCCGCGCTGTTTCCTTTTGAGGGATGGGCGTCCTGCCTGATTTCACAAGAACAGGAGTGTGCAGTTTATGATCAATATGGTAAAGCTTCCCACCAACAAGAGCAGTCTGTTCCTGCGCGTGGCAAAAGGCCACTTCGCCACCAGCCACAGCCACATCAACTACTACATCGACGTCACCACCCAGAAAGCCCGCCTCTCGGAGGCCAAAGCTGTCGCCAAGGAGCTGGTGGCCGCCTATCAGCACAGCACCATCGTGGACACCGTGCTCTGTCTGGACGGCACGCAGGTCATCGGCACCTGTCTGGCCAACGAGCTGACCAAGGACGGCTTCGCCAATATGAACGCCCACCAGACCATCTACGTCATCACCCCCGAGTACACCAGCGGCAGCCAGATCATCCTCCGCGACAACCTCGCCCCGATGGTCAAGGGCAAGCACGTCCTCATTCTGGCCGCCTCCATCACCACCGGCTACACCGCGCAGGCGGCTATCGAGGCCGTCAACTACTACGGCGGCACTGTGGCGGGCCTGTCGGCCATCTTTGCCACCACCCACGAGTGTCTGGGCATCCCGGTCACATCCATCTTCGACCCCTCCAGCCTGCCCGATTACGCCAGCTTCGACAGCCGCGACTGCCCCATGTGCAAGGCCGGCCAGCACATCGACGCGCTGGTGAACAGCTTCGGCTATTCGGCCCTCTGAATCTGAAATTTTCCTCCCTCTTTCTCCCCGCTGTGCAGCTGCATGGCGGGGAGTTCTTTTATTTTTTCATCTTCGGAAACACGAAGGAATTATGCCGGTATGCTATAAGCAGTTCTATGGTCATGAAGCACCAGATGACCGGCTCGCAGAGGATGACCGCGTTATACTCAAAGCGGGGGATGAAGAGCAGGACGAAGACGATCTTGCCCAGAAACTCGATGACGCTGGACAGCAGGGGCAGCACCTTCTCGCCCATGCTCTGCAGAGCGTAGCGGGTGGAGAGCAGCATTCCCAGCACGGCGTAGAAGGGTGCGTTCCAGACCAGATACCGCACGCCGTTTTCCAGCACCACCGGTTCCGAAGAGCCGGACACCAGTTTCACCATCCACTCCGCACCCACACTCATAAGCAGGATAGCTGTCACAGCCACCACGACACCGTAGAGATAGATGTCCCGCATTCCGCGGCGGACGCGGTCGGGATGGTTCGCGCCGTAGTTCTGGGAGACGTAGGTCGAGCAGGCAGAGGCCATCGCCGTCAGGGGCATATCCGTAAAAGCGAAGAGCTTTCGGGCTGCGGTGTGTCCCGCGATGACCAGCGTACCGAGGCCATTGATGCCGTACTGCAAAACGACGGAGCCTGCCGAGACGATGCTGCTCATGAGGCCCATGGAGATGCTCTGGCTGAACAGCTCCCAATAGAGGCGGCTCTCCACATGGAAGTGCTTTTTCTCGGGCAGGAGCAGCCGGGCGCTGCGGAAGACATACAGGATGCAGAGC
>ERZ857982.3306-NODE-3306-length-11145-cov-10.538774_pt1 | contig 11145 bp, 10 predicted proteins | sample MGYA00519955_ERZ857982 | MGnify/ENA primary metagenome ERZ857982 (study PRJEB31778, sample SAMEA3449416) | human gut metagenome | biome: human gut; feature: human-associated habitat; material: faeces | place: United Kingdom | collected 2010/2012 ... | reverse complement strand
GGGCACGGGGCACCAGATGGAAGGAGTCACCTGCGCCCAGCACCACGGCCATCAGACCGAACAGGCGGAACTGGGTGCCAGCCTTGCTGCCGCGGATCATGCGGATGCCCAAGGTCAGCACGGTGACCAGATAGAAGATGTCGAAAACGGTCTCAATGATTGCTCTCATAAAAAGGTTGCTCCTTTACGGTTGGTTTGTTTTGCTGCTCTATCGCGATCCGGTCAGCGATTGCCGGACGGACGGCATCGTTGTGATGTGCAGGCTGCCGTGGGTGAAATGCTGGGGGAGATGTCCCGCATCACTCAATATGAACGATGTTCATTTTTGGCCGTAAAAAACTCCCACAAGACTGTGGGATGTTTTTTACACTTCATAAATGGTCCTGCGGATGATCTCCAATACCGCTGTGGGGTCAAAATCCTGCTGCACCACGGCAGAAAGCATGAGGGAGAACAGGATGCCCGCAAATTTCTGGCGGGTGAACTCCTCAGTAAATGCGTCTGGCCGGATCTTTTTGTCTCTGGTCAGCACCATGGACAGCGCATCCAGGATGTGCTGCCAGGTCTGCCGCATCTGCTGCTTGCCATCGGCGGTATCCTGCTGCACAAAGCCAAGCGCGTGGTGGGTGAAGAAGCCGGGGTACTGCTCAGAGCCGTACTCCATCTGCCGGTACATCCAGCGGATGCAGGACAGGGTATCCTCAAACACTGCCGGGTCGTCCGGGTGGCGGAAGATATCGCTCCAGATGCTTTCCACCGCCGCGCTCACCAGTTCGGTCTTGGAACCGAAGTAGTTGTAGATGCACCCCACGGATACCCCGCAGGCTGCTGCCACTGCACGGATGTTGACCGCTTCCCATCCATTCTGCTGGATGAGGACCCGGCTCGTTTTCAGGATCTCCTCCTTGGACGTTGCCATCGGATTCGTGTGACCACCCCCTCAACATGAACGCTGTTCACGATGCATAGTATAGCGCTGCTCCTGCCCCTTGTCAAGGGGGTAAAATAGATTTTTTTCGCCGCATTGCTTGCAAAAAAAGGGGCGGCAGAGTAAAATATATAGTATATGTATCGTAACATGGGTCTGTGTGCCCCAAAGCGGATACATATACGAAGAATGTCCGCAGAAAACCCTTTGGAATACGAGGAAAAAAGCATGATTTTGAGCATGACCGGTTTTGGCCGGGGAACTGCTGTGCGCAATGGCCGTGAGATCACGGTGGAGCTGCGCAGCGTCAATTCCCGGTACTTTGAGTATTCTTCCCGGATGCCCCGCACCTGCAGCTATCTGGACAGCCGCCTGAAAAAGCAGCTGAACGAGCGGGTGACCCGCGGCAAGGTAGAACTGAGCCTGACGGTGCAGACCGTGGATGCCGCCGATACCGTGGTGGCTGTGAATCAGGAGCTGGCCAAGAGCTACCAGCAGGCCCTGCGGGACCTGTCTGAGACGCTGGAGGTCAAGAACGATGTGACCGCCGGGATGATCGCCCGCTTTCCCGATGTGCTGACCACCCGCCACGCCGATGTGGATGAGGAGCAGCTGTGGGAGGATGTTTCCGCTGTCACCGCCCAGGCACTGGACCGCTTTGTGGAGATGCGCGCCGCTGAGGGTGCCAAGATGAAGGCCGACGTGGAGAACCGCCTGCGTTTTCTGGAAGAATGCGTGGGCCGGGTGGAGACCCTGAGCGCCGGCCGGGTGGAGAACTACACCAACCGCCTGTACGAAAAGCTCAAGGTCATTCTGGAGGACCGGAACATCGATGATGCCCGTGTCCTGACCGAGGCCGCCATCTTTGGCGACAAGACCGCCGTGGATGAGGAGACCGTCCGCCTGCGCAGCCACATCGCCCAGTACCGCTCCATTCTGGAGCTGGACGAGCCCGTGGGCCGCAAGCTGGATTTCCTGACCCAGGAGCTGAACCGTGAGACCAATACCATTGGTTCCAAGTGTCAGGATCTGGATATCACCCGCATTGTGGTGGATATGAAGGCGGAGATCGAGAAGATCCGTGAGCAGATCCAGAATCTGGAGTAAACCCTGAGATTCAGATGGTTCGGAGGAAAAGATGAAACTGATCAACATCGGCTTTGGCAATCTGGTCAGCGCGGGCCGGGTGGTGGCTGTGGTCAGCCCCGATTCTGCCCCGGTCAAGCGTCTGGTCAAGGAAGCGCGGGAGCGGGGGATGCTCATTGATGCGTCCTATGGCCGCAGCACCCGCGCCGTCCTCATCATGGACTCCGACCACGTTGTCCTTTCAGCCCTTCAGCCCGAAACGGTGGCCAGCCGTGCCGCCGGTCAGGCCGAGGGCAAAACAGTGACAGAAGAGGAGCAGTAAGACCATGGAAAATGAAAAATATCTGTTTGTCGTTTCCGGTGCCGCCGGTACCGGAAAGGACAGTGTGGTCAGCGCTTTGCGCAAGGCCCACCCCGAGATCGAAAAAACGGTTTCTGCCACCACCCGTTCTCCCCGCCCCGGGGAGCAGGAAGGGGTAGACTACTACTACCGCACCAAGGAGCAGTTCCAGCAGCTCATCGATCAGGATGAGGTCGTGGAGCACAACTTCTTCAACGGCAACTACTACGGCACCCTGAAGGAAGAGGTCAACAAGCGGCTGAACGCGGGCAAGCTGGTGGTCATGGTCATCGATGTGCATGGCGCGGCCAATATCCGCCGCATGTATCCCGGTGCCACCACCATCTTCCTGCTGCCCCCCTCCACTCAGGAGCTGGAGCGCCGCCTGCGCGGCCGCGGCACCGAGACCGAGGAGAGCATCCGGGAGCGCCTGGAAATCGCCCGCAATGAGCTGGCCCAGCAGGATAAATTCACCCTCAAGCTGGTCAACGACGAGGTGGATGCCTGCGCCGCCAGACTCTATGATGTTATCTGCCAGCGTGCGGGCCTGACCCGCTAAATCGCTTTGAAGGAGCTGCCTGAATGCCCAAAACGGTAGGCGTTGCAGTGAGCAACGCGACCTTTCATTTCGACAAACTCTATACCTATGCCGTCATGCCCGACCAGCAGGATACCGTCCGGCTGGGCAGCATGGTGCTGGTGCCCTTCGGGCGGGGGAGCCGTGCCCGGATGGGTGTGGTGCTGGCCTGCGATGCCGAACCGGAGAGCGCAAAGCTCAAGTTCCTGTTCGATGTTGCCCCGGCCTCTGCCAGCCTCACCCCGGAGCTGCTGCGGCTGGTGCACTTTTTGAAGGAGCGCACCTTCTGCACCTACTACGAGGCCGTCAAGGCGGTCATCCCCTACGGCGCGCAGTACAAGCCCACCGTGTCGGAGGACGGCGTGACCCCGGTGCTTCAAAAGCAGCTCGTCCGCCACACGGAAAATGCCTACAAGCTGGTGGGCACTCTGCCTCCAAAGCCCAGGCCGACCGCCAAGCAGCTGGCCGCAGTGGCTCTGCTGGCCGGGGGTGAGCGCACCCTGTCTGCATTGGAGGAAAAGGGCATCAGCCGGGCAGTGCTGGACAACCTCTGCGCCAAGGGCGTGCTGGAATGCAGCAAGGTGAACAAATCCATCGACCTGTATTCTTCCATCCCGCTGAAGAACGAGCCCATCCTTCTCACGGAGGAGCAGCAGGCCGCCTATAACGCGCTGCTGCCTGGGCTGGAGGATGCAGCCCCACACTCGGCGCTGCTCTACGGCGTGACCGGCAGCGGCAAAACGCTGGTGTTCCTGAAGCTCATCGAGCACTGCCTGCAGATGGGCCGCCGGGCGCTGGTGCTGGTGCCTGAGATCAGCCTGACCCCTCAGATGATCCTGCGGCTGAAAAGCCAATTTGGCAAGCGGGTGGCCGTGCAGCATTCCGCCCTCAACCACACCGAGCGCCTGCTCCAATGGCAGATGATCCAGGACGGCGGCGCAGATATCGTGGTGGGCACCCGCAGCGCGATCTTCTCCCCGCTGGAAAACATCGGCCTTGTCATCATTGATGAGGAGCAGGAACACACCTACCGCTCCGAATCCGCGCCCCGCTACTCGGCCCACGAGGTGGCCCGGCAGCGCGCGGCGGAGAACGGGGCCCTGCTCCTGCTGGCCAGCGCCACCCCCAGCACCGAGAGCTATTATGCTGCCCAGCATGGCCGCACCCAGCTGGTGCGCCTGACCAAACGCTATGGCGGCAACCCGCTGCCCAAGGTCCAGATCGTGGATATGCGGGCCGAGCTTGCCTCCGGCAACCCCCGGGAGATCAGCCTTGCCATGGAGGATGCCATCCGGCACAACCTTGAGGCAGGCAAGCAGACCATTCTGCTGCTCAACCGCCGGGGTTACCAGACCGTGGCCCAGTGCGAGGATTGCCGCGAGGTGCTCAAGTGCCAGAAGTGCAGCGTGCCCATGGTCTACCACAAATCGGCCCACAAGCTGCTCTGCCATTACTGCGGCAGCCAGCTGGACCCGCCCCCTGCCAGATGCCCCGCCTGCGGCGGCAAACTGCAGTACCGGGGTTTTGGCACCCAGAAGGCCGAGGAGGAATTGGCAAAGCTCTTTCCGGAGGCCCGCATCCTGCGGATGGATCAGGATACCACCGCCGCCAAGGATGCCCACGAAAAGCTGCTGGCAAAGTTTGCCCGGCATGAATATGACATTATGGTGGGCACCCAGATGGTGGCCAAGGGGCTGGATTTCGAGGATGTGACGCTGGTGGGTGTGCTGGGCATCGATTCGCTCCTGTTCGCCCAGGGCTTCCGGGCCTATGAGACCGTGTTCAGCCTCGTCACGCAGGTGGTGGGCCGGAGCGGCCGGGCAAAAGACCCCGGCTTTGCCATTATCCAAACCACCGACCCGGACAACCCGGTGCTCAACCTTGCCGCCGCGCAGGACTACGACGCGTTCTTCGAGCAGGAGATCGCCTACCGGAAGCTGGGGCTTTATCCGCCCTTCTGCGGGCTCTGCGTTGTGGGCTTTGCCGGGCCAAAGGAGAGCGAGGTGGCCCGGGCTTCCGCCCGCTTTGCGGCCCTGCTGGGCCGGCAGGCGGCCAAGCAGCCCGACCTGCCCCTGCGGGTGCTGGGCCCCACCCCCGGCAGCATTGAAAAGATCAACGATTCCTACCGCTATAAACTCACCGTCAAGTGCCGCAACGACCGCCGTTTCCGGGACCTTATCCGGGAAACGCTGACCCTCTACGAGCAGGAAAAGCTGCCCGGCAAGGCCACCGTTGTGGTCGATCTGCACTCGGACGGGGATATCTGATACAACACAACAAATTTTGGAGGTACCACTATGGCTATCCGCAATATCGTAAAAGAGGGCGACCCCATCCTGAACAAGGTCTGCCGCCCCGTGACCAACTTTGACGACCGCCTTGCCACCCTGCTGGATGACATGCGGGAGACGATGATCGCCGCCGACGGCGTGGGTCTGGCAGGCCCTCAGGTGGGCATGCTGCGCCGCGTGTTCGTGGTGTGGGACACCACCGATGCCCCCGAGGAGATCCCCGAGGATTATGAGTACAAGTTCATCGACTTCGTCAACCCCGAGATCCTGGCTGTTTCTGAGGATGAGGAGACCGCCTACGAGGGCTGCCTGTCCTTCCCCGGCCACAACGGTGCCGTGACCCGTCCCGTTGCCGTCAAGGTGCGTGCACAGGACCGCAACGGCAACTGGTTCGAGCTGGAGGCCGAGGACCTGCTGGCCCGCTGCATCCAGCACGAGAACGACCATCTGGACGGCATTACCATCATGGAGTCCAGCGAGTATTTCTACGAGGACACCGAGGAGGGCAAAAAGGCTGCCCGTGAAGCGAAAGGAAACAACTGATGCGCATTCTGTTCATGGGAACCCCGGATATCGCCGCGGAGTGCCTGAAGGCCTTGTATGCCGCCGGTCACGAGATCTGCGGCGTGTACACCCGGCGGGATAAGCCGGTGGGCCGCAAGCAGGTGCTCACCGCGCCCCCGGTCAAGGAAGTTGCTCTGGAGCATGGGACCCCCGTGTTCCAGCCCCGCACCCTGCGGGACGGCAGCGAGGATGCCAACATCCGGGCGCTGGCCCCTGACCTCATCGTGGTGGTGGCCTACGGCTGCATCCTGCCCAAATCCGTGCTGGAAGCTCCGAAGTATGGCTGCATCAACCTGCATGTGTCCCTGCTGCCCAAGTACCGCGGCAGCGCCCCCGTGCAGTGGGCTGTTCTAAACGGCGACACCGAGACCGGCGTTTCCATCATGCAGATGGACGAGGGGCTGGACACCGGCGATGTGCTGGTCTGCGAGAAGATCGCCATCGGCCCGGAGGAGACCAGCGGCGAGCTGTTCGACCGGGTCACCGCCGTGGGTGCCCGCGTCCTCTGTGAGGCGGTGCCCGCTATGGAAGCTGGCACCCTCCAGCCCCAGCCCCAGCAGCATGAGAACGCCACCCTGGCCCCCATGCTGGACAAGGAGCTGGCAGAGTTCAGGCTGACCGATACTGCCGCGCACATCCACAACTGGGTGCGCGGCATGAACCCCTGGCCCATGGCCTGGTTCGTGACCGCAGGCGGCAAAAAGGTCAAGGTGACCGAGTGCCGCGTGGCTGTCTCCAACGGTGAGGCTCCCGGCACGGTGCTTTCCACAAAGCCCCTGACGGTGGCCTGTGCCGATGGCGCGGTCCAGCTGCTTCATGTGGTGCCTGAGGGCAAAAAGCCGATGGATGGCACCTCCTTTGCGGCTGGTCTGCGCCTCAAAGCGGGGGATACCCTCTGATGGCGGCCAATCCACGGGCAGCGGCAGTGGCTGCACTGGTCCGGCAGGAGCAGGACGGCTTCTCAAACCTTGTGCTGGATGCCGAACTCCGCCGCCAGAAGCTGGAGGGCCGGGATAAGGCCTTTGCCGGTGCCATCTTCTACACCGTGCTGGAACATCAGGGCACGCTGGATTTCATTCTAGAACAGTTCCTGCCCAAGGGCCTTGCCAGGCTGGACCCGCAGGTGCGCGAGATCCTGCGGGCCGCGCTGGCGCAGGCCCGCTATATGCAGGTGCCGGTGTCGGCGGCGGTGAACGAGGCCGTCAAGCTGACCCGCACCTTCAAAAAGGCAAGTGCGTCCGGGTTGGTCAATGCCGTCCTGCGCAAGGCCTGCAATTATGATCTGGAAACTGCCCGCTTCCGGAACGAGACCCAGCGCCTCATGGTGCTGGGCTCTGCGGGGCAGGATGTGGCAGAGTTTCTGCGCACCCATTACCCCGAGGAAGCGCTGGGCATCCTGACCCATACCGCCGACGGCGGCTGCACCAGCCTGCGGGCCAACTGCCTAAAAATGGATGCCGCGGCCCTCTGTGAAAAACTGCTGGAAAGCGGCGTGAAGAGCGCGCAGCCCGGCCTTGTGCCCGGCAGTGTACTGGCAAAGTTTGAGGGCAGCCCGGCGGAGCACCCGCTCTTCAAGGAGGGCTGTTTCCATGTGGAGGGGCAGGCCAGCCAGCTGGCAGCCCTCTGTGTGGAGGCAAAGCCCGGCGATACCGTGATCGACCTCTGCGCGGCACCCGGCGGTAAAACGCTGCTGCTGGCCGAGGAGATGCAGGGGCAGGGAGCACTGTACAGCTGCGATGTGGCAGAGCACCGGGTCGGGCTCATCCGGAGCGCTGTGGAACGGATGGGCTTTGCCCATGTCACCGCCCTCTGCAATGATGCCACCCGCCCCAACCCAGAGCTGCCCGCCGCAGACCGCATTCTGGTGGATGCCCCCTGCAGCGGCCTGGGTATTCTGGCAAAAAAGCCGGATATCCGCTATAAGACGCTGGAAAAAGCACGCCACGATGAATTATTGGCCACTCAGTCGTCCATTCTGGACACAGCAGCCGCTCTGCTGAAAACGGGCGGGCGGCTGGTCTACTCCACCTGTACCATCGACCCCGCCGAGAACGAGGAGCAGGTGGCGGCATTCCTTGCCCGCCACCCGGAGTTCCGGGTGGTCCGGCCCGCTGTGGCGTTCCCTGACGGAATGACAGTGGGGGAGCACGGGGCGCTCTCGGTGCCCACCCGCACCGGGATGGACGGCTTTTTCCTCTGCGCCATGCAGAAAACGCAATGAACCCGCCGTCCGGTTCGTATTGATTCATAGGAGAATACCATGGAACAAAAACGCTGTATCTCTTCCCTGACGCTGGCCGAGCTGACCGCTGCGCTGAAAGCCATGGGTCAGCCGGGCTTCCGGGCAAAGCAGATCTTCCACTGGGTGCACCAGAAGCTGGTCACCGAGTTTTCTGCCATGACCGACCAGCCCAAGACCCTGCTGGCAAAGCTGGAAGAGCAGTTTTACATTGCTGCCCCCAAGATCGAGCGCCGGCAGGAAGCCAAGGACGGCACCGTGAAATATCTGCTGCGGATGGCCGATGGCAACTGCATCGAGACCGTTGTCATGCGCTACCACTACGGCAACACGGTCTGCGTCTCCACGCAGGTGGGCTGCCGGATGGGCTGCCGCTTCTGCGCCTCCACCCAGGCAGGCCGGGTGCGCAACCTGGAAGCCGGTGAGATCTGCTCTGAGATCTATACCGCCCAGAAGGATATCGGGGAGCGCATCTCCCACATCGTCCTCATGGGCATCGGGGAACCGTTGGATAATTTTGACGAGGTCATGCGCTTCCTTGAGAACATCTCCTCCCCGGAGGGCGTGAACATCGGAATGCGCAACATCAGCCTTTCCACCTGCGGTCTGGTGCCCAAGATCGACCAGCTGGCCGAGAAAAAGCTGCAGCTGACCCTTTCGGTCTCCCTGCACGCTCCCAACAACGAGATCCGCAGCGGCATGATGCCGGTCAATGATGCCTACCCCGTGGAGGTGCTGATGCCCGCTGTCCGCCGCTATCAGGAGACCACGGGCCGCCGGGTCAGCTTTGAGTATTCGATGGTGCGCGGTGTCAATGATTCCGATGCCTGCGCCAGACAGCTGGCCGACCTCATCCGGGGCATGGGTGCTCATGTGAACCTCATTCCCATCAACCCGGTGGACGGAAGCCCCTACTCGGCTACCGATGCCGCCAATGTCCAGCGCTTCCAGAAAAAGCTGGAGAGCCTGGGGGTCAACGCCACGGTACGCCGCCGTCTTGGCAGCGAGATCAGCGCCGCCTGCGGCCAGCTGCGCCGGGACGAAATGAATGGTAAGGCGTAAATCGCAAGAGGAGAAGCCTATGAAACTAGCAGGAAAAACGGATGTGGGCCGCGTCCGGCAGGAAAATCAGGATGATTACCGTGCCGGGGAGCTGCCCGGCGGTGCTGTCTGGGCACTGGTGTGTGATGGCATGGGCGGTGCCAAAGGCGGTCGCGAGGCCTCACAGGGGGCCTGCAATGTCATCGAACAGGTGTTTCAGGAGCAGTACGCCCAGTGCGGAGCAGGGCAGGAGGGAGCTTTTTTGAAAAAGGCCCTCATCAGCGCCAACCGCTATGTGTTCAACAAAGCCGCCCACGAGGAATCGCTGGCCGGTATGGGAACCACGGCGGTCTGCGCACTGGTGCGGGGCGGGGAAGCCACCCTCTGCCACGCGGGCGATTCCCGCGCCTACCTCTGCCGGGGCGGTAAACTGACCCAGCTCACCCACGACCACTCCTATGTGCAGGAGCTGGTGGACTGCGGCACCATCACGGAGGAGGAAGCCGAGCACCATCCCCAGAAGAATATCATCACGAAGGCGCTGGGCGTGGATTACCGGCTGGAGCCGGAGGTCACTTCGGTGCAGCTGCAGGCAAAGGATCTGCTGCTGCTCTGCTCGGACGGCCTGACCAACATGGTACCGGTGGAGCAGATGGAGCAGCTGCTGGCGCAGGGCCCGTTCTACGATCTGCCCGACAGGCTGGTGGATGCCGCCAACGAGAACGGCGGCTCCGACAACATCACCGCCCTGCTGCTGGCTGTGGAACCTACGGAGGTGCACCATGGATAACCTGATCGGCAAAACGCTGGACGGCCTGTACACGGTGCGGGAACTCATCGGCACCGGCGGCATGGCCAATGTCTACAAGGCCGTTGTGGGGCCGGGCGGCCCGGTGCCGGAGGGCACGGTCGTGGCCGTTAAGGTGCTGCGGCAGGAGCTCATGCACGACCCCGACCTTGTGCGCCGTTTCAAGAACGAGTCCAAGGCCATCTCGCTGCTCAACCACCCCAACATCGTCAAGGTGTATGATGTCTCGGTGAGCGACCATCTGCAGTATATCGTCATGGAATATGTGGACGGTATGACCCTGCGCGAGTATCTGAACGAGCGGGGCGGCAAGCTGACCAGCCGGGAGACCGTCCACTTTATCTCCCAGATCCTGAAAGCGCTGGATCATGCCCACCGCAACGGTGTGGTGCACCGGGACATCAAGCCCCAGAATATCATGCTGCTGGACAACGGCCAGCTGCGGATGATGGATTTTGGCATTGCCCGCATCTCCCGGGCCGAGAACCAGCTCTCGGGCGGCAAGGCCATGGGCAGCGTCCACTATATCAGCCCGGAGCAGGCCAAGGGCGATGAGACCGACTTCACCAGCGACCTCTATTCGGTGGGCGTGATGATGTACGAGATGCTCTCGGGGCATCTGCCCTTCGATGCCGATGACGTGGTGGAGGTGGCCATCAAGCAGATCTCGGATCAGCCCAGGAGCCTGCGGGAACTGGCTCCCTGGGTGCCGGTGGGGCTGGTGGAGATCACCGAGCGCGCCATGGCAAAGCGGCCCGAAAACCGTTACAAGAGCGCCGCTGAGATGCTGGAAGCCCTCAACGCCTATGTAGAGAACCCGGCCATCGTGTTCAACTACACCTATCTCCCCGATGAAATTCCTGAAAAGGTGGTGGAACCCCCTATGCCCAGAAAAGAATCCCGTCCGGAGCGCGGCAGTGCTCCGGCAAAAGGCAGAAAAAAGAAAAAGCGCACCGTGTTCCTGCCGGCGCTGTTTGGCATCACTGTGGCCTTTGCACTGGCCTGCGCGGCCCTGTGCTGGATGATCCTGAATGATTCCAGCTCCCTGATGGGGGAAAAAGCTGATGTGGTGCTGGCAGATTACAGCGGCATGACCCAGGATGAGGTCAACGCTTCCCAGCAGGTGGCATCCGGCCAGATCGTCATCAACTGGGAGCAGGCTTACAGCAACGATTACGCCGCCGGTTACGTCTACCGGCAGTCCCCGGTGGCGGGCCGTACCGTCCGCGAGGGCCAGAGCGTGACCCTGACCGTCAGCCTGGGCATCCAGT
>ERZ857982.3302-NODE-3302-length-11165-cov-2.698830_pt1 | contig 11165 bp, 8 predicted proteins | sample MGYA00519955_ERZ857982 | MGnify/ENA primary metagenome ERZ857982 (study PRJEB31778, sample SAMEA3449416) | human gut metagenome | biome: human gut; feature: human-associated habitat; material: faeces | place: United Kingdom | collected 2010/2012 ... | reverse complement strand
GGTCTTTATACCCAGCTTGCCAAAAATGCCCGTGAAAAAGCAGGGTATCTCTCCGGGGTGCGCCAATTTGGTGCGAATCAGGGAGAGATCGTTGATTCCGACAGCAAGAGCATTAAGGGTGGCGGCGATGCGCAGCTCAATCCTAATTTGATCAAGGCTACACCGCAGCACTGATTGCACGCATCTTCGTTTGCGATTTGCAGCAGTGGACGGTCGATTGTATCATTTTTATAGAAGATTTCACATGAAATGAGGTGTCTTTATGACTGATCAAGATGAAAAAAAGACCACGGAGCCGACACCGAAAGGCGTTTTTGACAGCGGAACGCCGGGCCTTTCTGCTGAAGACTTCTATGAAATACTACACCTGCCAGCTTGCAAGACAAAGGGCTACTGTGATAATTGTGGCCGATGTGAACGATGACCCAATAGAATACAATAGGGAAAAGCCTACGGCTGATGCATGGGCTTTTCCCTATTAGTATATTCGGTACCACTATTTAATCAAATCTACTGAAGGTAAAGTATATATGTTTGTTTTTACAAAAAAAGGGGTTCTTTCACCATTACAGTCGATCTCACTGCTTGCGATTTTTTTTACATCAATGGGGGTTGCAACGGTTTCTCCTGCGATGGCTAAACTGGCTGCACAATTTCCGTCAAATAATTATGCACTGATCTCTACGCTGCCTACATTGTTTATCGTTCCGACTACCCTGTGGGCTGGCGCCGTTGCCGGCAAAAAGATTCGTTATAGGACGATCTCTCTTGTAGGGATCCTTCTGTTTTTGATAGGCGGTATTGCACCTTTCTTTTTAACTGAAAGCTTTACAGTATTGTTGGTTTGCCGTGCCGTTTTTGGCATTGGCGTAGGTCTGCGTGCCTCATTGGGAAATGCGCTTGTTATGCAGTACTATACCGGAAAAGAACAAGCCGATATGCTGGGTTATGGTAATCTTATCAGTAATTTCGGGGGAGTTCTTTTACAGATGGTGGCTGGCTCGTTGGCAGAGTATGGCTGGAACTATACTTTTTTAGCGCATCTACTCGGTTTATTCAGCCTGCTTCTTTTGGTGTTCCAACCAGAGCCGGAAGAAAGCTGCTGTGCTCCGACAGTAACAGCAGAGGTACCAAACGGTTATCGGCATTCACTACTTAAATCGGCAGGATTTGATCATCGAGGCAGGATCGCAACCGCCCTTACTGCTTTTCTGCTATTTCTGCAGCAGCTGGTTAGTTATCCTATCCTGATGAATATCTCATTGTTGTTTGAACATCGCCATGCCGGAGGCGCCACCGTGGCAGCGACAGCACTTTCTCTTTATAGTGCCAGTGGTTGTCTCATTGGGTTTTTCTTTGGAAAGATTTTTTATAAGCTAAAACGGCTTACTCTTGTATTTGGATACTTTATTGCCGCTGCAGGTGCTGGTATATTAGGCTTTGCAAAACAGACGGAAATTCTAATGATTGGATCTGCTATAATGGGAATGACCTCCGTTTTGTTGATCACATCAGCTTATGCCATATTGGGAATGTATATTTCGCCCAACCAATCTTCTCTTGCGATCGCAATTGCAACAGGCGTAAGCAATTTAGGCGGGTTTGCATCGGCTTATTATTTAAATATGCTGGGAATTATAACGGGGGAAAAGTTGTTTACACCGATCTATGTCCTAATGGGGGTATATACACTGTTGGCTACTGCCTTTATGGTGTATGATCCTCTCCTGAAAAACAGTTGATACTTGCGCCTGCTTCCATATTAATGTTATAATACAAATGCAATATTGTATTTGTATTTCATCGTTAATCACCCGCAGAAGATTATCAAGAGTTTAGGAGTTGATGACAGTGACCCTCAAACAGATTGAATTTTACGAAGCGGTATGTCAAGCAGGAAATGTGACTGCTGCTGCCCAGCAATTATATGTTTCCCGATCGGTAATTTCGCGAGCGATACAAGAACTGGAAGATGAATTGGACATTCAGTTGTTTGTGCGTGGGCGAAATGGTATGGAGCTGACCGAATATGGAAAGACTCTCCGTAACTTGCTTTCGCAATTTAAGGGATTTTATTCGGCGCTATTGGCACAAATCAGCAGCCTCAAGGAAACAGGAGAAAACCATTCCTTAACGGTGGGTCTTGCAATTTCCTGCTGGAATGTTTTCCCGCTGGAGATATATGAAGCGCTCAAGAAAAGGCACCCACACATTAAACTCTCTGTGCTGGAGATTTCCAGTTACGATGCAATTAAAAGGTTAAATGATGGCAGTATAGATATTGTATTGACTCCTTTAGATATTAAAGAGCGTTTTAATACAATGGAATCCATTGATATCTATCCAACAGCAAACATTTTTTGCACTTCATTAAATGATCCGCTGGCACAGCAGGATTCAGTGACTTTCCTGGATATCCGTCAGCGCCCTATTGCAGTGCTGAACAGTAAGCTGCCGGTAGATTGGCCGCTGCAGATCCGCTTGTGCACCAACACCAGCTCCCTTATTAGGGAAGCGGTGTCCAAAGGTATACTATGTGCATTACTTCCACAGGATTTTGTGAGGGACTGGGATGATGTTGCAGTACTGCCATTTAATCCGCCACAGAACTGTGCAGTAAAAGCCGTTTGGAATAAAAATCTTCCACATTCTTCAGCTCTACAGGAATTTGTTGATTTTCTTTTGGAGTACTTCGCCGCACAGGGGATCGTTTTGCCCGAGGAAAAGATCGAAGATGATGAAATATAACCCCAATAGAAGTAAGAGCGTGGGGAGGGTCATGGGATAGGGATATCCTGTGGCCCTTTTAACCATATAAAATTTGTGCTTATTATCGGAAAGTGACATGCGAAATGGGGAGTGCTGAGATATTGCAGAAAGTTGACAAAAGTAGTATAATACTATATCGGAAAATAATTCTCATGGAAAGAAGATGCTTTTATGACTAAAATTGATATTTTCTCCGGCTTTTTGGGCGCTGGCAAAACGACCCTCATCAAGAAGCTGATCGCTGAGGCCTATACCGGCGAGCAGCTCGTCCTCATTGAAAATGAGTTCGGCGAGATCGGCATTGACGGCGGCTTTTTGCAGGAGGCGGGCATCAACATTACCGAGATGAACAGCGGCTGCATCTGCTGCAGTCTGGTGGGCGATTTTGGCAAGGCGCTGCGGCAGGTGATGGATACCTATCACCCCGACCGTATCCTCATTGAACCCTCTGGTGTGGGCAAACTCAGCGATGTCATCCGGGCAGTGCAGAACCTGGAAATGCACGATGTGGTACTGAACGGATTTACCACTGTGGTGGACGCTTCCAAAGCCAAGATGTATATGAAAAACTTTGGCGAGTTCTTCAATAACCAGGTGGAGCATGCCAGCGCCATTATTTTGAGCCGTACGGCCGGGATGAGCCAGGAAAAGCTGGATGCCTGTGTGGCCCTGCTGCGGGAGAAGAACCCCACCGCCACCATTGTGACGACCCCTTGGGACGAACTGGACGGCAAGCAGCTGCTGGCGGCCATGGAACGCCGGGATACCCTGGCGGCTGCTCTGGAGGAGCTGGCCGAGGAGCAGGAGCACGAGCACCATCATCATGACGACGATGAGTGTGGCTGCGGCTGCCACGACCATGACCATGACCACGAGCATGAGCATCACCACCATCACGACGAGGATGACGATGAGTGCGGCTGCCATGAACATGACCACCATCACCATCATCACCATGCCGATGAGGTATTTACCAGCTGGGGTAAAGAGACCGCCCACCCCTACGGGAAGCAGGAGCTGGCTGCCGCGCTGGAAGCCCTGGATACCGGCGATTACGGCCAGGTGCTGCGGGCCAAGGGCATTGTAGCCGGTACGGACGGCAAGTGGCTGCACTTTGACTATGTTCCCGGTGAGGTGGAGATCCGTAATGGCGCTGCTGGTGTCACCGGTCGGCTGTGCGTCATCGGCGCCAAGCTGAAGGAGGACGCCCTGACTTCGCTGTTCCACCTGAACTGAAAAACGGAGGACTGACGAATGGCAAAAGCTGTTGAGATCCCGGTTTACCTGTTTACCGGCTTTCTGGAGGGGGGAAAGACCCGCTTTATTCGGGAAACGCTGGAGGATAAGAAATTCAATGCCGGGGAGCACACCCTGCTGGTGCTGTGTGAGGAGGGCGAGGAGGAATACGATCTTTCTCACCCGCTGATGAAGAATGTGCATATCCTGCCCATCGAAAGCGAGGAGGAGCTGACCACCGCCAAGCTGGGCGAGTGGCAGAAGATCCACCGGGTGGACCGGGTAGTGATAGAATATAACGGCATGTGGCAGCTGCAGCGCCTGTACGAGCAGATGCCCCAGGGCTGGATGATCTACCAGGAAGTAATGATAGCGGATTACAATACCTTCCTAAGCTACAACACAAATATGCGCAGCCTGATGGTGGATAAGCTGACCAGCTGTGAGATGGTGCTGCTGAACCGGGCCCCGGTGGGCGCCGATAAAATGGAGATCCACAAGGTGGTGCGGGGCGTGAGCCGCCGGACCGAAATAGGCTATGACTATGTGGACGGAAACTTTGATTATGATGAGATAGAGGACCCGCTGCCCTTTGATATTGAGGCCCCGATCATTGAGATCGCCGATGCGGACTTTGCCGTGTGGTACCGTGACCTGACCGAGGAGATGGAAAAGTACCAGGGCAAGACGGTGCGCTTTAAGGGGCGTGTGGTGACCAAGCACCGCAGCCTGAAAAACTGCTTTGTGTGCGGGCGGCATGTGATGACCTGCTGCGTGGAGGATATCACCTTTATGGGGCTGGCCTGCACGGGATATAGCCCTGAAAAGCTGGAAAATGGCGGCTGGTATACCGTGACAGCCAATGTGAATATCCAGTACAGCACTGTGTACGGCAAGCGCGGCCCGGTGCTGGCGGTCAGCGCCTGCATCCCGGCTGAGGAACCGGAGCAGGAGATTGCCACTTTCTATTAAGCTGAGTCTTAACGGAAAATTATCTCAAATAGCGGAAGATGCCCGGAGAGATGCCACCCTCCGGGCTTTCTTTTTATTGGATAATATGGTATAATAAATAAAATATAAACCCAGCGACCCCAACCCCAAAGGAGGAACCCCATGAGCCAGAAAGAACATAGACAGCCCCCAGCCTTTATCCACAGTGCGCTGCGGGATCATAACAGCCTTGCCCTGCCCTCGGTCATCCGCCGAGCCAGTGGGATCATCATTATGGGCAGACGGATGAAGTCGCTGATCTTCACCACCGATATTGCCATCATCCGCAACTGTAATGCCGATGCGGTGCTGGCGGTTTACCCCTTTACACCGCAGCAGGTCATTATGGACGCCATCATTTCCGCTTCCTCCATCCCCGTGGTGTGCGGGGTGGGCGGCGGCGTTACCGACGGCATACGCAGCGTGATGCTGGCCAAGGATGCCGAGGCGCAGGGCGCCTTTGGTGTGGTGGTGAACGCACCCATGCGCAACCAGACGGTGGAAACGATGAAAAAGGTGGTGGATATCCCCATCATCGCCACCGTGACCAGTGAAAATTATGATATCGCGGCAAGACTGGCGGCCGGTGCTTCGGTCCTGAATGTTTCCGCTGCCGAGCGTACCGCCGGGGTGGTGCGGAAGATCCGGGAGAAGTTCCCCGATGTGCCCATCATCGCTACCGGCGGCCCCACCGAAGAATCCATCCTGCGGACGATAGAGGCCGGCGCCAACGCCATCAGCTATACGCCGCCTTCCACCAAGGAGCTGTTTAGGGTCATTATGACCGGCTACCGGGAAAATGACACGGCCAAGGCGGAGCCGCTGGAGGAAGAGGATCTGTTGGAGCTGCTGTAAAACAAACCACGAAAGTGGGGAGGAGAAGAAACATGAGAAAACTGCTGAAAGCGCTTTTGATTCTGCTGGCGGTGCTGCTGGCGGTGGTCATTATCTATGTGGGATATGTGATGCTGAGCTATGACCGCATCCCCGATAACCAGGAGCTGGAGATCCGCAATCCCCAGGAGACTGACCTGGCGGTGCGGCTGGGCGAGGAATATGCCATCGTGACGCAGAATGTCGGCTTTGGCGCCTATACCGATGATTTCACCTTCTTTATGGATGGTGGGGTGGAATCCTGGGCAAAAAGCCCCGAAAGTGTGATCGAATGCATCAATGCGGCAGCAGAGGAGGTTTCCTCCTTGGAGCCGGATTTTATCCTGTTCCAGGAGGTGGATTTTGACTCCACCCGCAGCTACCATATCGATGAGCAGGAGATCCTGCGGGCGGCTTTCCCGCAGATGGCGGAGGTGGATGCCGTCAATTACCATTCAGCGTTCCTCATGTATCCGCTGACACAGCCGCATGGCAGCTCCAACAGCAGCATGGTGACCTTCAGCAGTGTCGGCATCACCGGTGCGCTGCGGCGCAGCCTGCCCATTTCCACCGGCTTTTCCAAGTTCCTTGACCTGGACCGGTGCTATACCATCAGCCGGGTGCCCACGGAAAACGGGAAGGAGCTTGTGCTCTTTAATGTGCACCTTTCGGCCTATGGCGGCAGCGATGAAATAAGGGCCGCGCAGATGAATATGCTGTTTGGCGATATGCTGGCCGAATACCAGAAGGGCAACTATGTGGTGTGCGGCGGCGATTTCAACCATGATTTTACCGGGAACTCCACCCAGGTGCTGAATGGCGGTGAGATGACCGACTTTGGCTGGGCGCAGCCCTTCCCCGCGGAGATGCTGCCAGAGGGACTGACCCGCTGTGATAACTATACCGACGGCAAGGTGGAGCCCACTTGCCGCAACTGCGATATCCCCTATGAGGAGGGGAACTTCACCATTATTGTGGATGGCTTCCTGGTAAGCGACAATGTGACGGTGACCTACCTGGAGAATGTGCAGACTGGGTTTACCTATTCCGACCACAACCCGGTGCTGATGCGCTTTACCCTGAACTGACGGAGGAACGAACGATGCCAACTGCGGCCCAATGGAAAAAAGCCCTGCAGAGCGGTGCCTGTGATGAGGCACTGTGCCGGCTGTATGTGACCGATGACCCGCTGCCGCAACGGGAGCGCTGTTTGCGCCTGCTGGAGCAGTTTACCAGGCTTTATGGGGAAAGGGAAGAGGTGCGCATCTTTTCGGCACCGGGCCGCACCGAGCTGGGCGGCAACCACACCGACCACCAGCACGGCCGGGTGCTGGCTGCTGCTGTTACGCTGGACAAGCTGGCTATCGTATCTCCGCAAAAGGAGGGGCCGGTGGAGATAGGCAGCAAGAGCCATCCGCTGGCCCCGCTGGACTGGCGCGACCTGACCCATTACGAAAAGGAGCGGGGCCATTCCCCCTCCATGATAAGAGGTGTCTTTGCCGGGCTGCGGCAGCAGGGGTATGCGGCCGGCGGCTTTGCCGGTGTGACCGATTCCGTTGTTCCCACCGGTTCCGGGCTGTCCTCCTCGGCGGCTTTTGAGCTGCTGCTGGGGCAAATTCAGAATGCCCTGTATAATGATGGGGCCATTCCGCCGGTGGCACTGGCGCGCATAGGCCAGTATGCCGAGAACGAGTATTTCGGTAAGCCCTGCGGTCTGATGGACCAGACCGCTTCGGCAGTGGGCAGCGCTGTGAGCATTGACTTTCTGTGCCCGAAGGCCCCTATTGTGGAGCGCCTGCCCTGCGACTTTGCCCGCTGGGGTATGACGATGTATGTGGTGAATACCGGTGGGAGCCATGCCGACCTGACTGAGGATTACACGGCCATCCCGCGGGAGATGAGAGCGGTGGCAGCGCAGTTTGGCTGCCGGGTGCTGCGGGAGGTAGACCCGGCGGAATTTTACGCGGAGCTGCCCGGCCTGCGCGGCAAGGTGAGCGACCGAGCAATTTTGCGGGCGATGCATTTCTTTGAGGAAAACGAGCGGGTGCCCCGGCTGGCGGCAGCTCTGCGGGAACCCACTGCGGAGCATTACCTGGAGGAGATGCTGGCCAGTGGGGAATCCTCGATGGAGAAGCTGCAGAACATCTACCCAGCTGACCCGAATGAACGAGGGTTGGCACTGGCACTTTCGCTATGCCGGCGGGAACTGACCGGCTGTGGCGGCTGGCGGGTACACGGCGGCGGCTTTGCCGGGACGATACAGGCCCTGGTGCTGCAGGAGCGGGAGAAACGCTTCCTGCGAGTGATGAGAGGGGCTTTTGGCGAAAGAAGCTGCACTGCGCTTACCATCCGTCCAGCGGGAGCATACGAGCTGGTCTTTCCTGAATAAAAAGAATAAAAGGCGCTCCAAAGCGGGGGGAGAGCTGGCGGTGATCAATCGCCAGCAGGACCGTCAGAGGGGCGCCTGTATCCTGTTGAAAGACAAAACTTGCAAGATGCTGATATCTGTGCTATAATGCGCCACTGTCCGTTGGTACACGAATCATATGATTCGGCAGAGAGGACTGCCGGAAATCTGAAAAAAGAATTTGGAGAGTAGAGTAAAATGAACGCAGAGAGAAGAAATGGCGCGCAGGAGCCCATCCGGCTTTCCGACCATTTCAGCTACGGCCGGCTGATCCGCTTTACCATGCCGACCATTATTATGATGATTTTCACATCCATCTATGGTGTAGTAGATGGACTGTTTGTTTCCAATGTAGTGGGCAAGACCGAATTTGCGGCGCTCAATTTCGTGTTCCCGTTTATCATGGTGCTGGGCGGGGCCGGATTTATGATAGGAACCGGCGGTACAGCGTTGGTGGCGCAGCAGCTGGGCCAGGGCAATAAGCAAAAGGCGAACCATACCTTCACCACCATGGTGAGCTTCACCATTTTGCTGGGTGTGATCCTTACGGTGATCGGTATTGCCGTTATCCGCCCGGTGTGTGTGCTGCTGGGGGCTACCCCAGAGATGATAGAGGGCTGTGTGGTGTATGGGCGTGTTACCATTGCGTTTACCGCTGCCTTTATGCTGCAAAATGTTTTCCAAAGCTTTTTAGCGGCGGCGGAAAAGCCAAAGCTGGGACTTTTTGTGACAGTCGCAGCTGGCCTGACCAATGCCGTGCTGGATGCCGTGTTTATCGCGGGCTTTCGATGGGGGCTGGCAGGCGCGGCGCTGGCCACCGGCCTTGGACAAGTGGTGGGCGGTGTGCTGCCTCTTATCTACTTCCTGCGGACGAACGGCAGCCTGCTGCAGCTGGAGAAAAAGCCATCGCTGGAGATAAAACCGATCCTAAAGGCATGCGGCAACGGCTCCTCCGAGATGATGTCCAATATCGCTACCTCGCTGGTGAGTATGCTGTATAATTTTCAGCTGCTCAAGTACATCGGGGAGGATGGTGTTTCCGCCTATGGTGTGCTGATGTATGTGCAGTTTATCTTTATTGCCATTTCCATCGGGTATTCCATCGGCGCGGCGCCTATTGTCAGCTACCATTACGGTGCACAGGATCACACCGAGCTGAAAAATCTCCTGCGTAAAAGCGTGACGCTGGCCCTTACGGTGGGTGTGGCGCTGACAGCGTTGGCCATTGCAGCCGCGGCTCCCTTTGCTTATGTGTTTGTCGGATTTGATGAGAGCCTGTTTGCGCTGACGAAGCATGCGTTCCAGTTGTTTGCGTTTTCCTTCCTGCTGGCGGGCTTTAATATCTTCTGCTCCGGCTTCTTTACAGCGCTGGGCAACGGCGCTGTTTCGGCGCTTATCTCCTTTTTGCGTGTGCTGGTGTTCCAGGCATCCTCGGTTATCATTCTTCCGCTGTTTTTGGATATTGACGGTATTTGGTGGGCGATCACAGTTTCCGAGGTACTGGCGGCTATCGTTTCGGCGGTCTTTCTGCTGGCCAAGCGGCAGCGCTACCACTACTAAAGGCTGCGGCTGAAAATGTTTCACATGAAACATTTGTTCTTTTTGAAACGGATAATTACCCAAAAGAAAACCTCCGGAATCGGCATGATCCCGGAGGTTTTATATAGGGAAGAAAAAGAAGAGAGGAGATTACTTAGTGATTTTGCTTCAGGCGCTTATCCAGCTTGACCGAAAGGTGGGTGCCGATACTTTGGAACACCTGCACGATAACGATAAGTAGAATGACCGCCAGCAGCATGACCAAATATTTATAGCGGTAGTAGCCGTAGTTAATGGCAATCTTGCCCAGACCGCCGCCACCGACAATACCGCTCATGGCGGTGTAGCCTAAAATGGTGGTGATGGCGATGGTGGCATTGGAGATGAGGGAGGGCATCGCCTCCGGGATCATGACCTTAATGATGGTCTGCATGGGGGAAGCGCCCATACTGCGGGACATTTCAATGATATTGGGATTGAGCTCTCGCAGGCTGCTTTCCACCAGGCGGGCCACAAAGGGGAATGCGGCGATGACCAGCGGGACGATCAGGGCCATGGTGCCCACGCTGGTGCCCATGATAAGGCGGGAGAGGGGAATGACCATCATCATCAGAATCAGGAAGGGGACGGAGCGCAGGATGTTGATGACAAAGTTGAGCACCTTCATCACCGGGCCGGGCAGGGGGCGCACGCCGTCCTCCTCCCCCGCCACCAGGATAATGCCCAGGATAATGCCCAGGACGCAGGCCACCAGAGTGGCCGCCACGGTGGAGTAGATGGTGTCCCAGATACCAGTCTGGAACTCCTTCCACAGGGCCTCGTTGGCAAAGGCCTCGCGCATCTGCTGCATAAATTTATCCATGGTAGTCGGGCACCTCCTCCACGGTGACGTCCTTCTGGGCCTTCAGATAGTTCATGGCACGGACAGCCTCTCCATGATCCTCGGGCAGGCCCAGCAGCATGGAGCCGAAGGCCTTGCCGTTTACGTTGCGGGTGTCGGCCCCCAGTATGTTCACCTTCACGCCGCAGTCGATGGCCAGGGAGGCGATCAGCGGTTCATAGGAGGAGCCGCCGTTGAACACCACGCGCACCACCTGATGCACCGGGAACTGGTCGATGACCGCGCCCTCGGGATAGACCAGGCGGCGGCCAGCCTCGGTTTTGGGGTTGGAGAAGATGTCCTCCACCGTGCCGGTCTCAGCCACCTTGCCGTGGTCCAGAATGGCCACATGGGAGCAGATCTCTTCAATGACCGACATCTCGTGGGTGATGATGATGGCGGTGATGCCCAGCCGCTTGTTGATGTCCTGAATCAGGCGCAGAATGGCGCGGGTGGTGGTGGGGTCCAGGG
>ERZ857982.3296-NODE-3296-length-11171-cov-2.718514_pt1 | contig 11171 bp, 9 predicted proteins | sample MGYA00519955_ERZ857982 | MGnify/ENA primary metagenome ERZ857982 (study PRJEB31778, sample SAMEA3449416) | human gut metagenome | biome: human gut; feature: human-associated habitat; material: faeces | place: United Kingdom | collected 2010/2012 ... | reverse complement strand
AAAGCGCAGGCAGTATTCCGCCCACGCTCTGATAAACACACATCACAAAACGATCTCCCTTGGGAAACCGTCCATGAACCCGTATCTACCATGTGCTGCTTGATCGCGCACCGGTGAAAGCGAACTACCGCTCTACTTGATTTACCAGAATAGTATACCAGCTCCCCACCGGAATGTCAAGTACTTCTATATAATTTGTAGTTTATTTCTTACTCTAGCTCATCACTTTTTCCCAGATTACAATCTTCGCACAATGTTCGCAAATTTGATGGTATCGTTCTTCCACCCTTTGAAACGGGGATAATATGATCAACATGTAATTTAACTCCATCTTGAGCTGTACGCCCGCAAATTTGACAACGAAATCCATCTCTTTTCAAAATCGAATACCTTAACTTGTCTGTCATGAGAGCTCTTTCCCTACTACGACGTGCCATCTCGGTTTGAGAATTAGCATCTATCTGTTTAAGTTCCTCATATCGTTCTAATACCTTATTCAAGGTATACTCTTTCCTTTTAGAGTAACTATTTCGTCCCTTAGGACTTCTGTAATTAGCTACACAAGTTACACTACCGGTTAAAATTGGCTTCTTCATCAACTCGCAAAACAATTTTTCTTCTATAATTTTATATTTTTTATATCCAATATGGGTTTTCTTAGATTCCTCAGGTGTAATAGTTGACTCTAGTTCAGCGGTTTTTTGCTGATAATCTTGATATATCTGTTGATTTTTCAGTACATTCGAAGCTGAATTATATAATTGCTCATCTTTCCGTACAGCGTCGTCATAGAGAGTGTTCAAATCAAATCTATCAAACTTCGGCTTTGTTGATAGATTTACATCATAAAAAAATTCACTGCGAAAGCCGTCAAGAAACTCTGTTTGTTCATTCAATTCTAACAATTTTTTTATACGCTCACTTGATTCCTTTACGGTATTTTCTTGCCATGCATGAAAAATCATCCATATTCCTAATAAAATTAAAGCAACCAGAATAATTTCCATAAATATAATAACCTCTCTGCCCAACTAAAGTTGTATATTTATATATTAAAACGGCACTTCGATGGTCCGGCCCAGGGCAAAGGAGTAGAGCAGGCATTCCTTCACCGGGCGACCCAGTGCCCGCCCGATGAGCCGACCATAGAGCCCCAGCTGCACCCGGTAACGCTCCCGGAGCGCCTCCTCGGAAAAGACCCGGTCGGTCTTGTAGTCCACGATGACGATGCCGTCCTCCTCTTCAAAGATGCAGTCGGCTACGCCCTGGACGGTGGTGCGGTTCTCCCCCAGCCCGGCATCGGCCAGACCGGCGAGCTCCTCCTCGCCGATCACCGCCAGGAAGCGGTACTCCCTCCACACCTGCCGGGCCCCGGCAATGCGCCGGTAGAGCGGCGATTCAAAGAAGGTGCGGATGCGGTCGGTTTCGATGGCAGCGCCCTGTTCCTCGGTGAGGAAGCGGTCTGCCATCAGACGCTCCAGCTCGGCATCGGCGTCCCGTGCCGCCGCCGGATAGCTGCAGAACTGCATATAGGTGTGCATGGCGCTGCCCTTTTCCGCCGGAGTGAGCCCCTGTTTATAAAGGTAGGCCGGGCGTGCGGCAAACCGGGGCTTCTCCACCTCGCCCACCTCCTCTGCCAGATGGGAGATGGCAAACTTGGAGGAGAGCTCGGTGGCGTCCTGCCAGGGATACTGCCAGTCCATCTCCTGCCGGAGCTCCTCGGTGAGCGCCGGGTCGGGCGGGGGCAGTTCCTCCTCCGGGGCAGTCTCTGCCGTCCGGGATTCCGCCTCCAGCCCGGTGAAGATCCGGAAGTGTCCCGGACAGGAGGCCGGGAATTCCTCTTCGCAGTCCGCCAGCTCCCGGAGAGCGGTGCCGTCGGGGTGGTGAAGCAGCGCCATGACGATCCAGTCCAGATAGGTGCTGCCGCCCCGCACTGCCGCAGCCGGCAGCCGCCCGTCCTCGAGGTCGGTGACCTCCTTGGCACAGAATTTGTCCTGGGTAGTGGAAACAGTCCCCACCAGGATCAGCCGCTCCCGCGCCCGGGTGAGCGCCACATAGAGCATCCGCAGCTCCTCGCTGCACAGCTCAGCACCCAGCTTCCGGCGCAGGGCAGCCAAGGGCAGGGTATCGTATTCCAGCCGGCGCTGCTGATCCCGGAGCCGGCAGGCAAAGCCCAGCTTGCCATGGAGCAGTGCCGGAGCCGAGAGGTCCTGCCGGTTGAAGGTCTTGCCGCAGTCCGCCAGGATCACCACCGGGAATTCCAGTCCCTTGGACTTGTGGATGCTCATGACGGTGACGGTATTCTCCCCGGCGGACACCACGGTGCCCTTGTCCAGATCCGCCCCGGATTCCACCAGACGGTCGATGAGCCGCAGAAAGGCGGACAGCCCCGAATAGCCCCGCTCCTCATAGCCAGCGGCATACTCCGGAAGCAGCCGCAGATTCTGCAGACGCTGACGCCCGTTTTCCATGGCCCGGGCCACTGCCTCAAAGCCGGTGAGGTCATAGAGTTCGGTGATGAGCCGGCTCACGGGGATTCCCGCCGACCTCGCCCGGAGGTGCTGCACCAGCCGGAGGAAGTCCGCGGATTTTGCGTTCTCCTGGGCATGCAGCACCAGACAGGCATAGAGCGAGCGGTCCCGGCCCTTCAGCCGGATCTCCGCCAGTTCATCGGGGGTGAAGGCCGCCAGCGGCGAGAGCATGGCAGCAGCCAGGTCGATGTCCAGCAGGGGGTTGTCCACCGCCCGGAGCAGCGACAGCACCGCCGAGATCTCCCGGCTGTACAGATAGCCGCCGCCGTTTTCCCCGATGCCGCTGATGCCCCGCTTTTCCAGCGCCTGGAGATAGACCCCGGCCTTGTCCTTTACCGAGCGCAGCAGGATACAGATATCCGCCGGACGCACCGGGCGCATCACCCCGTGATCCGATACCTGGTACCCGCTATGGATCATCTCTTCAATGAGGCCGGCAATGTATTCGGCCTCCTGCTCCCGGGCGGAATCCTCGCCCTTCTGCTTCTGCACCAGATGCACCTCGCACCCGCAGCCCTCCGCCGGAGGATAGACTGCCCCGGCCTGGAGCTGTTCGCCGTCCCGGTAGTCCATCTCCCCCACTGTCCGGCTCATGGTCTGCTCAAAGAGGAAGTTGATCCCCTCGGTGACCTCCTGCCGGCTGCGGAAGTTCTTATTGAGCGAAATTGCCGCCGGCTGGTCCTCCTCCACAGGCCAGGGGGCAAACTGCTCCTTCTTTTCCAAGAAGATCGCCGGGTCGGCCTGCCGGAACCGGTAGATGCTCTGCTTGACATCGCCCACCATAAAGAGGTTGCGTCCGTTGTCCGACACCGCCCGGAAGATGCGGTCCTGTACGGCGTTGGTGTCCTGATACTCGTCCACGAACACCTGCCGGAATTGCCGGGAGAGCTCCTCTGCCAGCCGGGTGGGATGCTCCTCCCCCTCCGGGCTGCGCTCGATGAGCAGCCGGATCGCCAGATGCTCCAGGTCGGAGAAGTCCAGTGCATTCTGGGCTCGCTTGCGCTCGGCATACCGGCGGTCCAGTTCCGCCGTCATGGCAAAGAGCTTTTCCACCATGGGCAGCAGCGCCCGGCGGTCGGACTGGAACTGCTCCTCGGTGCAGAGGAACACCTCGTCCCGCAGGTCTTCCAGCAGCTCCTTGGCCTGATCCCGCAGAGCAGTCACCCGGGCCTTTTTCCACTCGTCCTCATAGCCCCGCAGAGTCGAAAACCGTCCGTCAATGTGCTGTGCCGCCTGATAGGCGCCGTCCCAGTCCCCGGCGGTGAGGCAGTCCAGAATCCCCTTTGCCGCCGCATACAGGGTGGCTACATAGCTGCCGTAGGCCTTCTGGATCTTCTCATCGCCGTCCAGCAGGTCCCGGGCTTCCTCCATGGCTTCCAGCGCCTGTCTGGCTCCCGAAAGGGCATCGGCAATGAGCAGCTTTCCCCAGTCGGTTTCGCCGATGGGGGCTTCGCTGCGGTAGCGCTCCAGCGCCTGTTCCAGCCAGGCCTCATAGAACGGATGCGCCCGCACAAAATCGTAGAGCCGCAGCAGGGTATCGGTCACCCGGCGGTCGCTGCGCTCCTCCGAGAGCAGCTCCACCAGCGAGAGAAAACTCTCCTCCCCGGCGGCATATTCCTCCTCGAGGATCTCTCCGGCGGCTTCGGTGCGCCAGACCTCCAGCTCCTTTTCATCGGCAATGCGGAAGCCGCTCTGAATATCCAGCAGCTGGAAGTTCTCCTTCACGATGCGCTGGCAGAAGGCGTGCACCGTGCTGATGTCCGCCTTTTCCAGCAGGATGAGCTGCCGGGCCACCGAACTGTCCTCGGGGTGTTCCCGCTGCACGGCCCGGAGTTTGACCGCGATGCGCTCCCGCATCTCCTCCGCGGCTGCCCGGGTAAAGGTGACGATGAGCATCCGGTCGGCGTCCACCGGGTCCACCGGGTCAAAGATGCGCTGCACCACCCGTTCGGTGAGCACCGCTGTCTTGCCGCTGCCCGCTCCCGCCGACACCAGAATGCCCGGGTTCCGGGCTGTGATCGCCGCCAGCTGTTCTTGGGTCCAGGTCACATCTGCCATGCCAGCTGTCCTCCTTCCAGTTGCTCATAAATCTCCGCTTTTTCCAGCTTGACCACCGGGCGGTCAGGCCATTCCGCCTCCCGTCCGCACACAGACCGGTAGTCGCAGTATTCACAGGGCAGGCGTCCGTTCCGGTTCGCCGGCACTGCCCCGATTTTCCCCTCATGCAGCAGCTCCGCCATCCGTACCACATTGCCGGCGATCTGCCGGCGCAGCAGTCCGAGCTGTTCCTCGGTGATCACCGAGCTCGCCGCTGTATAGCTGCCGTCCTTTTTGAGACTCACCGGGATATACCGCCCGGCGGTGCCCAGTTCCATGGCCTCGATGACCTCGGGATTGTCCAGCACCATACCGCTCATGCAGTAGCTCTTGCGCTGATCCTCGGCAATGCTCTCGGCGCTGGCGTCCCGGCGGTCCCGGGTGAAATGCCCGCTGCCCGGCATATACAAAACACCTGCTTCCCCCGGACTGGGAAGATCGGCCACGCCGTTTTCCCCCAGGGTGAACAGATAGAGCAGCATCTGCATATTGAGCCCCTGCACCACTTCCGAAAGGTCAAATTTCTTGCCGCCGGTCTTGTAGTCGATGACCCGGATATAGTCCCGGTCGCTGCCGTGATAGCAGTCCACCCGGTCCACCTTGCCCTCCACCCGGACCTCATCGCCCGAGGCAGTGCCAAGGCGCAGCGGACGGGTGCCCTCCTGTTCCCCGATGGGGTACTCGAACCGCAGGGGCCGGAACTCACTCTGACAGAGCTCCTGGGCCAGCATCCGCACCAGCCGGAAAATCTGATCCACCATGCGCCCGTAGAGGTAGAAGAACCGCTTGGGCAGGGCGTCCCGGTCCTGGGTGCGGGCGGAGAGGGAGCCGTCGGCAATGGAGCGGATCTCCCGGCGCAGGGCGCTGTCCTCCAGATCCCGGAGCTGTTCCGGGGTATAGCGCCGGAGCAGCTCCTCCAGCGCCAGGTGGATCACATTGCCCAGCTCCAGCGGGCTGAGCTCCGCCCGGCTCCGTGGGGTGAGCCCCAGACCGTACCGGCAGAAATAGGCATAGGGACAGCCATAGAACTTCTCCAGCCTGGTGGCGGAGAGGGTCATATCCCCGCCGAACAGCCGCCGGGCCAGTCCCAGATCCGAAAGCGCCGCCCGGTAGCTGTATGCGGCATCGGCGTGTTCCTCCAGCGAGAAGCCGCTGTCCAGTGCCGCCCGCAGAGCGCTGCGGTACTCCGGAGACCCGGTACCCGCTGCCAGCTGCTCCATGGCAACCGACCGGTTCACCGCCCCGGAAAGGCCGAGCTGTTCCGGCGTGCGGGGGGCAGCTCCGGTGAGCGTCTGTGCCTCGGTGACGATCACCGACGGCGTATTGCTGCTGCCGTCCAGACCGGCGGCAGGCCAGCTGATCCACAGCCGTTCTGACGGCACTGTCACCGCAAAGTAGGCGTAGAATTTTTCCCGCACGGCCTGTACCCGGGCGGTCTGGGAGAGCTGCAGCCCCGCCGAAATGAGCTGGGCACGCTCGTTTTCCCCAAAGAGTCCCACACTGCCGCAGGCTGCCGGAAATACCCCGGCGGACGCGCCGATGACATAGGCGCTGCACCCGGGGGCCTGGCTGCTGACGAACCGTGCCGTGGCCAGGGCGCTGGTATAGAAGCGGCTCTCGTCCACGTCCAGCCCCATGCGGCGCAGCTTCTGCTGCAGCTCCTTGGGGCTGCGCTCGGAGGAGTTGGTCAGAAACAGGAAGTTCTTCTCCTCCCGGTAAAGCCAGTCCACAAATTCCTTCACCCCCGGCAGCAGCCGGTTGCCGTGATAGATCACGCCGTCCATGTCGCAGATAAAGCCTTTTTTCTTTCGCAGCTGGTCCATAAGGTCCCTCCTATAGGATAAAATTTACCGATTTCCGCAGTTTTTCCGCCAGATCAGCGCCAGCCCCCGCAGCAGCAGACTGTCGTCGTGCAGGATTCTCCGGCGGCAGTAGGGGGTAATGATCCCGGACAGGCCCCCGGTGGCCACGGCAGTACAGGGCTGCCCCAGCTCCTCCTCCATGCGCTCCAGCAGGCCGTCGGCCATGGCGGCGGCGCCGTAAATGGCCCCGGCCTGAAGGCTGTCCTCCGTAACGGAGCAGATGACCTTTCCCGGCGGCTCCAGGGCAATGTCCGGCAGCTGGGCCGTGCCGGAGAACAGGGCGTGCAGGCTCAGCTTCACCCCGGCCAGAATCACGCCGCCCCGATAGCGTCGCTGCCGGTCCACCACCGTCACGGTGGTGGCGGTGCCGAAGTCGAACACCACCACCGGCAGAGGATATTCCGCCGCTGCCGCGGCGTCCGCCGCCAGCAGGTCCACCCCCAGGGTCTCCGGCTCCTCAATGGCGATCTCCAGCCCCGCCGGGGTAGTGGGACCCACCACCAGGGCCTCCAGCCCCGTAACGCTTCGGATGGCCCGGGCCGTTTCCTCCGTCAGCCGGGGCACCACCGAGCCGATGACGGCCCCCTCCGGGGCATCATGGCCCGCCAGCACCTGCCTCACGGCGTCCTCGTAGGCCGCAAGGGGCAGCACCTCTCCCGAGGGGATGCGGCGCTGGGATACCACCCGGTCCCCGTGGTCCAGCAGGGCAAGAACAATGTTGGTGTTTCCGATATCGGCGGTCAGCAGCATAAAATTTCCTCACTTATACAGCGTTTTTAGCTTGGCCGGAAAGTTTGCGCTTTCCGGCCAAGCTGTGGTTATTTCAGGGCTTTTTCTTGGGAATGGTAACGGTAATGGTGGTGCCCTTGCCGGGCTGGCTCTCCAGGTCCAGGGTGCCGTGGTGATAGGCCACGGCATGCTTCACGATAGACAGGCCCAGGCCTGTGCCGCCGGAGGCCTTGGAGTGGCTCTTATCCACCCGGTAAAACCGCTCAAACACCCGGCTCTGGTGCTCCGGCGCAATGCCGATGCCGGTATCCGCCACGGAAATGGCGGCGCTGTCTCCCCGGTCGGTGACGGTGACCCGGACGCTGCCGCCGGGGACGCTCCGGCCGCGCCGGGCGCTCCGGCTCCGGCTGGGGCTCGTAGGGGACCCGGTCCCTGGCCCGCTGCACCAGCTCCCGGGGCGATACCCGCAGCGCTGCCAACAACGCCGCCGCCAAAAGCAGCAGCAGCACAATGACGGACACCATCGTGCCCACCAGCCGCTTCATGCCTGCGGCCAGCCCTCCGGCCACCGCTCCGCCGCTTTTCAGCAGCAGCCCGTCTGCCCACAGGCTCTTCATCATGGGGCCCAGGCCCGTAACGGTCTCCCCCTGATACAAAAACAAATGCAGGATCGCCCCCAGCAGCACCGGCGTCACCAGGGTGCAGACGGTCCGCAGCGCCACAGGCCGTCCCCGGTGGGCCAGCAGGTTCACCCCCGCCAGGGCCAGGGCCGGGGCCGCCAGCCAATAGCCATACCCCGTCAGCCCCTTCAGCAGATCCCCCAGCAGGTTCAGAACGATGGCGTCCGCCTGGAAATAGCTGACCACCACACACAGGGCCAGCAGCAGGCACACGCCGCCGCCCACCTCCCGCCGGATAGGCGGGCGGGGGTTTTTCTGCGGGCTGCGGCCGGTCTGGCGGCTCTGACCGCCGCCCTGCCGGGCCTTTCCAGTTGTTTTTTTCTTCTGTCCAGACGCCATAACGAATCCTTTCTCTTACTTGATCAGCTGCAGCACGATGGTCAGCAGACCCATGGCCCAGCAGTAATACGCAAACGCGCCGAATTTTCCCTTGTTGGCGATCCGCCGCAGCAGGCCGATGCACAGATACCCGGACACCGCCGCCGTCAGCACGCCCACCAGATACACCGGCACCTGGCCCCAGTCCACGCCTGCGGAAATGGCATCCTTCAGGCTGAGGATATTGGCCCCCAGCACCGCCGGAATGGACAGCAGGAAGGAAAACCGCACCGCGAACTTCCGCTCAAAGCCCACGAAGCACCCGGAGGTGATGGTCATGCCGGACCGGGAGATGCCCGGCACCGTGGCGATGGCCTGGCCAACACCCACGGCCACCGCGTCCAGCAGCGACGCCGTCCGCTCGTTCTTTCTCCCCTTCTTCACCCGGTCGCTGGCGAATAGCAGGAAGCCCGTCACCACCAGTGCCCCGCCGATGAACAGCATGTTGTTGGACAGCCCCAGCACCTTGTCCTTGATGGGCAGCACCGCGAACAGCGGCAGCGTGCCCAGAATGATCAGCAAAATCAGTCTCCGGGCCGGGGGCAGGGGCTTGGGGGTGGACCGGTGGGCCAAGTCCCCAATTCCCCGGAAGAACTCGGCGATCATGTCCTTGATGTCCTGCCAATAGGCCACGAACACCGCCCCCAGGGTGCCCAGATGCAGCAGCACGTCAAAGAATTCCGGCACCTCCGCGTCAATGTGCAGCAGATTCTGCGCGATGGCCAGATGTCCGGAGCTGGAAATGGGCAAAAACTCCGCCACGCCCTGGACCAGGCCCAGCAGGAAGGAAGAAAACACGTTCATAGGTCACATTCTCCTGTCTATTTAGATTACATTTTGTTTATTTCTGTCGAATTATTGCAGCTTGTATTCATTTTGCAGGCACGGATACATTTGTACTATACCACACTCCGCGGAGAATTACCAGTCTAATTTGCGCCCCGGGCCTGGTTCCCGGAAATTTTCTTCCCCCGTTGCCCGGGGCGGGACAACCTGCCGGGCAACGGCACTCCCCTGTCCCGGTACAGATGAAAGGAGTGGATAACCATGCGATTTCCCCGAATCTACGAGGGGGACGGCTGCTGCACGGCGGCGGAGTGCGACCTGTGCGGCGGCGAAATTTACCGGGGCCGGCGATACTACCGCATCAACGGTCAAACGGTGTGTCCGGACTGTCTGGCAGACTATGCCCGGGCGGTGTTCGCGGGCTTTGCCTGCGGAGAGGAGGCGGCGGAATGGTAAGACGGGACGACGTCCCCTGGGCGGAGGTGCAGAAGCTCAACGCCCAGGGCTGGAGCTACCGGCAGCTGGCGGAAAAATTCGGCGTATCCTCCTCGGCCATCGGCCGCCGGGCGGTGCAGGAGTGCTGGCACGGCACCGATGCCCAGCGGGCCAACGCCCGGCTGCGGAATCTGGCCGCCGGCCTTCGCCGCCAGGCAGAGCAGCGGCTGGCCGGTGAGCTGGACACCCGGGAGATCAAGGAGCTGACCGCCGTTCTGCGGGAGCTGATGAACCTTCAGCAGACCCTGGAGGGGCAGCAGCCCGGAGGCAGCCCCCTCCGGGTGGTGCTGGAGGAGGAAACGGAGGATTGGAGCGTATGACGGAGAAAATCCTCACCATCGGCCGCCCCAATCCCCGGCAGCGGGAGTTTCTGGCGTGCGAGAAAAAATATGTGGCCTTCGGCGGGGCCCGGGGCGGCGGCAAAAGCTGGGCCGTCCGCACCAAGGCCAAGCTCCTGGCCCTGCGGTATCCGGGCATCCGGCTGCTGCTGGTGCGCCGGACCTACCAGGAGCTGGAAGCCAATCACATCCGCTTTCTTCGCCGGGAGCTGGCCAATCTGGCGGAGTACCGGGCCACGGCAAGGCAGTTCGCCTTCCCCAACGGCAGCGTGCTGGACTTTGGCTACTGCGCCGCCGACGGCGACATGGACCGCTATCAGGGCGCGGAATACGACGTGATCTTCCTGGACGAGGCCACCCAGCTGAAGGAGGAGTGGATGCGGCAGTTCGCGGCCTGTCTCCGGGGCGTCAACGGATTTCCCAAGCGGCTGTATTACACCTGCAACCCCGGTGGCCCGGGCCACGGCTACATCAAGCGTCTGTTCATCGACCGGCGCTTTCAGGCCGGAGAAAACCCGGAGGACTATGTGTTCATCCCCGCCAAGGTCACGGACAACCGGGCTCTGCTGCGGGCCCAGCCGGACTATCTGCGGCAGCTGCAGGCCCTGCCCCGGCGGCTGCGGGACGCCTGGCTGGACGGCAAGTGGGACGTGTTCCAGGGGCAGGTATTCCAGGAGTTCACCAACGATCCGGCCCATTATCAGGACCGGCGGTTCACCCACGTCATCGCCCCCTTTGACATTCCCCGGGAGTGGCGGGTGTACCGCAGCTATGACTTCGGCTATGCCAAGCCCTTCTCCTGCGGCTGGTGGGCGGTGGACCACGACGGAGTCATTTACCGGATCCTGGAGCTGTACGGCTGCACCGGGGAGGCGGATGTAGGCGTGCGGTGGACGCCGGAGCGGCAGTTCGCGGAGATCCGCCGGATAGAGGACACCCATCCCTGGCTGAAGGGCCGGGAGATCCAGGGGGTGGCGGACCCGGCCATCTGGGATACCAGCCGGGGGGAGAGCATTTATGAGACGGCTCTGCGGCACCGGGTCTATTTCACCCGGGGCGACAACCGGCGTATCCCCGGATGGATGCAGTTGCACTACCGCATGAGCTTCGATGAACAGGGGTATCCCATGCTGTATGTGTTCTCCGGGTGCCGGGCGTTTATCCGGACGATCCCGGAGCTGCTGTTCGACCAGACGGACGCAGAGGACGTGGACACCCGGCAGGAGGACCATGTGGCCGACGAGAGCCGGTACTTCTGCATGACGCGGCCCATCG
>ERZ857982.3289-NODE-3289-length-11189-cov-2.433537_pt1 | contig 11189 bp, 6 predicted proteins | sample MGYA00519955_ERZ857982 | MGnify/ENA primary metagenome ERZ857982 (study PRJEB31778, sample SAMEA3449416) | human gut metagenome | biome: human gut; feature: human-associated habitat; material: faeces | place: United Kingdom | collected 2010/2012 ... | reverse complement strand
GATCTACCCTCCGTGGGTTTCTCGCTATGTTGCATCTCCAAAAAGCATTCGATCATCCGGTCCGACTCACGGGAAAGCGCTTCCTCTGCAGAAATTCCAAGTCGCTCCATTCGCTCGCATACAAGGAACAGTAACCTGCTCCAACCTTGCACATCCGTTTCATCCGCCAAAAGCGCATCCTCCAGGCAATTTCGGAGCATACCATCATTCGGATCTTCAAAACATCCGGATGCGGCTGCTCGGGAGATCAGTTTTTGCGCACGCATCAGTGCCGGTAAAGCGCCGGAAACCTGCCGCAAACGATCCTCCAAACTGTAAAGTCCTTTTTCCTTGCGTTTCTGCTGTTCCCAGTTTTGTGCCGCCTCCGCAGCATTCGCAGCATACTCACTGCCAAAGATGTGCGGATGCCTGCCGATCATCTTGCGGCAAATCCCGGTGCATACATCATTAAAATCAAAATGGCCCTGCTCCGCCTCCATTTGGCTGTGCAGCGCAATCTGAAGCAGCACATCTCCCAGCTCCTCCCGCAGAAGTGCGGAACTTTCCAGATCAATGGCTTCTACAGCCTCATACGCCTCCTCCAAGAAATTATTGCGGATGGTGTGATGATCCTGCGCCCTATCCCACGGGCATCCTTCCGGGCTCCGCAGAATTCCAACAATCTTAATTAAATCATTGCAGTCATAGGATTCCTTGTCGCACAGATTTGGCATTGTGAATAACCTGCTTTTCAGATAGTACTCCCATTTTACTAGAAATGCGGCTTAAATTCAAGCTATTTTCTTCTATTCTTGCCCGAAAATGCAACACATATTTCAGCACTTTTAATAAACTTCAGACAAAACAGCAGCCCGATGTACACAGCGCCCCCCACCGCAATGGAAAAAAGCAGGGATGCCCAAGCGCTTATGTATCCCAAAAGGAGGTTATAAACCGCCCGCGCCGCGAAACAGCACACAACGGCAGAGATCATCGGCTTGAGGAGCACCGATACCCGCGCAAACGGTCGACCGCTGCCAAACCAGCGCAGCGCACTGTACAGTACTATAAAGCAGTAACACAGTAAACTGCCATAGGCTACCCCATGAATATTAATCTCCGGGCGGGAAACAAGAATATAGTTTGTCACCATCTTCAGCACCCCGCCGATTAAGAGTGCGGTTAGCGGCGTCCGTTCCATCCCGGAAGCCTGCAAGACATTATTAAAAATCCCGGCAAAAGAAATCAGAATTGTCACCACGCCCATCATCCGCAGCGTTGGCGCTACAATGGCAACCTCCATTAACTGATGTGGGTATAGAAATGATAAAATTTCTTCCGCAAAGGTAAAAATGCCAAGCCCGGCTGGGAAAGCAGCTGCCGCTGTGGTTGCCATTACCGATTCCACCGATCGCTGCAAGCACCTGTCATTTTTTGCAGCACAATAGCGGGCTATGGCTGGAATCGCACTCATCCCAATGCCGGCCGTAACCGCCGGTACTAGGTTAAAAATTGAAACTGCCAGCCCAGAATATGAGCCATACAGATATTCGGGAAGCACCTCCACCGTTACCTCCGGAGGATACACCCAGTATACATCCGCAGGATATGCTCACTCCCCTGCTCCACAGCATTTTTCAGGCAGTTCATTACAGAGGAAAGATCGATAACAGTGGTAAGATTGGCACAGAGAGAAGTCAGTGCAATTGGCAGCGCAACATGCCACAGCTTTTTGGCATCCGTACTGGAAAAACGCCCTCCTCGTTCCGGTACATTTCGTCGGTACTGACCACGAATAAACAATAATCCACACAATGTGCTCAGTGATACGCCCAGCACGGCTCCAGCCGCTGAGTACTGCAAAATCCTCAGCTGTACCTCCTGCATTGTACCAGGCCAGCCCAGTGTTCCCGCCATTGCCGCGTCGTTCAGCCTGGAATAGAAAAACCATGCCAATAAGATTCCGGCAATCAGCTTAACCATGGCCTCCACGACTTGACTACGAGCGGTCGGCAGCATGTTCTGTCGCCCTTGAAAGTAGCCACGATAAGCCGAAGAGAGGCAGGAAAACAGAACAGACGGCGCAATGCAGCAGACCGAAAGTGCCGCCGCAGGGTTTCCGATGAGTTTTGTCAATGGTCCAGCTCCAATAAACAGCAGCACTGCCGCCAGCGTGCCAATCCCCAAGAACATGAGTCTCGCAGTTTTTAGAATGTTTCCAACCTCTTCTCCCCTGCCGCCGTACTCCGATACCATACGGGAGACAGCTACACCCAATCCGGTCACTGTCATGGAATAAATGGGAATGAGAACATCATAAGCGGAAACAAAATAGGACATTCCTACGCCACCCAGTATATTAGCCAGCGGGATTTTGAACAGCGCACCGATCACCTTAACGACCATGGTGGACGCTGTTAAGATGAGCGCTCCCTGCAAAATAGTCTGCTTTCCTTTTTCCATCATCTCCTCCGCCCCTTTTCACCAAAAAAGGAAGCCGAACAGCATACTTTGCTGTTCGACTTCCCCGTTATGTTTACTATTACAGTTTATTTTTCCTCTGCAGGGTAAATAGCCTTGCCGCAATAGCTGCAAAACATCGCCGTAGAGGGTACCAGTTTATTGCAGTGGGGGCATGCCACCATATGAATCTCCGTATTCTCCCGCCGCTTTTTCTCGTTTACGCTTTCCAGCATCACCTTAATAGCTGCCGCCTTTTCTGCAATGGCGTGTGCGGTCTCCGCATCTTCGGTGCCTTCCTGTAGCAGGGCATAGTACATCCGTCCCAGCTTCATATAGCATTCCTCCAGCTCGCGGCGCTTTTTCATCTCGTCCAGCTTCTGGCGGGAAGCATCCACTACTTCACCGGCAACATTGCCTACCGCCTTGCCAAATTCCTTGGCTTTTCCCAAAATGTCATTCCAGTTTGCCTGATTCATAACTTCCGCTCCTTTCGGTTCACTCGGTATCATTCAGGCGCTGCAGCGGCAGGGCTTCCTTTCGCTCCAGCACCGTTTGGAAACGATTGATATATTCATACGGGTATTTATAGTTAAAGCTACGGGTAATGCGCTGTGGACCGTTCGGTACCAGCTTGGTTACACCGCCAGCCCCTGCTGAGATTATGGTATGCCCATCATCCATAATATAGACATTGTATTTGCAGGCCTTTCCCGGCAGGGTATAGCCCACATTTTCCAATGCCTCCACAGTGCCCTTCTGCCTGTATAGGTAGTAGGGTTGGTAACCCGCCTCCTCTAGCAAATGACGGGAATATTCCACCATCTCCATGGCAGTTCGCTTCTGCGGGCCCTCTTCCTTTAGTGTGGAAGCATGCTTGACCGTTAAGGTATGTACCGTAATATTTTCCGGGTGGAGCGCCAGCACCTGTTCTATGGTGCTTCGGAAGGACTCAAAAGTGTCCTCTGGCAGTCCGGCTATGAGGTCAACATTTCGGTCAAAGTGAAATTCTTCCGAGAGCTTCCATGCATCAAGAAAATCCTCCGCCGTGTGTCGCCGTCCAATAGCCTCCAGAACATTGTTATTCAGCGTCTGCGGGTTAATACTGATGCGGTCCACACCATTTTGCGCCATCACCCTTAGCTTTTCCAGTGTGATGGTATCTGGACGGCCAGCCTCTACGGTAAATTCCTCACAGGCAGTCAGATCAAAGTCTTTTCTGATCTCTTGTAAAAGACGGTCCATCTGCTCTGCGGTTAGGGTCGTCGGTGTCCCGCCGCCAATGTATACACTGATAACGGTAAGTCCCGCCTCTTTTACCAGGCGGCCTGTCAGTTCCAGTTCCCGTAGCAACAGCGGCAGATACTCTTCCAGCATATTTCCTGCCCGTTCAATGGAATGCGACACAAAGGAGCAATAGCTGCACCGGGAGGGACAAAACGGGATCGCAACATACAAACTGATCTGATCCGAAGAAATTGCCTCCACAATCTCCCGCTGGTTATGCCAAGTATCCATCGAAAGTTGCGCCCGCTCCTCACTGACACCATAATCAGATAGCTTTTGCATAACATCAGCTTCTGTCATTCCTACTTCGGTCATTTGCCGTACCAGCTTTACCGGACGCACACCGGTCAGCATTCCCCAGGGAAGAGTGTGTCCCAACAGTGCTGTCAATTGATTGTACAGCATCCGGCAGATGGTCTGCTCTATCTCCGTCCGGTCTACCGTACTAGGAGATGACGCCTCACGCTTTTCCCCATTCAGGCAGGCAACCACATGGCACAGGCAGCATTTTTCCTGCTCCTGCACCGTAATGGCAATGCTGTCATTGTCATCTGGGATGGCTTCTCCCGGCAAAACAATCGTCACCGGTGTTTCCCCCAACAGCATCCGTATCAGACTTTCCACCTCGTACCGGATGTCCGGTCGATTCAGTTTAACGACCATAAGCCGCGCGTACCCGTGCTACCAGGCTATCGATCCAGGTGTATTGGTCAAACAGCATTCCATCCTGCTCATGGCCGGGGTACATATGGTAATTGGTCTTGATAGAGCGCAGCCTGGTCAGTGAATCCACCATATCCATGAAATCACTGCTATACATATCGGTACGGCCGCAGCTCTGCACAAACAAGGTATCCCCTGTAAAAATGGCGTCCCCGCAGAAATAGGTCAGACAACCGGCGGTATGGCCGGGTGTCTCCCAAACGGTAAACTCCAGCTCATCCAGCTCTATCTTGTCTCCCTCTTTCAGCAGTCGGTCCGGCTGAAGGGTAACTGGCGCACCAATGGCAGAAGCGCTGTAATTCTTGCGGGGATCGCTCAAGAGAGGCACTTCCTTTTCTGCCGCCATCAGCTGGATTTCCGGATAGTGCTCCTTGAGCCCTGGCACTGCGCAGAAATGATCGTAATGGCCATGGGTCAGCAGAATTATTTTAGGGGTCAGGTGGTTCTCTTCTATCGCCTTGATAATATTTTCCGGTTCCATACCGGGGTCAATGACGGCACAGTTGCCTTTCTCACTGGCCACCAAATAGCAATTCGATGCAAAGCAATGCATCGGCACACTGATCACTTTCATCTTTTTTTCACTCCTTTTATCGATCCACCCGGCCGGTACGCATTTCTTCTGTATCCAGTATCAGCGTCACCGGTCCGTCATTTATAAGGGATACCTCCATATCCGCGCCGAACCAGCCTGTTTCCACATGGAGATCATGGTCCATCAGCTCTGCCACAAACCGCTCATACAACGGAATCGCCGTTTCCGGCCGGGCTGCCGCGATGAAAGAAGGCCGTTTGCCCTTTCGGCAGTCACCATACAGCGTAAACTGCGAAACCACCAGTACCTCTCCCGCTACATCCTTCAACGAAAGATTCATTTTATCGTTTTCATCGGTAAAGACCCGCAGTCCGGCACATTTTTCAGCCAAATAACTGCACAGCTCTGGAGTATCCCCTTCGGTTACCCCCAGCAGGATCAAAAATCCTTTTCCGATTTTCCCTACCGTTTCGCCAGCAATGCGAACCGATGCCTCACTGACTCTTTGTACGACCGCTCTCACGAAAGCACCGCCCTTTTCACCGAAGATACGCCGGGGATTCGGCTGAGGTTATTGATAATGGTTTGCAGCTGGTTCAGGTCACTGATGCCGATGGAAACCTGAATACTAGTCTGACCGGTCTTCAACTCCTTAGCCATCACCGAATGAATGGGAACGCGCATATTCCCCAACTGTACGCTTACATCTGCTAGTATACCGATCCGGTCCGATGCAAGAATATCCAGCGTGGATTTGAATGTTTCTTTCACCTTACTGGCCCAGGTAGCATTTACCCATCGCTCCGGGTCCTCCCCACGGCGACGAGCATTTACCACATTGGCGCAGTCGCACTTGTGAATAGATACCCCGAACCCACGAGTGATAAAACCTACGATCTCATCGCCGGGTAGTGGATTACAGCACCGTGCAAATTTGATTAAGCAACCATCCAGCCCTTCCACAATAACGCCGTTAGAAGCCTTTTGCGAGGTTTTCTTAACAGTTGGGGCTAGGGTCTGTTCTGGCTTGCGGTATAGGCGGATAAAATCATCCTTGACACGCGGCATGATCTTTTCCAGCGATATACCGCCATAGCCAATAGAGGCGTAAAAATCATCCACCGTGTTGTATTTCTGCCGGGTGGCAATGTCCGCGATAAACTTTTCACGCTCTTCCTGCGGCGGGGCAATCAGATTGCGGCGCATTTCCTTTTCAAGTGCCAATTTGCCCTCAGCAATGTTCTCTTCCCGCTTTTCTTTTTTGAACCAGGAGCGAATCTTATTACGGGCCTCACTGGTCTTTACGATTTTCAACCAATCACGGCTAGGGCCGTTACTCTGGGTGGTGGAGGTAATGATCTCTACAATCATGCCGGTTTTTACCTTATAGTCCAGCGAAACCAACCGCCCATCCACTTTGGCACCGATCATCTTATTGCCGACCTCTGAGTGAATAGCATAGGCAAAGTCCACCACGGTGGAACCCTGTGGCAGCCGGATCACATCCCCGCGCGGCGTAAATACAAAAACCTCCTCCGGTGCAATATCGGTTTTAATGGATTTTACAATGTCCTCTACATCATCGGAGTCCTTCTGCGATTCCAACAGCTGCCGGATCCACGCCAGGCGCTCATCCAGCGAATCCTTACCCTCCATGCCGATCTTGTATTTCCAGTGCGCCGCAACACCGTATTCCGCAGTGTAATGCATATCCCAGGTACGGATCTGCACTTCAAAAGGCACGCCTTCTTTATCCAGCACAGTGGTATGCAGCGATTGATACATGTTCTGCTTGGGGGTAGAGATATAGTCCTTAAAGCGATTCGGGATCGGCCGCAGCATATCATGGATGATCCCCAGAATGTTGTAGCACTCCGGTACAGTATCCACAATAATGCGCACCGCATAAATATCGTAAATCTCATCAAAGGAGCGGCCCTGAATATACATCTTACGGTAGATGCCATAGATGCTTTTCACCCGCCCATCTATCTGTGCGGTCACATGTTCTTCTTCCAGCCTGGCCTGAATTCGCTTAATGATATTGCTCAGGAACGCTTCCCGATCTTCTTTGCGCAGGGCCAGCTGCTGCTCTATCTCGTGGTAAGCCACCGGATCCAGATGTTTCAGAGAGAGATCCTCCAGCTCTTCCTTGACACTGCGGATACCCAGCCGGTGCGCCAGCGGCGCATAGATCTCCATCGTCTCCAGCGATTTGACCCGCTGCTTTTCAGGAATGCGATAATCCAGCGTGCGCATGTTGTGCAACCGGTCTGCCAGCTTGATGATGACAACTCGAACATCCTTTGCCATGGCCAACAGCATCTTGCGTACATTTTCCGCCTGTTGCTCTGCCCGGCTGGAATAAGGAATATTGGCGAGCTTTGTCACACCATCCACCAGTTCGGCTACATCGCCGCCAAATTGCTTTTCTATATCCTCCAGCGTTACGGTAGTATCTTCCACCACATCATGCAGCAGCCCACCGATAATAGTATCTGAATCCATACCCAGTCCTACCAGTATTACCGCCACTTCTATGGGATGGGAAATGTATGGGTCACCGGAAGAACGCATCTGTCCTTCGTGCGCCTTTTTTGCCAGCTCGTAGGCCGCTCTTATCCGCGGAATATCATAGGCCTTATTGGATTTTTCTATGGCATCCGCTAGTTTTTCATATAGGGCGTCCATCGCTCACCTATCCTTTCTGGAGCCTTCGGAAGGTTTGGGAGTGTTCCAGCTCCACCTTCTTTTCTCCGTTTTTTATCACAAAGCCTTCAGGCTGCATATCCTCCATCAGCTCCAGCTCCCGCATAATCTGCAGTGCCGCCAAATGCTTAAAGTAGGTATAGCCATCCAACTTTTTTCGCAATATGTAGTACATTCCGTCCGTTCCTGTCTTTATGGGGCTGTTATCCCGCAGATAACGATACACTCCTGCCAAGTCGTTCCGGGTAAAGACTTCCGTGGCATCAGCAGTTTCTTCTCCGCGCACCACCGCCTCAAAGGCCGCTGCTGCACGCAGATTCTCTCCCTGCCGCCAGCCCGTCGGATGCACATTGATGACCCGTACGGAAACCGTCCGCTGGTCATTAAAATCATTGATACTTAACGCACAGGCCACATCTATGTGGTCGCCAATCGAAAAGGGAAACTGCTTTACAGGCATTCCGAAGTACACCATCGGTACTGTATACCGCCCAGCTGTTACAGACATACGCAGATGATTACCATTCCCAATAGAATTCACAGCCTGCACTGTCACACCAGGTAGTAAAAAAGTCGGCATGGGGTTTTCGCATCCAAAAGGAGAAAGCCGGCTCATCTCCTCTACATTCGCCACGGTGATCTCCTCCGGCGCAATGGGGGCATCCAGCTTTACCGTATGCACTGGCATAATGGGATAATGCTCCGCAGCATATTCTTCCAATGCGGCAGTAAAAGCCGGAATATCCTCCTCCGCCAGTGTAAAGCCAGCAGCCATGGGGTGTCCGCCAAATTTCTGCAACCTCTCGCTGCACGCAGCAATGGCATCAATGATACTAAAGCCCTCCACACTGCGGGCCGAACCCCTGGCAATGCCATTAGAGCAAGAAATGATAATACATGGTTTGCGGTAGCGTTCCAGCATCCGAGCCGCGGCAATCCCAATCACCCCTAAATGCCAGTCATCCCCCACCAGCGTCAATATTCTGTTGTGCAGCAGAGCAGGCTTGCGGTGCAGCAGCTCCCCTGCCTCCGCAGAGATATTTTCCTCCATACGGCGACGCTCCGCATTCAGCTTTTCTATCTCCGCCGCAAGTGCCACTGCCTGTTCCTCATTTTGGGTCAGCAGCAGCTGTACCGCAGTATCTACACTTCCTATCCGCCCTGTCACATTGATACGCGGTGCGAGCATAAAGGAGATGGTATCGCTATTGCAGGCTGCCAGATCTGCTTTGGCATTTTGAGCTAAAGCCAATAGACCAGGTCGCTCTGTTTGGGCCAGCACCTCAAGCCCCAGCCGGGTCAGGATGCGGTTTTCCCCTTTCAGCGGTACCACATCAGCCAGTGTAGCGATTGCCACCAGGTCACCATACTGTTCTAGTAGCAGGTCCTGGGGATCCTCCCCCTGCATCTGCTGTTCCAATGCAGCAATCAGCTTAAATGCCATGGCGGCACCGCACAGGTACCGACAGGGCGAGCTGTTTTCCTCAAATGCGGAATTGACCAAAGCATCCGCGGGTGGTAGCTGCTGGGGCAGCGCATGGTGGTCAGTCACCACTACCTCGATTCCAGCTTCTTTAGCGCGCTTAATCTCCTCCACAGCAGAAATGCCGTTATCCACCGTCACGATCAGCTTGCAGCCCTTATCGTGGATGGAACGGATGGCATTGCGCGAAAGGCCGTAGCCGTCGCCCTCGCGGCTGGGCAGCATACATTTTACGGTAGCCCCCATGCCCTTGAGATGCTGGTACAGCAGGGCCGTGGCCGTCACGCCGTCCACGTCATAATCGCCGAACACCACAATGGTCTCGCCCTCGTCAATGGCCCGCCAGATGCGCTCGCAGGCCTTGTCCATATCGGTGAGCAGCGAAGGGTCGCTCAATTCTTCCTCACCGGCAAGCAGGGTCAGTGCTTCGGTAGGGTCGGTAATGCCGCGGGCCGTCAGCACGCCCGCCAACAGGGCATTTTCCTTCTGCTGGGCGGCAAGGGCGGCCGCATATTTTTGCTCGCTCCACGGCTCGTCGTTCTGTGCGTTATATTCCAGTTCTTCGGTGGCCTGCTCCGCAATCGCCTGCGTCAGCTCCCGCAGCGCGGCACGGTCCAGCGGCTTCAGATTCCATGCACGGTAGGTCATTCAAAATTTCCTCCCGTCAGGCCGTCGTTGGCCAGCATTCCCTGCAGGGCAGCGATCTCAGAAGAGACATCCATCGCTACATCCGAGAGCAGCGTATCATACAGGGTGTCGTAGGCCTGATTCAGCGTGTGAAGGATGCCCGCGATATCGCGGCGGATGGTCTCGGCGTTTTCGCCCTGCTGGCCCTGCACGTCGTTGTAGGTGTGCAGCAGCTTGAGGGTGGTGGGGATATAGTATTCCGCAAAGCGGCGGGCCTTGGGCAGGCTTTCCGGGTGTGCTTCCAGCCAGTCACAGATGGCAGTGGTGGTGGTCTGCATATGGTCCAGCTCTTCGCGGCCCTGCGCATCCTGCATCAGCTGTTTTTCCTGCTGCAGCACGGCGGCAAAGCGGCGCGCCGTCTCAAGATTGAGCGGCACATCGTCTGTTTTTTCCGTCGCCGGTTCCGGCTGCGGCGGTGCCTTGGAGGCTGCGGCAGCTTCCTGCGCGGCACGGTAATCCTCAGCAGTCAGGTAAAGCTTTTCCGCTTTTTCGTCCACCCATGCACTCAGCCAGCCATTGCGGATGAATCTGCGCACCCACTTGAGGGCCCGGGTCTTTTTCTCGTCCACGGCTTCCAGCGGCAGGCCCTTTTTGCAGTCAAAGCCTTCCGCCGCCTCGGCCAGACGGAGCAGCGTCTTGCTGGCCTTCAGGCGGGATGCACCGGCAGTGATCATCCACACGAACACGGCGGTGACAGCCGCAAAGCACCAGCCGGTGATCCGCACCGCCCCCAGCGCAAAGCTGCCCATGGCTGCAGCATTTTCAGCCATAAAGCTGTCCTGCAGAAGAGCCTGCAGAACAGCCGCATTGGGCGTAAACAGGCCCGCCGCACCCAGACAGGAAACCGCCGTGATGCCAAAGATCACCGTAAACGTAATGCCGACTGCCAGCAATGCGCAGCCTGCGCTGTAGCGCTTTTTGGCACTGGCGCGGATCTCGTCTGCCGGGGTCGTCTCTGCCTTGCCGAACATCTGCCGGAACCAGCCGGAAACACCTGCGGCCTGCGCGTTGATACAGTCCTCATTCAAGCCCTGTTTCGTCTTCTGCGCATTCTGACGGCTGCGGTAGTATTCCTCCCGGCTGCTGCGGAACGCCTTTGCCGCTTCGCCAAGGCCAAAGTTTGCAGCATTCACCGCCGCACGGCCCACACCATAGGCGCGGTCACCAATGTCCTCCCCTTTGCCCTCAAAGCCATGGGCAAAGGCATCCGACACGGTATCGCCAAAGGCGCGCAGCTGGTTTTCCAGCTCCTGCTGCACCTGACGGCCCTCATTTTCTCTCATTGTATCGTTTTCACGATCGTTCATCAAAATCTTCTCACCCTTC
>ERZ857982.3278-NODE-3278-length-11230-cov-3.616913_pt1 | contig 11230 bp, 10 predicted proteins | sample MGYA00519955_ERZ857982 | MGnify/ENA primary metagenome ERZ857982 (study PRJEB31778, sample SAMEA3449416) | human gut metagenome | biome: human gut; feature: human-associated habitat; material: faeces | place: United Kingdom | collected 2010/2012 ... | reverse complement strand
CAGGAATGTTTTTAAATACCTCTTTAAAAGAAACCATTGATGATACTAAATTAGGTATTTCAACACCAACCGCTGGTTTTCCAGGGATAGGCGCTTCAATACGAATATCTTTAGCTGCTAAAGCTAATTTAATATCATCTTGTAAAGACATTATTTTATTGACTCTTGTCCCCGTTTCTAATTTTAATTCATATTTTGTAATTGAAGGACCAATAGAAATATTATTAATAGAAGCATGAACTCCAAATTCATTTAAAACAGCTGTTAATCTTTCAGCACTTTCTACAGCATGATTTTTATTTTCACCTTGTTTTTTATTAACCACATTATGTAAAAGAGATAACGGTGGTAAATGATAATTTTTATTTGTATGCTCTAAGACTGGTTCTTCAATTTGTGATTGATCATTTTGAACTAATTCTTCATCCACCGATGGAATAGGTGGCTCTTTATCAACAATTTCTATTTCTTGATGTTCATCATTAAAAGTAAAAGCTTGTGGCAAAGTCACATCTTCTTTCGCTATTTCTTCAAATATAGTCGTTGGGGTTTCATCATCTTCGAAAATAGCATCATCAAAAAAAGTTGTCTTATTTTGTTTTTTCTTAAAGAAATTTCCAAAATAATTTGAATGCTGTTTTAAAGAATCTTTTGTTTTATTAAAATTATTTTTTGCTCTTTTTTGAATTTCTTTTTTGTGTTCAAAATAAAACTTACTTCCTAATAAAATAATTCCTGTTACAACAATAAAAACCGCTGCAATGATTGCTCCCATATAATCAAACAATGCACTTAAAAAGCCATATAAAACTGCCCCCAATAATCCTCCTCTATTTAAAGGAACTTGATTAAAATAAGACTGTATGACTTTTATCCCTGTAAGTGATGGCGTAGCAGAAATAAATAAAGTTAAACCTATAAAGAGCAAATAAAGACCTACCGCCTTAGGACCATTAAATTTAGGAAAATCCGCCTTAATAACAATATATCCTAATAAAAGAATACAAGTAAGATAAATAATCCCATTTAAATTCCCAAATACATACATAAAAACATAATTCAAGTGGTCTCCAATCACACCTAATTGCATAGCAGCAATAATTACTAAAAAAATGAAAAATAAACAAATAATTCTTAATTTTAATTCTTCACTCACTTGTTCTTGCTTACTTTTTCTTTTTCTTGCGGTCTTAGCCATCATATCACCTCTTTACATATCATATTTAAAAAACAAAACAAAAGCAAGATATTCCTTGCTTTTATAATTCTATAATTACTGGTAAAATGACAGGTCTTTTGCCAGTCTCTTTGATAATATATTTGTTCACTTTATCTTTAATATTTTGACGTACATCTCTAATATCTTCTTCCGTTTTATTTTTATAAGACTCTAACTCAGTTTCAGCAATACTCATAATTCCTTTTACAACATTTTCTGAATCCTTTAAGTAAATAAAACCTCTTGTTTGTACATCTGTATTGGCAACAATTTCTCTTGTTTTACCATCAATTGTCATACCAATAATAACAACACCATCATTTTGTAATTGATTTCGGTCATCAATAACTTTAACACCAACATCACCAATTCCAAGGCCATCAATCATCACATCTTCAATTGTAATAGAATCTCGGTAACTTTGTAATTTCCCATCTTTAAAAGTAATCATTTCTCCATTATCAACAATAGCAATATGATCATCATTTATATTCATTTTTTTAGCAACATCACTTGCAGCAATAAAATGTTGATATTCTCCTTTGATTGGTACGAAATATTTTGGATTTAAAATTTGAATCAATACTTTAATATCCTCTTCACTTGCATGCATAGATTGCAATTCTTTGTTTTTCAAAACATGAATATGTGTATCAGTTTTATAAAGTTCATTGATTGCTCTATTAGCTATTTTTTCAGTTCCTGGTAAAACAGGTGAAGCTACAATAAATGTATCACTGTCTTGTAATTTAAGCTTATCATCTCCTCCATCGATAATATCTAAAATATCATGATAGATACGACGAGGACTACCACTTAATAAAACAACCAGTTTATCATTATCTTTATTTTTTTGAATATCATTATTATCACCAATACAAGCTGGATGAATATCCAAGATTGGTTTTTTCTTATTTTTAGCAATTCTCATTAAAGAATTGGTATTATCATATTTATCTCTTCCATAGAAACAAATCTTACGATTATATTTTTTAGCTAGTTGAGCAATTTCTTGAGTTCTAAAAGCATTTTGTGCATAACTTGAAATAATAATACGTCCTGAAGCATCTTCAAAAATACTTTCTATTTTAGCAGTTAACTTATGATTAGGAGAAGTATAGCCATCATTTTTTGAATATGATGATTCACAAAGTAAAGCTAAAACTCCTTTTTTACCGATTTCCATCATCTTTTGAATATTACACCTAAATCTTTCAGGTGCTCCAAAATCAATAATAAATTCACTACTATAGACAATATAACCATAATCTGTTAAAAATGCTAACCCTACACTTCCAGGAATAGAATGCGTAATTGGGAAAAAGTCCACTTGAACTCCAGCAACTTTAATTGTTGCATTCATATTTACTCTTTTGATTTTATATTTATATGAAACATGAGAATGTCTCATATATCTTTGTAATAATTGATCAATTAAATCAGCTGTAAGATCTGTTGTATAAATAGGAACATTCACTTCTTGTAATAAATAAGGTAGTGCTCCCATTACATCATCATGACCATGCGTAATAAATATAGCTTTAATTTTATCTTTATTATCTTTTAAATAATCAAAATTAGGAATAATAACGTCCACTCCTAATTTATCTACTTCTGGAAAACGATAACCTGCATCAATAATAAACCAATTATCATCTATTTCTAAGCAGTACATGCTTTTACCGTTTTCAGCTTGACCACCAATTGGCATCAATTTTATAATACTCTTTTTCATTATTTCCTCCTTAATTATATCTTCTTACACTCACTTTGCTATTATTCTAACAAATTATTAACAAAAGAAAAAGTATCATTTACTCTTTCTTCATTAAAAATAAAGGTTGAATTTGTTTATCAACCAATGCATTGATCATCGTTTGAATAATTAAATCTCGCCGTGCAATCAAACTATTTGGTTTCTTGATTACATCATCTTGATACATTGGCACCAAATAAAAATGCTTTGTATTAAAAATCTTCATCATATTCATTCCGCTTGTTGAAAGTAAGTCATTACTACATAAACCAAGAACGATATTGTGTTGATTTCTAAGTGTTGATTTAACAGCCATTGTCACCGCATTATCATTGATTCCATGTGCCATTTTAGCTAATGTATTGGCACTGCATGGATAAACTACCATTAAATCCAAGGGTATTTGTGGCCCAAAAATTTCTGCTTCAACAACTGAACAAATAACCTTCTTTTCAATAATTTTTTCAACTTCTATGATTAACTGATTCGCCTTAAAAAACCGTGTATCACAAGAATTCACTTGATCACTTATAAAAACATAAATATCTACAGGATATTTTTTTAGTTCCTTTAAAAATCTCAAACAATTACTTAACGAACAAAAAGAGCCTGTAATCCCAACCCCTATTTTCATTCCATTAAACATGTCTCATCACTCCGTGAATATATTGAAACATCAATAATGCCGATTCATATGGAAAATACAAATTAGGTATATTTCTTAGTGATTGATAATCTTTACCCTCAACTGTTTGTGCCAAATCATAAATTTGTTTATATTTTAATTTTTTATAATTGATTTTACAAACAGGAATCGTATTAATAATTAAATCATACTTTCCTGATAAAGCATTTAAATCCAAATGATGATAGATTTGTTTTATTTCATCTAAATCCTTGTTATTTCGATTACAGATTGTAATATCATAATTACTTTTTAAAATATTTGCAAGCTGTTTTGCTAAATCTCCATAGCCCAAAATAAGTATATTCTTATAATGTGCTTTATCTTGTATTATTTTTAAATAGAGTCCCATTGCTGTTAAAGTATTATTTAAATGTTTAAAAACTTTATCTTTATTAATAATATATTTTGTATTTATATTATTAAGAGAAAACGTATTGTCATGATCTATCTTTTGATTTTTAACAACATAAAAATCAAGGTTTTGTGCTTGTTTATCATTTATTTGATAACCATGACTTAAAAAAATATCTTTTAAAAATTGTGTTCTTTGATCATATACTTCAATAAACCCTTTCATATGCCACCTCATTATACTATATGAAAGGGTTTGATAAATGTGAAATCAGCTCGCTTTATTTTTCATTTGTGATGTCATCAAAGCTATAATTTCTTCTACTTTTGGACTAATAACACTCACAGCTGACATGATCATCTCTTTTTCATTTTGATAATCATGACATAAAAACGCATACTCACATTTTAGATGAAATAAACATTGTTCCTTTTCATTAACAGTCGTTAGAAACATTAAATTGATTGCATTACTATCGCAAATTTTGTAAGAAACAGACATGACTGCCCGAATATCTTCTAAATTACGAATAACACTGTCTTTTTCAGCATTTAAGTGTACACTTAATAAATGAATTTGTGATATACTGTTTCCCATATTTATTTTACCTCCTTCACTATATATATTGTTATTTTTTAGGTTTTTTCTTTTTATTTTTTTAGAAATGAGGAATTTTATGCAAATTATTACACTTATTTATTCAATCATCTTATTATTTTTTTATCATCCACTTTATCAAAACTACACAAGTTTAATGAATACGTCATTTTCTTTTTTTTATTACATTTGGTGTGTTTTATTAACTCTTTCTTTATGCTTAACTTTTTTTAAAGTAACTTCTTTAAAAAAATTCATTATTTTTCTTTCTCTATTCTTTTTTATTGGATTAATTTTACCCTATCATAAAAATTATCCAATCTTTTCAACTTTACATATTTTTATTCCTTTATCTTGCATTATCATTGCACTTTTATTCTTAGCATATCTTATTAAAAATAAACAAAAAAGTGAGCCAATTTTAGCTCACAAAATTTATTTATGGTTTTCCTACGGTCTTTCAATCATTGCCATGTTCATTATTTTCTTTTCTCAAATCAATGGTCTTATCGAAATTAGCGTTTTACTATTTATCAATTTTATTCTTTATGTGCTTCAACGTTCATAAGATATTCATATTGCATACCTTGTCTTAAGTTTGATGAATCGTACCCTAAACTTTCTAAAATAGTATATCCAAATTCTAAGGCAGCCGCTGGTCCTTTACCTGTAATAATATGATCATCTTTTTGAACAATAGCTTCTTGATAATTAGCTCCGGTAAGTTGTGTTTCAAAACCTGGAGAACAAGTACAGATTTTATCTTTTAAAATACCTGCTTTAGCTAAAACAATTGGTCCTGCACAAATAGCAGCAATCAATTTATGTTCCAGATTGAATTGTTGAACAATTTCAATAACACGTGCATCATCTCTTAAATTTGTTGCTCCAGGTAAACCACCAGGAATAACAATTCCATCATATTCTTTGATTTGATCATTAAAGACGCAATCCATTTGAATTGTAATTTGATGAGAACTTGTCACCTTTAAATCATCCATCCCTACTAAATCAACATGAACATTTGCTCTTCTTAAAACATCAACCGGTGTCAATGCTTCGATTTCTTCAAATCCATCTTTACATAATACAGCTATTTTCTTCATAAACACTCCTCTTTTCTTTTAAAGATATTTTATCATGAAAACCAAAAAATAAAAGAATGAAATACATTGTATGGGATTTCAAAATATATTATAATGTTGCATAGATGTAAAAATCACCCTTGGAGGTTTTATGAAAAAAATTGTTATTGGTATAACAGGAAGTATTGCAGCATATAAAACGTGTGAACTTATTTCCCGTTTAAAAAAGAAAAATTATAATATTGAAGTTATTATGACAAAAAATGCAGCTCAATTTGTAACACCACTTACCTTTGGAGCACTTATTCATAAACCTGTTTTAATTGATGATTTTGATGAAACAGGTTATCAAATTAAACACATTAACATTGTTAAGGATGCTGATTGTTTTATTATTGTTCCAGCAACTGCAAATATTATTGCCAAAGTTGCTCATGGTTTAGCAGACGATGTTTTATCTTCCGCCTTTTTAGCAGCAACATGTCCAAAAATCATTGCTCCTGCAATGAATGTACACATGTATGAAAATACTGCAACTCAAAAAAATCTTGATATTTGTAAATCTTATCATATTAAGATTGTGGAACCTGAAATTGGTGAACTCGCATGTGGATATCAAGGAAGAGGACATTTAAGTGATATTGAAGATTTACTTGATGCTATTGAATATGCGACATCTCCTCATCCATTAGCTGGAAAGCATGTTCTTATTACCGCTGGTCCTACTCAAGAGCCACTTGATCCAGTGAGATTTATTTCAAATCATTCAAGTGGAAAAATGGGCTATGCACTAGCAAAAGTTGCTCGTCAATTAGGAGCTCATGTCACATTGATTAGTGGGCCATCATCTCAAAGAGCTCCTTACGAAGTAGATGTAATCAAAATTCAAAGTGCACAAGGTATGTTTAAACAAGTATTAAGTTATTTTGATTTTCAAGATTATGTTATCATGTCTGCTGCTGTTGGTGACTATCGTCCTTTAGAATATAGCAATCAAAAAATAAAGAAAAAAGCTGACGAATTTTATTTAAAATTAGGAAAAAACGAAGATATTTTATCTTATATTGGAAAACATAAAACAAAACAAACTATTTGTGGGTTTGCTATGGAAACAGAAAATGTTATTGAAAATGCTCAAAATAAGTTTTTTAAGAAGAATTGTGATTTATTAGTTGTTAATGATTTATTTGAAGATGGTGCTGGGTTTAAAACTGATACAAATAAAGTTGCTTTAATTACAAAAAACTTTGTTGATTATTTAGATTTAATGAGCAAAGAAGATCTAGCACATATTATTTTAGAAAAATTAATGAAAGTTAAAGGAGAATAAAGATGCTAGTAGTTGTAGATATGGGAAACACAAATATTACAATGGGACTTTTTAAAAATGATCAGCTTATTGGCAATTATCGTTTAACGACTAAACTGCAAAGGACATCAGACGAATATGGTTTTATGATTCTTGCTTTTTTAAGCGCCTATAATGTAACCGTTGAAGATATAAAAGATGTTATTATTTCTAGTGTCGTTCCTAAAATCATGTATTCTTTTACAAATTCCATTCGTAAATATTTCCACAAAGAACCTATTATTGTTGGTCCAGGAATTAAAACAGGCATTTCTGTAAAATATGATAATCCTAAATCTTTAGGAAGTGATCGTATTGTTGATGCTGTTGGTGCCTACTATAGTCACCATTGTGCTTGTTTAGTAATTGATTTTGGCACTGCTACGACATTCGATGTTATTTCTTCAAAAGGTGAATTTATGGGTGGCGCAATTGCTCCTGGTATTGGTATTTCTGCTGAAATGTTATCTAATCGTGCTGCTCAACTACCTGAAGTAGCAATAAAAAAACCACAACATATTATTGGTAAAAATACTGTTGAAGGTATGCAATCAGGGGTTGTTTATGGTTATATTGGTTTAACAGAGAAACTGATTGAAGAAATTAAAAGCCAATATCCTGAACCATTAAAAGTCGTTTCTACAGGTGGTCTAGGTAGAATGATCTATCAAGAAACAAATTTGATTGATTCCTATGATAAAGATCTTACATTCAAAGGTTTAAAAATTATATATGATATGCAAAAAAGGGATTAAATAAAATCCCTTTTTAATTCGTTTTTTAAATAAAAATGTATTGTTTGTTGTCCATCTACATACAAAATAACAATTTCTTGAAGATTAATTCCATGAACTTTCATAATTTGTTCTAACCACTTTTGATTATGATGAATCAATTCTAAATTTTCATAAATAATTGTTCCTTGTAAAATAAGAATTGTTGGTATAAATTCTTTTTGAACTTCTTGATGTAGATCACCTAATTTTAAAGGCCTTGACAATGTCTTAGGATAAAAAGTAAATTTCCCATTTGTTTCTAAAATAATTTTATCTAACTCGTTAAGCTCAAAATAACCATTCATTCTACAATTCATCAACAATTCATTCAAATCAATTTTTGCTTTATCCAAACTTTTTAAATATATCTTATCATTTTCAAATAAAACAACAGGTTTCCCTTCAACAAAAAAGCGAAAATTTAAATACCTTTTTGTTAAAACAGAAACACCCCAAGTAAAAACACCATAAACAATCATTCCAATCAACGGCTTTAAAATATCATTAAAACTTCCCATAACCATTTCAGCAGCAATAGAACCAATTGTAATTCCAATTATATAATCATATAAAGATAACTCTGTTACTTGCCTATAGCCCATTAATTTCGTTAGTAAAAACAAAACAATCAAAGAAATTAAGGGCAAAACAAAATATTCAAGCAAATTCATTTTAATCACCCTTTTAAGTATGGACAAAATAAAAAAAAGAAGTCAAAATTATGACTTCTTATACAAAATTCTCATTGAGTTACAAATAGCAATTAAAGTAACACCTACATCAGCAAAAACACCCATCCACATATTTGTAAGTCCAAACAAAGTAAGAACTAAAACTCCAATTTTAATTAATAACGTAAAAGTAACATTTTCTTTTAAAATAAAGTTTGTATAATGAGAAACTTGAATGGCTTTAGCAATTGATGTAATATCGTCACTCATTAAAACAACATCTGCAGCTTCAATAGCTACATCACTACCAACGCCACCCATCGCAATACCAATATCACTTCTAGCAAGAACTGGCGCATCATTAATACCATCACCAACAAAAGCTACAACATGATCATTACCCATTAATTTTTCTAATTGTGTAACTTTATCTTGTGGTAATAAATCACTATATACTTGATCAATTCCTATTTTAGAAGCAATATCACGAGCAACAGTTGAATGATCTCCTGTAAGCATAACCGTATTTGAAACATGTGCCTTCTTTAAGTCTTGAATACCTGGCATTGTAGATTCTTTAATAACATCTGCAACAACGATATGTCCTAAATATTGTTTTTGACATGCTATATGAACAATTGTTCCAATAGATTGAGGTTGAATCACTTCAATACCTAATTCATGAAAATATTTTTCATTTCCTAATTCATATTGTTTTTGATCAATAACAACAGAAAGACCTTTTCCAGCGATTTCTTTAAAATCTTCTATTCTTGTACTATCGATTTCTTTATTATAAGCTTTAACAATACTTCTAGCAATTGGATGATTTGACATATATTCACCATATGCACCAATTTCTAATAAATAATCATCTGAAATTTCAACAACTTCAAATTCACCTTTAGTAAGTGTTCCTGTTTTATCAAAAACAACAGTATCAATATCTTTTAATAATTCTAAATAGTTTCCACCCTTAACTAAAACACCTAAAGCACTCGCTTTACCAATACCAGCATATAAACCTAAAGGTACTGAAATAACAAGTGCACATGGACAAGAAACAACTAAGAATGTACATGCACGATAAAGCCAATCATAGAAATTTTGATTTGGTAAAATAATCATCGGAACAATTAATAATAAAACAGCAAGTCCCACAACAGTTGGTGTATAAACTTTTGCAAAACGGGTAATAAATTTTTCAATTTTAGCTTTTTTACTTGCAGAATTTTCAACAAGATCAATAATACGACTTACTGTACTATCCGCATAAGGTTTTGTTACTTCAATATAAATAACATCATTTAAATTGACAACTCCTGATAAAACCTCATCTCCTACTTCAACACTTCTAGGAACTGATTCACCTGTTAAACTTGCAGTATCTAACATACTGTTTCCTTTAATAACTTTACCATCCAACGGTACTTTTTCTCCAACTTTAACAACAATTGTATCTCCTACTTGTACTTCTTCAGGAGTTACTTGAATCATTTGATCATCTTTTACAATTGTAGCATACTCACTTTTAATATCCATTAAAGAAGAAATAGATGATCTTGTCTTATTAACAGCATATCCTTGGAAAATTTCACCAATAGCATAAAATAGCATAACCGCAATTGCTTCACTGTAATCACCTAAAGCAATCGCTCCAAAAGTTGCTAAACACATCAAGAAATTTTCATCCAAAAAGTCTTTTCTACCAATATTTTTAATTGCTTTTAAAATGACTTTATAACCAATTAATAAATAAGCAAACAAATATAAGAAAGTAGCAAAACCACCTGCAAAGAAATGTGCCCCTATAAAAATAATAACACCTTCAACCAATTCCATATTTTCTTTTAAATCAAATAATTTTGGTTTACTATATATTTTTTGATTATCTTCCTTTGATAAAACAACTCCTTCTTCAACAGAGTCAACAACAGCTTGTAACTTTTCCATTAAAGAATCATCGTTTTTTACTTTAACCATTAACTTTTGAGTAGAAAAATTAACAACCGCATCTTCAATGTAAGATTGTTTTTTTATCTCAGCTTCTACTTTACTTGCACAGTTTGCACAATCCAAACCAACTATATTAAATTTGATTGAATTAGCCAATTCACGATGATCTTCCACATGTTCATGATGATGTCCGCATCCACATTCATCGTGATGATGTTCATGATGGTGTCCGCATCCACATTCATTGTGATGATGTGTTTTGTTTGTAGAGAGGTTATCTATTGTTACCTCATCTTCAATGGATTGTATAAAAGAAAGAAGTTCATTATCATTAATTTCTTGATTACTTTCAAAAGTCATCATACCTGTTGCAAAAGAAATTACACAATCATTAATCTCTTCTTTTTTATTTAAAGCATCTTCTAATTTTTGTGTGCAATTAGCACAATCAAGGCCATTAACCTTATATTTATATTTCATATTGTTTATCCTCCATGATATGACTATAACCAGCCTCAAAAATTAGTTTTACATGCTCATCATCTAACGAATAGTACATCATTTTACCATCTCTTCTATTTTTAACTAATTTATTGGCTTTTAAAATTCTAAGTTGATGAGAAATAGCTGACTGAGTCATATCCAAACAAGCAGCTAAATCATAAACACACATCTCATGATCAAATAAAGCACAAATAATGCGTATTCTTGTTGAATCACCAAACACTTTGAATAATTCAGCAACATCATATAAAGATTCTTCCTCGGGCATTGCTTTCTTT
>ERZ857982.3267-NODE-3267-length-11271-cov-7.424929_pt1 | contig 11271 bp, 8 predicted proteins | sample MGYA00519955_ERZ857982 | MGnify/ENA primary metagenome ERZ857982 (study PRJEB31778, sample SAMEA3449416) | human gut metagenome | biome: human gut; feature: human-associated habitat; material: faeces | place: United Kingdom | collected 2010/2012 ... | reverse complement strand
GCATGATACGCCAGCAGCAAGCAAAGCTGAACGACCTCTATGACCGCTTTACCCACGACTATGGGCTTATCAATTCTCGCGGCAACGCCATCGTTTTTGACCAGGATAGCTCCTATTTTCTGCTGTGTTCGCTGGAGGTGCTGGATGAGGAGGGTGGTCTGAAGCGGAAAGCCGACCTGTTCACCAAGCGTACCGTTCGCAGCCACCGGCCTGCCGAAAGAGTAGATACGGCGGTGGAGGCGTTGGCACTGTCCATCGGGGAGAAAGCCCGCGTAGATATGGCGTATATGGGACAGCTCACCGGCAAGAATGAGGACACCCTTTTCGCAGACTTGCAGGGTGTCGTCTTTCTGAACCCTGATTACGGGGAAAGGGGCGGCGAGAAATATCTGCCCGCCGATGAGTATCTGTCCGGCAACGTGCGGCGGAAGCTGGCAGAGGTGCGGGCAAAAGCGGAAACAGAGCCGCAGTACCTTCCCAATGTGGAGGCATTGGAAAAGGTACAGCCCGTAGACCTGACCGCCAGTGAGATCTCCGTGCGGCTGGGTGCCACATGGCTGAATCCGGAGTATATCCGGCAGTTCATCTTTGAGACGCTGGACACGCCCCGCCGTGCACGGTGGGATATCAAGGCGCATTACTCCCAGATCACCGGCGAGTGGCGCATCGAGGGCAAGAGCAAGGATAGCTATAATGTCAAGGCGTACAGCACATATGGTACGTCGCGGGCCAGTGCTTACGATATCATCGAGAGCAGTCTGAACCTGAAAGACGTCCGCATTTTCGACTATCAATATGATACGGACGGGCGGCGCGTGGCAGTGCTCAACAAAAAGGAGACCGCCATTGCACAGAGCAAGCAGGAGCTGCTGAAGGAGGCGTTTTCTGAGTGGATATGGAAAGACCCGGAACGGCGGGAGAAGATCTGCAAGGCATACAATATTCTGTTCAACAGCAACCGACCACGGGAATACGACGGCAGCCACATCAATTTCAGCGGCATGAATCCGGAGATCACCCTGCGGAAGCATCAGGTGAACGCCATCGCCCACATCCTCTATGGCGGCAATACGCTGCTTGCACACGTAGTGGGGGCAGGGAAGACGTTCGAGATGGTGGCGGCGGCGATGGAATCCAAGCGGCTGGGGCTGTGTCAGAAATCCCTCTTTGTGGTGCCGAACCACCTGACGGAGCAGTGGGCCAGCGAGTTCTTGCAGCTCTATCCTGCCGCCAATGTGCTGGTGGCCACGAAAAAGGATTTTGAAACAAAAAATCGCAAGAAGTTCTGCGGGCGCATCGCTACCGGCGACTACGACGCCGTCATCATCGGACATAGTCAGTTCGAGAAGATACCCGTCAGTATCCAGCGGCAGCGGGCTATTTTGGAGCAGCAGATGGATGAGATCATCCTGGGCATTCAGGAGGCAAAAAATGCCCATGCGGAGAACTTCACCATCAAGCAGATGGAAAAGACCCGCAAGGGCTTGCAGAATAAGCTGGACAAGCTGAACGACCAGAGCCGGAAGGACGATGTGGTCACGTTCGAAGAACTGGGCGTTGATCGTCTGTTCATCGACGAGAGCCACTACTATAAAAATCTGTTTCTCTATACCAAAATGCGGAATGTCAGCGGTATCGCGCAGACCGAGGCGCAGAAATCCAGCGACCTTTTCATGAAGTGCCGGTATCTGGACGAGATCACAGGTGGGCGTGGTGTGGTGTTCGCCACCGGTACGCCTATCTCTAACAGCATGGTGGAGCTATACACCATCCAGAGGTACTTGCAAATGGGAGCATTGCAGGAGCAAGGCTTTCAGCATTTTGACGCATGGGCCGCCAACTACGGCGAAACGGTCACGGCTATTGAGCTTGCCCCGGAGGGGACGGGCTACCGAGCCAAGACCTGCTTTTCCAAGTTCAACAACCTGCCGGAGCTGATCTCTGTATTCAAAAATGTGGCGGACATCCAAACGGCGGATATGCTGAACCTGCCTGTGCCGGAGGCACACTACCACAACATCGCCCTGAAGCCGTCCGAGTATCAAAAGGAGATGGTGGCATCACTGGCGGAGCGTGCCGAGCAGGTACGCAACAAGCAGGTGGACAGCAGCGTGGACAACATGCTGCTGATCACAAACGATGGCCGGAAGCTGGCATTAGACCAGCGGCTCATCAACCCCATGCTGCCCGCCGACCCGGAGAGCAAAGCGGTCAAGTGCGCGGAGACGGTGTTTGACATCTGGCGGCGCACGGCGGAAAAACGCTCCACGCAGATGATCTTCTGTGACCTGTCCACGCCAAAGAGTGAAGGCATTTTCAGTGTCTATGACGACATCCGCAGTAAGCTGGTGGAAATGGGCGTGCCGGAAAACGAGATCGCCTATATCCATGACGCTAAGACGGAGGCGCAGAAAAAAGACCTGTTCGCCAAGGTGCGCGCCGGTCAGGTACGGGTGCTGCTGGGCAGCACACAGCGCATGGGCGCCGGTACCAACTGCCAGCAGAAGCTGGTGGCATTGCACCATTTGGAGTGTCCGTGGCGGCCATCCGACCTTCAGCAGCGGGAGGGGCGCATCATCCGGCAGGGCAACGAAAATGCCGAGGTGGACATTTACAGTTACGTCACCGAGGGTACATTCGACGCTTACCTCTACCAACTGGTGGAGCGAAAGCAGAAATTCATCGCGCAGATCATGACCAGCAAGTCGCCGGTGCGCTCTGCTGAGGACGTGGACGATCAGGCACTTTCCTATGCGGAGATCAAAGCACTGGCCAGCGGCAACCCGCTTATCAAGGAGAAGATGGACTTGGACATAGAGGTGACAAAGCTGAAGCTGCTGAAAAGCAGCCACCTTAGCCAGCGGTACGCGCTGGAGGATGCTATCAGCAAGACGTTCCCCAAGTCCCTTGCGGAGACACAGGAACGCCTTGCCGGATACGGTGCGGATATTACCACAGTCAAGGAGCATACCGCGCCAAACGCCGACGGCTTCTCTCCCATGACGCTGGCGGGTAAGGTCTACACTGAGAAAAAGGCCGCGGGCGCGGAGCTGCTGGCTATGTGCCAGAATATGCTGACGCCGGAGGCGATGCAGATCGGCTCTTACCGCGGCCTGACGCTGGAACTGTCCTTTGACAGCTTTTCACAGGAGTACCGGCTGACCATGATCGGGCAGCTGCGTCACATGGTGACGCTGGGTACCGATGTGTTCGGCAATATCCAGCGCATGGATAATCTGCTGGAATCGCTGCCTCTCAAGGAGCAGGCTTGCCGGGAAAAGCTGAGTGATCTGCATAACCAGCTGGAAACGGCGAAGGTGGAGGTGTTGAAGCCATTTCCGCGTGAGGAGGAGCTGCAAACAAAGCTGGCGCGGCTGGAGGAACTGAACGCCCTGCTGAATATGGACAAGCGCGAGCCGGAGGTCGTAGCTGAAACGGAAGCACCGGATAATAGCCAGCAGCCTCCGACAAGAAAAACGACAGAGTTAGAAAGGTAGGTCAATATGGGATACCAGGAGAGCTTTCTTTACATTGAGCCGCAGTGGAAATTCGAGAAGCTGATACGCACATACGAGAAGGCGGAGCAGGCCGGTTACTATCGGGTGGCTGGCGCAGAGCCGCGTTCCGTAGTTGTTCTCAAACAGCCTTTGGGCAGCATACCGGCAGGCAAGCGGCTGCTGTGGGTGTGCGGTGATCGGGGCTTTCACAGCGTGGGCGGCGTGTTCGGCGGCGAGTGGAAAAGCAGGGCGCGTGTCCGCGTGATCCCGGTGGAGGAGGTGCTGCGGCCAGATGATTACCGGCTGGAGGGCATTGACCTGGACAGCGCCGCGCCCAGCGAGAACGCCTATATGCGGCGGTACAGCGTGGAAAACTACGCGCATCGTATGCGGGCAGGGCTGGCAAGGTGAAATAGTTTGACAGCAACCGTAGACTTTGGTATGGTGCGCATGGTGATCGTGCTGCGTATGCTTGCGGGGCGCGCAGCCGGGAAAGGAAACTTCTGCACGGAAGTTCCCTTTTTCACGAAATAAAAATAGGGAATAAAACGGGCGCTCACTAATGCAGAAAGTTCCCTATTTGGAAAAGTGTGGTTTTGTCACAAGGGGCATGACGACGAATCAGGGAGAACCTCATCATCTGTGTCTTTGAAAAGTGCCAACAGCTTCGACACAATTATATTGAAAAGTTGCTCTTTGCGGTGTATACTACGGTTGAAAAGTCAGCACAAGGAGGGACGATGATGCTGTTTCGGAAAATCGAATCTCTTATCGAAGACCATCTGCAAAGCGATTCAAAGAAAATCCTTCTGATAGACGGTGCGCGTCAGGTCGGAAAAACCTATATCATCCGACATGTAGGACACAAACTGTTTGAAAACTTCATCGAGATCAACATGGTGGAGGACTCCATCGGCCCACGGTTATTTGCCGAAACGAAAACCGTCGAGGACTTCTACCTACAGGTCAGTATGCTGGAAGGCAGCAAGATGAAGCAGAAAGACAACACCCTGATTTTTATCGACGAGATCCAGGCATATCCTCATCTGCTGACGCTGCTGAAGTTTCTGTCCCAAGATGATCGATTCACTTATATTGCCAGCGGCTCCCTGTTGGGGGTGACTCTGTCGCAGACAACATCGATCCCCATGGGAAGCATCCGTAAAGTTCGGATGTTCCCTCTGGACTTCGAGGAATTCCTCTATGCCAACGGGCTGAACGAGTTTGCCGTGTCTGCCATGCGGAAGAAGTTTGAACGACTGGAAGCCCTGGACGAGCCGACCCACAACAAAATGATGGACTACTTTCGGAAGTATCTGCTGGTCGGCGGTCTGCCGGATGCAGTCAATTCCTATCTGGAAAACCACAACATTCAGCTCGTCCGTGAGATCCAACAGGAGATTCACGATTACTATGCCGCCGATGCATCCAAGTATGACGAGGAGCGCAAGCTGAAGATCCGCCGTATCTATGACCTGATTCCCTCCAACATGGAGAATAAGAAAAAGCGTGTCGTAGCACAGAGCATAGAAGATAAGAAGGGGAAGACCTTCGCAGATTATCAAGACGAGTTCGAGTATCTGATTAGCGCGGGTATTGCCCTCAATGTTCAGGCTATCTCTAACCCAGTATTCCCTCTGGTCGAGTCCACAGGGAAAAACCTGCTGAAGCTATACCTGAATGATGTGGGCGTCCTGACCGGCATCCTTTATGGCAATAACATCCGAGCTGTGCTGGACGATGAAGCCAGCATCAATCTCGGCTCCGTCTATGAAAGCGTCGTAGCCAGCGAGCTTATCGCGCATGGTTACGAACTGTTCTATTATGATAATCGCCATAAAGGTGAAGTAGATTTCCTCATCGACGATTATGCCACCTTATCCGCCGTCCCCATTGAAGTAAAGTCCGGTAAGGACTATACCATCCACAGTGCACTGAATAACTTCGTGAAGAATGAAGACTATCATATTCAGAAAGCCTTTGTTGTGGCCAATGAGCGAACAGTCTCTACGAAGGGGAAAATCATCTATATCCCCATCTACTATATCATGTTCTTCCAGCACGGTCTGGAGGATAGCGAAGCAATGCAATTTTAAGGCAGGCGATAATACCTTGACTGCGGCCAGCATTTAATATCAAAGCAGCCAAACAGCTAAAGGCAGTGGGCTATATTGCAGCCCGCTGTCTTTAGCTCTGCCTATTTCAACAGACGCAAAACAGGAGATGATCACGGAAAAAGGAGGTGATGTCCTATGCCGTTTATCCCGCCAGAGCAGTTAGCCCGCGCCCGTGAGATGGATCTGCTGACCTATCTGCGGTGCTGTGAACCGGAGGAACTGGTCAGCGTTGGAGGCAATACTTATGCCACCAAAAGCCATGACAGCCTGAAAATCTCCAACGGGGAATGGTATTGGTGGTCACGGGGCGTCGGAGGTACCAGTGCGCTGGATTATCTGACCACCGTGCGGAGGCTGTCTCTGCCGGATGCGGTGCAGCGCGTCCTGAGCGCTGGCGGCGTACCTTTGGCAGAACCGCCGCGCCGGAAAGCCCGCCCGACAAAATCATTTTCCCTGCCGCCCAGACACGCCGACAACCGGCGTGTTTTTTCATACTTGCGTGGGCGCGGTATCGACCCGGAGATCATCAACCACTGCATCAAACACGGCCTGCTCTATGAATCGGCACAGCATCACAACTGCGTGTTCGTAGGCTTTGCCGGTGACAGACCGGCCTACGCCATGCAGCGGGGGACGCTGCAAGACAAGCGTTTTGTGGGCGAGGTGGTCGGCAGCGACAAGCGGTATTCCTTCGCAGTGCCGATAACACCGGGGGACAGCCCTACCCTGTGCGTTTTTGAAAGCGCCATTGATGCCCTTTCCTACCTGACGCTGCTGAAGCAGCGGGGGAGGGACTGGCGCAAGGCAAACACACTGTCGCTGGGAGGTGTCGGGAAGGAGGATCGGCAGCTGCCACCGGTGCTTTCGCGGTATTTGAAGGCCGCACCCCATATTACCCGCATTGTGCTGTGCCTGGACAATGATGAGCCGGGACGGAAAGCAGCGGCGGTGTTGAAGGAACTGCTGAGAGGATACGAGGTCATTGACAGACCTCCGGTGCGGGGAAAAGACTACAATGATCTGCTGAGGTATCGGCGTGCCGCGCAGCGCGGCGAAGTCCGCTGATTTCTTTCTTCGGCAGGTATTGCAGGACGCGGCGCAGAGCGCCGCTGTCCTGGCAAGCATAGCATTTTGACAGCAAAACGCGCTTGTTAAGGGGCAAAGCCCCCTAAAACCCCCATAAAAAACGGAAGGAGTAGAACACATGAGAGAAATTGCAAAGCGCGTCTCACTGCGACTGGACCGCACAGAGTACGCACATTTGAAGCAGCTCTCCATGGATACCGGCCTGAAAATGGAGCCGGTGATCCGCAGGCTTATTGTGGGCGCGGAACTACGTCCCCGTCCACCCGGTGAGTTGACGGAGCTGCTGCGCCAGATGTCCGGTGTGGCCGTAAACATCAACCAGATCGCCAAGGTGGCCAATGCCAGTGGTTTTGTCCGCATGGATGAGATAGCGCAGATCAAGGCGATGCAGGGGCTGCTCTGGCAGGCGGTGAAAGCCCTCTAAGAATGGCCATTACGAAGATCATCGCCATCCGTGACCGGCTGGATAAGCGGGTAAACTATGCTGTCAACGGAGAAAAGACTACGCTGGATACGGGTATTACTTATGCCGCAAATCCAGAGAAAACGGAACAGCTGTTCTTTACGTCCACCATCAATTGCGAAAGTTGTGAGACCGCCTTTGCAGAGATGCAGGCCACGAAGCAGCGGTTTGGCAAGCTGGGCGGCGTAGTGGGGTATCATTTCATCCAATCCTTTGCGCCCGGCGAGGTGACGCCGGAGCAGGCTCACCGTATCGGCGTGGAATTTGCCGAGAGGGTGTTTGGTAAGCGGTATGAGGCGGTCATTGGTACGCACTTGGACAAAGCGCATCTGCACAATCATGTGGTGGTGAACTCTGTGTCTTTTGTGGACGGGAAAAAATATCACAGCAGCCCCGGCAGCTATTATTTTGAAGTGCGAAGCACATCCGACATCCTGTGCCGGGAAAACGACCTATCCACTATCACGCCGCAGGGCAAGGGGAAACACTACGCCGAATGGAAAGCGGAGAACACCGGCAAGCCCACCATCCGCAGTATCATTCGCGGCGATATTGACCGATTCATCGGAGAGGCGTATACATACGAGACGTTTCTGTTGCTCCTGCGGCAGGAGGGGTATGTGGTGCGGAACGCCCCCAGCCGTAAATATGTGACCGTGCTGCCGCCGGGCGGTAAGCGGGCGATCCGGCTGGATAGCTTGGGTGAGGGCTACACAGAACAGGACATCCGCAGACGGCTGACCGCCCAGCGCGAAGGCGGCACACTGACGACACACACCTTTACGCATACGGCGGGCAGACGGTATCGCATCAAAGGCAGGCGTCCCATAGGGACACAAAGGAAGATAAAAGGGTTTCAGGCACTCTATCTCAGATACCTGTACCTGCTGCGAGGGACGCATCGGAAGAAGAACTTCCGGCGCGTCCCTTTTTCCATGCGGCATGAGGTCATCCGCTTACAGCGGTATGACCGGCAGTTTCGGTATCTGTGGGCGAACGGCCTGACCACGGCGGAGGATTTGGAGCAGCGGATCGCCGCCCTTGAACGGGAGATATACGACGGTGAGCAGCAGAGAAAACCACTATATCGGGAAAGGAGAGATGCAGAAGACGAGGCGTACAAAACACAGTGCAGTGCAGAGATCGACCGCCAGACCGCCGCCCTGCGGGAAAAGAGAAGGGAGCTTGCTCTGTGCCGCAGGATACTGGAGGATGTGCCTTTGGTATCCCGGCAGGTGCAGCAAGCCGAGGCGGAACGGCGGGAAGAAATGAGAAAGGAGGCGCAAAAGCGTGAGTACCAACGGTGAAACCGCCGATATGGTGGTGCGGGAGAGCATCCAGATCACGGAGAGTGCTGTTAAGCTGGCGGGGTTGGGTGCAAAGAACCTGGCGGCTCTGCTGGTGGCAGTAGCCAAGGACAACCCTAAGTTATCCGGCAAGACGGGACTAAAGCGGCTGATCCAGGACGGCGAGGAGCTGGCCATATTCTCCGTCAAGCAGGAGGATCTGCGGGGCTTCCAAATGGAGAGCAAGCGGTACGGTGTTTTGTTCTATCCCATTATCAATCGGGTGGAGAAAACCGGCACAGTGGAGATCATGGCGAAAGCCAAGGACGCCCGACAGATCAACCGCATCTTTGAGCGGATGGGCTATCCTGCGCCGGTACGGGAGGATGACACCGCAAAAAAAGCGAACCCCCGCGTTCGGTCAGAGAACAGCTTCAGAGAGCGCGGGAATGGTGCCAGAACGTCTACCGAGATGGATAAGCCATCCGTGCGGGCGAAAATGCTGGAGCTGAAGAAGGTATCCGAACAGATGGCGCGGCAGGCAAGGACTATTGCCGCGCCGGAGCATGAACAGAGATAGGAGATTATTATGGCAAATTTGAGTGAATTGATCCGGCAGAAGGAGCAGCAGACCGAGGAGTGGAAGCAGCGGAAGGCAGATGAGCGCGATAGCCTTAACGAGATGAATGATGCCGCCGCGCTGCGTGTGACGGAGAGTGCCGGCGCGTTCCTGCACTATTTGGATGTGCAGGCGGACAATCCGCGTTTCAGCGCGTCCAATGTGCTGCTGGCGATGGAGCAGAACCCGGAGGTGACGGTGTTCAACAGTGTGAAGGGTTGGAACGGTCTGAACCGCAATGTCATGCGGGAGGAGGTGGGTATGAAGATCCGCGTGGGCGATACCTACGTCAGGGACGGGCGGCAGTACCGCGGCTACAAGGTGGGGCGTGTGTTTGACATCTCCCAGACCACTGGGCGCGGACAGCCAGCAAAGAGTCAGTTGACAGACGGCAGCGATGCCATGAGCAAGGCGCTGTACCAGCTTCTGACGGTGTCGCCCGTCCCCGTTGTGACCGGTGACGCCCGTGGGCAGGACGCACTGTATGACCCCAGTCAACAGCAGATCATTGTCAGCGGGTATATCACAGACAGCGCGGCGTTTCGCGCCTTGAGCCGCGAGATCGTCCATGCGGGTATTCATGATCATGGGAACTTCCCCTATTACAGCCGTGAGTCCTGCGCGCTGAGTGCGGATAGCGTCAGCTATATGCTCTGCCGCAGCTATGGCGTTCCCTGCGACAGACCTAAGCCCGTAGGGCTTGTGGAAATGTTTGATGGACTGGAAGCACGTGACAGGATGGGTGTTATTGCTGATTTTCAGCAGACCTTCTCCGCGCAGCGTGCCGCCATCCAGCGCGGCCTTATGCCGCCGCAGCAGGAAAAGAAACAGGAGCAGAGCGTAGAGAGATGAGCAAAAATTTGACAGCAGATATTTATGACCACATAATGGGGGTATCTTAAAACGAAGGGATGATGTTACAATGAAACGAACAATTTTCTGCGTGGCTCTGATCCTTTGCATGGCGATCATGGCGGGCTGTGCAGCGCAAGCATCGGGCAAGACACAGACACCGATTTCCGCAAAGACAGAACTGACCTCGGCGCAGAAAGCCGATGATACGGCAGAAGTGGCGACCGCGTTACTGCCATCGCAGACGGTGGAAGGAAACAGCAAAACCGAGGACAGTGCGGATGCGCTGCTGCCTGCCGAACGGGTGGATACGCCTACGGATGCAGAAGCGGAAAAGAATCCTGCACCCGCTGAAACACCACCGCCCACTGCACCGGAAGAACCGGTGATGCCCGCACCTGTGCCGGAGGATAAACCTGCTCCCGCACCCACATCGGTACTTGCACAGAAGCCGGCAGAGAAGCAGGAGGAAGAACCTGCGCCTGCGCCTACGCCCGAACCTACGCCAGCGCCTAAGCCTGCCGCCAGCGGAGACATCTACTCCATCGCGGAGGCTATCCAAGCGGGCAACGAGTACGCAAGAGCGCAGTACGGCGTGACCATCGACACCACAATGACCTCTGCCGACTCTAGCTTCTTCCCCGGCACGGCAGACAGCGTGGCATGGCTGGCGGAGAACGGCGGGCAGGCGGCACTGACCGCCGCTGTAAAGGGCAACGTGGACGCCACCTTCGCCTGCCTCGCCGCCATGGACGGCGCGGAAGCGGTCAGCGTGTATGCGCGGTTCAACTGCACCGTCCGCTACGACGCGGCATCGGACGAGTACATCGTAGTGGTGCTGTACGGATAAACAATCAAGCACCCGACCGAAAGGCCGACAGCGTATGCTGCCGGCCTTTTGCGTTGGGGGGAAGGAACGCTATGAAGAAAACAATTCCCAAGCTGCTGACGCTGGTGTGCCTACTGGTGGCTGTCATGGGGCTGTCCATCGTGACCGCCCACGCCGCCACGGTCACGGGCACCGTCAGCAGCGGCAACGAGTACCGCTACCACGAGGACAAGACGCCTGTGTCCCAGTGGGGGCCGTACACCAGCAACAAGCTCAAGTATTTCACCCGGAACGACACCGGGGAGACTGTCCCGGCCTACTGTATGGAGCCGGAGGTGCGCTCCGCCAGCGGCGATTTGCAGTATTCCTCCACATCGTGGAGCGACCTGACGTGGAATCAGCGGTATGCCGTGACGCTGGCCATGGCCTATGGCTACGGCGGCAATTACGGCTTCAATATGCACCCGGACTGCGCGCAGCTGGCGACGCAGGCGGTGATTTGGGAGTTCGTGTGCGGCTACC
>ERZ857982.3265-NODE-3265-length-11282-cov-4.122473_pt1 | contig 11282 bp, 5 predicted proteins | sample MGYA00519955_ERZ857982 | MGnify/ENA primary metagenome ERZ857982 (study PRJEB31778, sample SAMEA3449416) | human gut metagenome | biome: human gut; feature: human-associated habitat; material: faeces | place: United Kingdom | collected 2010/2012 ... | reverse complement strand
TTTTTTTCATCATCCGCAACAATAACATTATACATTTTCTTCTCTCTCCTCAATCGGTCTCTTAATGTAAATAGTGGTGCCTGTATTTATTTTGCTCTTAATTTTAATCCGGTACTCTTCTCCATAAATATGTCGAAGTCTTAAATCTACATTTTTTAGGCCTATTTTTTCTCTTGACGAACCGTTCTCAGCCTGTTCAAGTGAATTAAAATATTCTTTCACATCAAACCCCGCTCCATTATCCTGAACCGTCACAAGCAAATCCGTCCCCATTTTTTTTAATACAATTCGTATCACACCCTCGTTTTCTATATTTTCAATCCCATGAATCACCGCATTTTCCACAATGGGCTCAATCACAAATTTGGGTATAATACTCTTTTTTAGTTCTTCATCCTCAACAATAATTTTATAAAAAAATCTACCCTCAAATCTCATTTTCTGAAGATATAAATAGAATTCTGTATATTCAAGTTCTTCTCCCACTGTGATTCTATCAACATTGTTCGTATAAATACTGGCTCGCAAAAGTGCGGACAATTTCGATACCATTTTATAGATTGTTTCGTTCCCACTTCTCTTCGCTTTAATTTGTATTGTCAACAATACATTAAAAAGAAAATGAGGATTCATCTGATGTTGAAGAAACCTTATTTCCATTTCATTAAGCAATATCTGCGACTCATATTTATTGCGAATCAACTCCCTTAGCTCATCCATCATTTCATTAAATGCTCGGCCCAGACTATTTATCTCTGCATTTTTATATTCTTTGATCCGAATATCATAATTTCTATTCCGCACACTTTCCATCGCATGTATAAATTCATTTAGAAATCCCGTTGATTTCAAACTAATTACAACAGCTGCAATAAGACATATTATAATCAGCATAACCCCCAAAATGATATACGTCCGTATCCCTTCCAAAACTTTTTTTATCAGTAAACTTTGTGGATAAAGGTGAACAAGGCGTACTCCCTTTCCCAAATTTTCCACTTCTCTGGAAGTCATCATATATGTTTCGTTCAAATAGACTTCCCCGGTATCACATTCTGTAATTTTTTCATCTATATACGAACCTATTTCATCTTCTTTATTACTTGACAGTACTTTATTTTCCTCATCTATCAAATATACTACTTCACCTTCATTTTGAACGAGATTCTCATACTGTGATGCAATATCTCTTTCATTTGTCGCAACCATTATAATAAGCGGAACATCTCTTTCAAAATCCGATCTCATTCTGCGTATATGAAAAATCACATTTTCAGAGCCCATCACAAGTTCCGAATAAATGTATTTTTCTGTTTCTTGTTCTGCCGCTTCATACGCCTTATAAACTTCTCGCTGTACTTTATTTCCACCGACTGACTGCACATCAACATAATCCAAAAGATAACCATCATTAAATACCGCCGCATATTCAACTACATCTAATTTTTTTGCATTACTGTATATTAATATCCTGTTTAACTCTCTGCTAAATTCTGTTTTTCTAAGATAAAATTCAGAATTTTCCCGATCATAATAATGACTGTCATCCAGCCAATTTTGCACCCCGTTACTCGCAGCCAACTCTAACACCAAATTTTCCATCACCAAAAAAGATTGATCCATTACCTCTGAAACCGCCGTAACTGTTGTATCAATATTATCGGAAACATTTTTCTTGGCATTTATATACAGATAAAAAGACATAACACATCCGAATAACAGCAACTCAACAAACAAAGTTCCCACAAACAAAAAAATCAATTTATCTCTAAGCGATATTGATACAAATTTTGATTTTATCGACTTTTGTTTGAAGTGCCCTCCCCCTGACACTCTCATTACAGCATCTCCTTCCACTAATTGATGTTCTCTGTTTTCCGCCATGTAATATATTTTCTAAAAAGCAATCCAGAGTAATAAAACTCATTTATGCGTATCTTTAACACAATTATGCGTTCAAAATATGTTAAAGTCAAGAAAATTTCTGATTATTACCACGCAAAAGAGGGCCGATAAATATATGAAAATCTATAACTATGAAGGAAGAAAAAATCTCTGTGGCGAAAAAATCAAACTTGCCAGAACAAAAAAACGCATCACTCAAAGAGACTTGGCCGCCCGCCTGCAAACTCAAGGAATCACAATAGAAAGAGATAGTATTAGCAGAATTGAAATCGGCACCAGATTCGTCACCGATTATGAGTTAAAAATTCTTGCAAAAACTTTAGATGTAAGTATGGAATGGCTGACCGATGAAGAAACTATGAAAACCTGCTAAACACTATTGCTCTGAGAATTCTGCCGTGAAACTGCAAATAGCGGAATGACTTTCTAAATCAGACCGCTATTTGTCAAAACTTACTTATAAAGTAAATTTTCTATTTTTTCAATAGACAACTCTTCCGTATTATCCAAGAATACGTCCGGAACAGCCGGTTTAACACTCGCTCCAATACCGACAGCAGCTATGTTTGCCGCCTGAATCGCTTCTATCCCTGCCGCCGCATCTTCAAACGCAATACATTCCCACGGTTGTAGTTTTAAGTGTTCCATGCAATCTATAAACACTTCCGGATCCGGTTTCGTATATCGTATTTTAGAAGCATCAGCCACATAATCAAACATAGACAGAATTCCAAGTCCCTCAAGAACCGTTCTCGCATTCTTGCTCGCCGAAGCTACCGCAAGAAGAATTCCCTGCTTTTTCGATTCATTCAAAAAATCCATCACTCCCGGAAGAATATCTTTTGACGTCACCTGCTTGATCAACGCTTTATAGTATTCATTTTTCTTGTCTATAAATTTCGCTTTATCCTCAGATAAAAATGTTTCCTGCGCCCCATTTACTTCTAAAATTATCTCAAACGAACGCTCTCTGCTTACTCCTTTCAACCGCTCATTTACTGTTTTATCAAACGCAAGTCCCAATTCATCCGCCAGCTTTTTCCATGCGAGAAAATGATATTCAGAAGTATCCGTCAACACTCCGTCTAAGTCAAACAAAAACCCTCTTTTTTTTACCGGCATTTCCTGCACAGATACTTTTTCACCTTGTACATGTACCTTATATTTTCTTCCTTTCCATGTAAGCGTCGTCTCCATACTCTTTATAAACGATGGCATATGTGGTTCAAATCGAAGTTTCTCTCCCTGATAAGCCGGCAGCATCCCCATAAACCCTTGAACAGCCATTTGCCACAGCGCGCCACAATTTGCTATATGGATTCCATCTTCCGCTCCTCTGCGCACAAGTTCCATATCTACCGCTATTGTCCGATCAAGAAATTGTTCTGTTTCTTCTTCCATTCCCAATCGATTTGCCACAAGCATATGCACTGCCGGAGATAAAGATGAATCATGTGTTGTCAAAGGTTTATAATATTCATATGCCACCCTCAACTGCTCCTCTGTAAATTTTTCCGGGAAAATACTCATTAACGCAATTATATCCGCCTGCTTGATACACCTGCTTCTATAAATCTTTTCCTGAGAAGCGTAATGACCAAACGCTTTCTTCTTATCCTTCCAAATGGAATCCATATCTATTAGTGCATAATCTTCAAAATCTGCACTTTGCAGATACAATTTTCGTTTTTCATCATAAGGAACGACAAGAGAATCTGCAATCTTCTTGAAAATCTCCAATTCACTTTCCAAAGTGTTTGTCTTTTCCATAACTTCGCGATAACGGTCCGGTTTCTTTTCTTTCAAAAGGCGTAATGTTTCCAATGCAGAAATAAGGTTGAATTTCACCATATAGTTCGTAAACCCATTGTCCCTTGTCATAGGAGAATATTCATCCGGTCCCATCACATTCAAAAGATGATATTCCCCGTCTTCGCCTTTATCCACACGTTCACTCCAAAACCTTGAAGTTTCCAACAGAATTTCAGCCCCTTTATCAAAAAGGAACTTTTCATCACCCGATGCAAAGTAATAATGCATTACCCCAAATGCTACATCTGCTGTAATATGAACTTCATTATCCGCATATTCCCACATAGAACACTGCTCTGTTCCTGTAAGCCCTGACTGCCACGGATAACGTGCTCCTCTGCAATGATATCGCTGCGCATTTTGTTTTGCTCCTTCCAAAGTCCAATATCTATAGCCGATTAAACTTTTCGCCGATAGCGGATCCGTATACAGATAAAACGGAAGAAGATACATTTCACTATCCCAAAAATATCTTCCATAATATGCCTCGCCGGCAAATCCTTTCGCGCATACCTGAATACGTTCTTCCTCTTTTCCGCCACATCTAAGTAAATGATAAATCGAAAACCGAAGGCTATCCTGCAGCTTTTGGCATCCCTCTACAAGCACATCGGAATCTTTCCACTTCTGCTCCCAAATGATTTTACTTTTTTCAAGTAATTGTTTATACTCTAATCTCGCTGTTTGTTCAAGACACTCTTTCATTTCTTTGATGTAGTCTTCTGTCCGGTCTCTCGAACATCCCAGTACACTATATTTCACTAATGTCGCATTTTCAGTCAAAGCCCCTTCATAAATTACATCTATTGTTGTTTTCTCTAACTCTGTATGACATACCGCATCTAAACCACGCAACTGATTTTCACACATAATAGATGCTCTTTCTCCAACATCTGTCTTAACTGTAACACCAATTTTATTCTCTTTTTCAAACAGGCTGGATTCTGTAAAATGACAGTAACCATTTGTAGTAACTCCGGCATCAATTCCACTCTTAACAGTAATGTAAGGCGTTCCTTTTCTTGGTTTCAAGTCTGCCTGCTGTACAAACAATCGCTTTTCATCAAGACTTGCAAACCTTGAAAATTTAACATCAATCTCCTCTCCGGAAGCTGTAATCCAAGTGAAGGATCTCGTCAATTCTCCTGTTTTCATATTAAGAACCCGTTGGTAATCTCTAATATCACTTCGGATCATGTCCAGCTTCTCATTACCTGCCGCAATTTCTATCCGCATAAAATACGGTAAATTAATGATCACCTCTTCTAAAAAAGGATGCTTTCCCATCATAAGCGGCAAAAATGTTCCCTGCTTTGAAAGTGGATGTCGCTGCTGCTCCGTAGTGACACTCTTCATCGTTCTGGTGTACACTTCATTTTGCGGAGCATCTGCAAGTCCTTCTTCAAAACTTCCTCTCACATGAAAATATCCGTTTCCTTGTGTAAAAATTCCTTCATAATATTTATTTTTGTCTTGATCAAATCCATCTTCTACAATTTCAAATCCATTAATCCGCAAAATTTCATCATTCATCATCCGCATTCCTCCGAATTCTATTCTTTTACAGAACCGGCAGCCAATCCGGATATTACTTGCTTCTGCATCAACATATAAACAATAATACTTGGAACTGTAACAAGCACCGTAGCTGCAAACATAGCTCCATAATCACTTGCAAACGCACTCTTGAAATAATATAACGCAATTGGAAGCGTTCTTTTTTCAGTTCCCGTAGTCAATGTCAACGCAAACTGGAATTCATTCCAACAAAGCAGGAACTGAAGTACCCCGGCAGTCGCAAATGCCGGTCTCGTAAGCGGCAAAATAATTTGTACAAATGTTCTGAAAAATCCTGCTCCATCAATATATGCAGCTTCCTCCAAAGTAGGAGAAATTGTCTTATAATAGCTCATCATAATATATAAGGTAGTCGGCATTCCAAGCGCCGCATATACAACTATCAACCCTGTCAACGTATCGTAAAGATGTGCCGAATTTAACGGCTGCAAAAGCGCGGCTCCCGGAATCACAAGAGCTGCCGAAAACAGCATTGTAATCAAACCCTTAAATCGAAATCTACATCTTACAAGCACATATGCTGCCATACTGAAAATCAACAAATTCAATATTGTTGCTATAATTGCCACCAAAATACTATTTTTGTAAAATGTCGTCAGCGGAGCAATCTCGAATGCTTTCACATAATTATCAAGCTCCTTGCTCATTCTATCTCTCCTTTACTTTTCTAATTGTCTATAATATAAATAACGCCCTTTACTAATGTAAAGGGCGAAAATCTCGCGGTACCACCTTATCTTACAGACAATTTTCTGTATCTCTTAAGTTCTTTAACGGAAACCACTCCGGGAAATCCTACCTGCCCTGCCTCTGCATTCTGAAATCCTGAATCCAGGAACCTCCACAGACTTTCCAGCCCTTCAGATATCCGGTTTAGAAGCTACCTTCCATCATCCCTCTCCGAAACCGTCTTTCAGCCGGGTGATCTTCTCTCCCAACCGGTCTGACCGGCAGCTTTGCTCCTCTCCCCGAACGGTTCTCTCTGACGGCAGTAACGATGTACTCCTCTTCCTCAGCACCTTTAATTCTTTACTAAATTGTTAAATATTTTTTAACTACAAATACTATAGCGGTCATGTGCTGATTTGTCAAGGGATTTCAGGTGGTTTAGAGAATCTTAAGAATGCATCTGCTTCCGCTTTCTATTCTTTTTCTTCTGTATTTCTTTTAACAAATCAGACTCTTATTTCATCCATTTTCTTCTGAAAAGGACTCCTGCCACTACTGCACCTGCAAGCAGCATCACTGCTGCAGGGAATACAACGTTTGTCATATCTCCTGTCTTAGCTGCTTTATTTACTGTACTATTTTGATTCTTGTCGGTTGTAGTGTTTTTGTTATCTGACGGCTTGTTATTTCCGGCATTTCCATTATTACCATTGTTGTCATTTCCGCCGTTATAGTTATTACCGCCGTTATTGTTATTACCGCCATTATTGTCGTCTTTATTTTCAGACTTCGTTGTTACGCTGAGTGCTGCTGCCGCATACTCTGTTGCATTCTCGTCTGTTCCGACTGCAACAACCTGGATCTGATAAGTCTCTCCTGCCTTCAGACCGGAAAGTGTATATCCTACTGCTTCTTTGGAAATATCGGTTGCATATACGGCTCCGTTGACATAGATCTTATATCCTGCGATTCCTTCTGTTGATGCCGGTGCATCCCAGGTGATCTTAATGGAATCTTTTGTCACTTCACTGCTCGCTACATTTTCCGGTGCTGACGGTGTTGCCGGCTGATCCGGGTCTTCTTTATCCGGAAGTTTTGCGATGGTCTCTGTCTCTTTTGTCTGGCATACAGAGCAGGTTCTTTCTTTCGATCCTTCTTCAGTTGTCGTAGGTTCTTTGACTGTTACCCACTCACCAAAAGTATGTCCTTTTGCTGCGATTTCCTGTGCTTCCTGTACAACTGTTCCACAATCCACGCAAACTACTTCGCCTGTAGATCCTTTTTCTGTACAGGTTGCTTCTTTTGCATCAAGAACAACTGTTGTAGAATGTGTACACTCAACTGCGTCATCGGTTACGATCACATAGTAAACTACGTCACCGATCTGTACGGATGTTGTTCCTGCCGCAACTCCTGTAAAATTGATCGTTGTGCTGGCTTCTGCGGCAGGATTCCGGTAAATCGTATTTGTAACCTTGGCAACATGTCTGAAGTTTGAATGATCCAGTGTCGGGTTCATCACATAGTATGTTCCGTCAACCTCTGCCGCGATCAGATACTGTCCTCCATCTTCAATCGCTGATGCTCCGGTGATCTTCTCATATCCCTTGATCGGTGAATCGGCTGAAGCTGTTGCGGACTTTTTAAACAGTTCAAATGCACATGCTGTTGTATCAAGTGTTCTCTGTCTGTCATAATGAAGTTTGGATGCATCCCTCCAGAAATACAGGTAACGTGAAGCTGATCCGTCATACAGAGATACCTTGCCATTAGAATTTGTAACATCAGCAACTGTAATATTGGCTTTTGCTGTTTTGTTCGGGATTCCTACTGTTCCCATTGTTACAAATGTGGTTGCTCCATCTGCTGTATGTCCTGAAATTGCATAAACTCCATTGCTGATCTTCTTGAATGTATACTGACACTCTGAAAGTCCCCTTACATTCGTATCCCCAAATACTGCGGTACTTGTTCCCGGATACGCTGCTCCCTCTGTAGCCGCTGCTGTCTGCTTTACCAGTTTTGCCACATGATTATACTTCTGGCTTCCTGTAGTAGAAAGCAGGATATATCTGTTACCCTGTGCATCTGCTTTTGTCACAATCAGCACGCTGACTCCGGCTTTCAGTTCTTTTTCACTTGTTATTTTCTTAAATCCATTGATCAAGTCATAATCTTCCGCTGATGTGGACGGTGTATATAACTCAAACCAGCAGTTATCATCTGCCACATTCTGTCTGTCGAAATGAAGTTTTGTCGCATCGGTACTGTGGAAATACAAATACTTTCCACCGCCGCCTGATGAATTATCCATAATACTGAATGTCGCATCAGAAGGATTTTTTTCAAAGGTAATATTGGCTGCTGTTGTTACATTCGGGATACCGGCAGTAGAAGATGCCTTTGGTCCAAGGTAAATCCCGTTTCCATTTGCAGCCGTAGCTTTTACTTTATAAGTGTAGCTGTCACTTCCTGATTCTAATGTATACATACATTTGCTCAGATCTACAGTTGCACCATCAAACGTTGCCATCGCTGTGGCAATCTGTGCCACCGTCTTTTCATATGTATCCTGTACATCCTTACCTGTTACGGTAACTCCCGCTACTGCTGTATCAACAGAAGATGTATCGGCATCTGCATAGTTTCCGTCTTTTACTGTCAATGTCCTGGTCTCATCTTTTTCAAGGCTGACCACTTTGTACTTTTCTGCATCTGTAATCGTCACATTCATAATAAAAGATTCTTCACCTGCTTTAACAGTTACTTTCACCTGTTTCAGACCGGTTACATTCCCCTTGGATGTCAATGTCAGTCTTCCATCTGCATAAGTTGCATCCAACACTGCTCTGTTAGATGAAGAAACCGTAATGTCAGCATCTGCATCAAGGCATCTTACAACATAAGAAGCCGTTGCATCTGTATTGATCACAGAAGAATTAACTACAGCACCGTTATCATTTTCAACCCATACGCCACTGGTCGCTGCACCATTTACGATATCATCAATTGCAATTTTATCAAACTCAAGCTGCTCATCTTCATCTTCATACAAAAGACCGATCTGTGCATCTGATGTCTCTGTAATACAGGAGTATGCATAATGCGTACCATCATTGACTACATACGGATTATCCTGCCACTGAAGGCTTCCGTCATCCTGTACCAGACCAACCCAGATACGTCCTGAATTACGTGCTGATGTATCAGATGGACCTGCAAAAAGAATTGCAGTCTTTCCGTTTACTTTCTTTGAATATGTAATGGCACTTAACTGGCAATTGTTATTATACTTAAAACCTGTCTCTTTTGGTTCTGACCATGTAAGCCCATCATCCTCAGATATATAATAGGCATTGGACATACGCACAAACAGATACAATCTTCCATCTGCTTCTGTAATAACTGCTTCAGAGCTGTTGCCTGATACAGTAGCTCCGCGATGCCAGGTTGTTCCATCATCATCAGAATAGATTGTAGATGTCCTCTGAACTCCACTTGTATACTGATAGCACGGGAAGATCAGTCTTCCCGTAGAAGTTGTAATTCCTCGTCCCGGTCCGATCAGAAATACCTGCTCGGATTCATTCTTGGCATCTACAAGCTGCGGTGCTGACCATGTGGCTCCGTTGTCCGTTGATTTTGTAATATAAAGAAAATCCGTTGGAAACTGGAAGTACGGTGTATCTCCACAGAACAGGTTTGTATCTACTGCTCCGTCTGCACTCTTAATGTTAAAATGATCATCGATCGTATAGTCTCCGTCTACAACTTCACTGGTACTGTTATTCTTGATCTCATAACAGGACTCAGATGTCGCATCGGCTTTTTTTTCCAGATGATAATCATAACTTGCAGCAGCACGTGCTGTTGAACTGGAAAGACCATTTACACTGGTTGTACTGAGTGCAAGAAGCAGATTTCCATTTGTATCATAACCTGTACTTCCTGCCTTCGCCGGATATCTTGCTGCATTTGCAACTGCCAGACCTGCCGGCAACAAATCACATGCGAGGTAGATTGTATCTCCGTCAGCAAGCAATGCAGGATCAATAAATGCTGTTGAATCACGATTAAACCGGTTTCCGTTATCTCCCAGATAATTAGCTACCGTATAAGACCAGGTTGCTCCATTATCTGTGGATCTTGATACTGCCGTATCCAATCCTGCTCCGTCTCCGCAAATATCCCATCGGATGTCTGTTGCTGCAATTAATGCTCCATTACCTGCAGTTACCAAGGCAGGAATACGGAATCTTGTAAATCCTTTGGATGAATTATGTTCCTCCAAAAACAACGTTTTCGGGAACGGCTGCTCCACTGTTGTTCCATCTGCCGGCTTTGTTCCGTCCTTTGAGTTATTCGTTGCTCCGGCTGTCACCGGAAAGCACCCCAAAGTAAGAACACCTGCCAGCAGAAATGATAATACTTTTTTTCTGTTCTTCATTTTTCTCCCTTGTATGATAATTAGGAAGTTAATTATCACACGTTTCCTTTCTTTTAATATCGTGGTTCAATACAATTCAGATACTATGGACTTTTGATTTTTCCCTGTAGCCTTGACTACTCGACTGGAGTGTATTGCCGCTACCTTTATCTGAATTGTTTATTAGCTGGATGTTGCCGGAGTGTTTTTCACTCAGAGTACTTATTTCTATCAAGTCTACGATGATAATCGATGGTGGACATCATGGTATCAGACTTTATGAAAGGGAGGTACAACCTCATGAAAATTTTTGTAGGCATTGATATTGCCAAACTCAACCATTTCGCCGCTGCGATTTCTTCGGACGGTGAAATACTCATTGAGCCGTTCAAATTCACAAACGACGCTGATGGCTTCCAACTGCTGGTCTCTAAGCTCGAATCATTCGATAAGAACAGCATCATCATCGGTCTTGAGTCGACGGCACACTACGGTGACAACCTTGTTCGATACCTTGTTGCTGAGTTCTACCAAGTGTGTGTGTTGAACCCCATCAAAACCTGTCAGATGCGTAAGAACAATGTTCGTAAAACAAAGACAGATAAGGTCGACACATTTGTTATTGCTAAAACTCTTATGATGCAGGATGACCTAAGATTTATTACCTTCTTTGATCTCGATATGATGGATCTTAAGGCCTTGGGGCGCTTTCGGCAGAAAACCATTAAGCAACGCACCCGATTGAAAATCCAACTGACAACCTATGTTGATCAAGTATTCCCGGAGATTCAATACTTTTTCAAATCCGGTCTGCATCAGAATGCTGTCTATGCTCTTTTAAAAGAAGCACCTTCTCCAAAAGAGATTGCTTCCATGCATATGACTCATCTGG
>ERZ857982.3244-NODE-3244-length-11343-cov-5.404500_pt1 | contig 11343 bp, 8 predicted proteins | sample MGYA00519955_ERZ857982 | MGnify/ENA primary metagenome ERZ857982 (study PRJEB31778, sample SAMEA3449416) | human gut metagenome | biome: human gut; feature: human-associated habitat; material: faeces | place: United Kingdom | collected 2010/2012 ... | reverse complement strand
TTAGATTACAAAGGTAGGAAATTGAGTGAACGACAGAAAGCGTAAACAGATAAAATTACTTTAATTTCACTCTCTCAAACGCATTTCCAGATAATCGCGAAGAATTCGGGCGTGATTATACACCGGTTCTTTTGAAGCATAAAGTAGTGTTATCACCGGATGTGGTTTGATAAGAGTCAGAAAATCAGCCATTGATGGAGAAGCATCCAGCTCTTTTTGATACTGCGTGACAAAATCTCCCCAATGTCCGGGAATATCTTCATGAAACCATTTACGTAATGTAGGGGATGGTGTTATGTCTTTTGCCCAATAATCGTATTTCAACCATTCTTTCTTCATTCCGCGTGGCCATAATTTATCTACCAACACCCGGTATCCATCTGTTTCTGAAAAATCTTCGTAAACCCTCTTTATCCTTACCTGTATCATTTCCATTAATATTTAGTTATCAATAGATAAACCGGGAAAAACGAAAATTGTTTAGTAGAACTATTTAATTCCTCAATGTGTCCTGCGCTTTTTTAAATTCATAAGGAGTCATTCCCGTCTTTTTCTTAAAAAGGTTATATAATATCGGGGCACTATTAAATCCGGATTCATCAGCGATGGCACGTATGGTATAGTTAGGATATTTTTTCATTAGCTTGATCGCATAATTAATGCGCAGTCCGTTGATGTACCCATTGAAATTAGTTCCGGTGCATTCTCTTATCATCCGGGCAAAGCGTGCATTATTCAGATGTACAATCTGCGCCAAATCTTCTCTTGAGAGCTCTGGAGAAAGATATAGCTGTTTTTGAACGACTGTATGATTTAATTCCTGGAATATTTTCTTGTTCTCCTCTTCTTCCCCACTTTCTTTGTCTGTTTCGTCCAAAAGTTCATCCTGTTCTTCAGGAGAAATCAATTCCGGTTCCAATTCTGATGAAACCTCCTGTTCCTCGTACACTTCCAATAACTGATTACCATCTTTTTTATTGGCAAATTTCTCGTTTATCAGTTTGGCAAGCATCCTGTTTTTATACTCGATTATATGGTTGAAACGCCACAAACGCCAAAGTATAAACAGGGTCAGCACTACAATACACGCCAAAAAGCAGAGTGAAACATTCCTTATTTTTAGCTGTGAGGCTTGCTCGGCGATGTATTCTTCTTTTTCGGAAGCACCGTACATCGCGTTCAATTCTAATGCAGCATTTTTCCTGTCGGTACTGTTAATGCTATCCGTTATTGCAATGATGGTTTCACGTATTTCTGCGGCTTCTTTATAACGATTCAGCCCCAGATATGCCTGGACTTCCTTATTAAGTATAGTTAAATATTGAGCGTTCAAGGTATCCCGCTGTGTTCTCAACAATTCTTTAAAGTCCTTACAGTTGTCTATTACTGTCTCATATTGTTTGGAAAGAATCAAATAAGGAATCGAATACATCTTGCCATCCGGAGTATGAGATTCTTTTATTGCCAGATATTTTTGATAATATCCTTCTGCTTGCGCATATTTCTTTTCTAAATAAGAAATATAGGCCAAATTTGCATATAAATAGCTATATTGACCATCAATGTAGCCTTCGGGAACCTCCGGTACTTTCTCTAATTTTTTAAGAAGTTTTTCACGTTCATAAGCAAGAGCCAAAGCTTCATCAATACGGGAATCTGTCATTAAAAATCCCATCTCTGCTCCATAATAATAGGAAAGCAGCATCATTTCTCTCATATCCTTTGACCCACGCAGTAATTCAATCGTACGACCAAAATAATTATACGCCTCATCTTTCAATGACAGCCTCCAATTATTCTCTCCTATGCAAAAAAGCAATCTAGCTTCCGCCTCTCTGTCCTTCAGTTTTTGAGCCTGCATAATTCCACTAAGAGCATAATGCATGCTCTCATTATATTTACTCATTATGGATGAAAGTTCAGCTAAATAAACCGTCATCTTCAACATGTGCTTAGGTTCTCTTTGAGAGATGGAATCAAGCAAGTACGACTTCCTTGCATACATAAAAGCTAGTTTATTCATATACATATTACGATATGACAAACTGCGCAATTCATTAATCAGACGCAGAGGGAAGGCTTTTCTGGTTTCGGCCTCATCCAACAACTGTAAAGCACGTTTGGGGTTGGAAATATAAATATCTCTGATATATTTTTCTGTATACAAAGAGTCATTATTTATAATTTTATCAGCCCTTGAAAATTGATTGTGTACAAATAGAAGCACAAAAATACATACCCAAAAACGCATAAAACTCTTAATCGTGTTTAATCATTAATTATCCAAAGGTATGTATTTTCCAAAAAATGTGCAGACACAATTTAAATTTGCAAAATAAAAATAAGAAACATTAGCTAAACATATTAGAGACGTAACATGGTTCCAAGTCAGCTATTCTACTGAATCACAGCCCAATGCTTTGCTCAATCGCCCTTCAAGGCATACACTTAAGTCAGTCGTTACAAACTTGCCATTATAAAAAAGAGTAAATATGGTAGCCGGAGTAGGTGCATTTTGCGCCTGTTCCATACTTTCCAATTCAATTATTTTCAATGGAATGTCTTTGCTCTTAGCAGCACTGACCAAAGAACCGCGAACATGAAACTCCGTAAACGGGCAACGATGGGTATAATAAACGACTATTCCACCCTTATCCGGACACTCACCACCCAACACGCAATCATTAAAAGAAGGATCAGGAGCAGCCGGGTTTAGTTTCAAACCTAAAAGACTGAATCCGTAAGGAAGTTTTTCTATTGTTTGGAAACCTTGTCGCAACAGCCATTTCGTGTCACTCATAAAATGAAATTTAGAAGTGCCCACCACTGTGACAAGCCCATCTTTCCCCTGCAATTTTGCATCATCAATGGCAGACTGCAATAATGCCTTACCATGTCCGCAACCTTTATATTTACCTGACACCCAGAAACAGTTTATCATCAGATAATTGGAAGCATTCACCGGAACCCATGCTTTTTCAGCAGGACCGTATTCGATAAACACTTTTGCCCGTTCATCAATACGTCTGAACACATAGCCGTTATCGAACTCTTTCTTCAGCCATTCTTTTTTGAGTTCATAACTATCCTTGCATTTCTTATCTGAGAAAGCACAGCATATATGTTCGTTTGCAATATTCTCCTTTGTCAAAGTGATGTAATTGGTTTCCATAATATTCTATTTAATTAATAGGTTAAACAAATAACAGTTCGATATTCACTCATTGTTATGAGTTGGTAGAAAATCGCCAAGCTAATATCCTGCTACTTTTAGTTCCCTGCTGCATTCGAATAACTTTATATTCGGACACATTCACCGATTTTAGTTTGGCATATAACTTTTCCAGATTTTTTTCTTTAGAAACCAAACTCGTAAACCATCCGCAGTTCTTCTGATATTTTTGGCTCTCGGAAATCATATTCAATAAGAAACGTACTTCTCCGCCCTCGCACCAAAGTTCATTCGCACTCCCACCGAAATTCAACTGCACTTTATTTATCTTCGTACCTTTCAGACTGCTTAATTTGCGTAACGTTCCGTCTTCCGCCTCTTCACGCGAACTATGAAACGGAGGATTGCATATTGTCACATCAAAATACTCATCAGGCATAATAATTCCATCGAAAATCTTCTTACTGTCTTTCTGAAGTCGCAAGTCAATCTTATGAGCCAACACAGGGTTGCAAGTCACTATCTTTCGTGCATTTTCTATCGAAACCGGATCAATATCAGTACCAACGAAAGTCCATCCATATTCAGTGTGGCCTATGATCGGATAAATACAATTTGCACCTACCCCAATATCCAGACATCTACATTTTGACTTCTGACCATTAGCATCTCCCGCCGGTAAATCCGGTGTTGTTCCGTTCGGCTGGATAAGATCGGCAATATAATGAATGTAATCCGCCCTTCCGGGAATAGGCGGACACAAATATTGCTTCGGTATGTCCCAATAGCGGATGCCATAATAAGTTACCAATAATGCTTTGTTCAAAGCCTTCACCGCTTGCGGATTAAAAAAGTTTATAGTTTGTATTCCGAGGGGATTGAGCGATACGAATCTCTTTAATGGAGGATAATTTTCCATCAACAATGAAAAATCATACTGACCATTGTGCTTATTTCTTATATGTAACTCACCTTTTTTTGCCATGCGGGCAAAGATACAGAGAATTTTCCTGCCTACAAATTCTTCTTAACTCTTATCCTAACACTCTTCTGAATATCATATATAATATTCTACCATTTCAATCAGCCCGGCGCGTAAAGTATACTTAGTTGCTTCATATACATTATTCACACCCAACTTCCGGAAAATATTCTTTTTGTGGGTGATAATAGTATGAATGCTTGAGGTTCTTTCCAATGCTATTTCTTTCACGGATTTCCCATGTGCTATCAATTTAAGAATGTCAATCTCTGTAACAGTCAAAACAGAATGAATTTCCGGTTTGTCGGAACCGATTATCAATAAATTGGTTATCTGATGACAAAGAAATCGTTCCCCGTGTGCTGTACACATCAATGCAGAATGAATTTCCTCACCGGAGTTCTCTTTCAAAATCATACCAATATTCCTTTCTATACTCATCCTACGAATAAAGTCTTCACTCAATTCATTGGAAAACAATATCCAACGAACTCTCGGAAAACGTTTTTCTATAATAAGAAACTCTTCTATACCATTGATGTCAAACAGTGTATAGTCAAGTATAACGACACTGTCATTACATTCTACCAATGCAAGCATGAGCTCTTTCTTGTCTGTCACATCTATCATGCGACATCCACTGAATATAGCGGAAATATATCCATGCATTCCCATTCTGGTTATATCCTGATTATCTGCTATGATAAATGTAATGTCAGTGTTCATTGTTATTCTGATTTTTAAATTCAACGGATATTTTTCAAACGCATATTGCAGCCCGGAGACACGGAGGTATCATCGTTCTTTATTAGCTACATCAAACCACAAACGGGTAGTAATCTCATCTGCTCCCTGATGGGATATGGCAATCTGATACTGCTTACCATTCAGTGATTGTTCCGTTACGGGATAAAAAAAGCGACGAGGTAACTCTCCGGAACCCAAAACGGAATCGGGACCAGGGATAAGCTGGGGATAACCGAGCCTGCGCCAGTCAGTGAAAGCATCGGGTCCCTGTCCATAATAAGCGATCCACTTCTGCCAGCCGATAGATTCATACCAATGTGCGGCGTCGAACCGAATTGCCTCCTGCTGTAAATAGGAATCGATTATACGATTGTCTATAATGCCAAACTGATTCAATGAAGCAGTAATAGCTTCGCGGTAGAGCGTTTCCGCATCAGCCGTTATCCAGCCGCGTGCAGCGGATTCTGCAAAGATAAACAAGACCTCGGCATACGTATAAAATACAGCCGGAGAGCTATCTTTCAAAAAATAAGTACCGGGACGGGAAACTTTATTAAATCCCTGATTATTAGCGGCATCAGCAGATAAGGAATTGGCAGCTCCTACATAGTTTTTCACACTTTCGTCTTGAGGTAGCTGGGCTAAAATTCCAATTCTCGGATCATTCCATTCATTCAGTTTATCAATCAACGTTTTTGATACCCGCTGATCATCACGTGAATTGAAAGCAGATGCCCATGGATTCCATTGTGGTGAAGAAGTAAAAACAAAACGGGCTATAGCATCATTGCTATCTATTACACTGTTACGATTATCCCAAAGGGAAGCAATAACCCGACGCGCTGTATCCTCATCACGGTCAGCTAATTCAAGGGCGATACGTAGCCGTAGGGAGTTGGCCAATTGTTTCCAGCGGGTAATATCATTTCCGTAAATCAAATCCCCTTCTACCGTTCCTCCTGTGGTAGAAAGCAACTGGTCAGCAGCAATCAACTCCTCCAAAAGCCCGCGCAAAACAGTCTCTTGCGAATCATAAGAGGGTGTTACACTTTGTGCATATTCACTGTATGGTATATTTCCATACAGATTGGTCAGCAACAGGTAAACCCACGAACGCCACACTGTAGCTATCCCTCGATAATTATCATTTCCGAGTTCCGAACTGATAATAGCATTCAAGTCAGTTATTAGCGTTGCATAGCCGGTGTCCCACGTAGTGGTAAAGCTACCATTATCCACATTATAGCAATCTGGCTCTGTATATTGTATTTTAGCCCAATGTTGCACCCACAACAGAGTCGAATTATAGTTCGTACTACTTCCCCAATAAAGATTGGCGGCATGATACTGTGCAGCGGCAAGTAAATAAGCCGGCTGTGGATTTTCAGTGGCATTGGGGTTGCGGTTGATATCAGTCAATTCATCATCACACGATGATAGGGAAATGGCAACCACTTGTACCCATATTATATATAAAAAATATATTCTTCTTTTCATCTTATCCTATTATTTAAAGGTTCACATTTAGAATTTCACGGAAAGGTTCACACCAAAGGAACGTGTTGTAGGCAATGAATAGGCTTCTACTCCTTGTGCATTTCCAGTAGTCAAAGCCGATTCCGGATCTATATTAGGGACGCTCTTATAAATAGTCCACAAGTTACGTCCCGTCAGTGTAACGGAAGCTTCTTGCAAATGCAGTTTCTGCGTCCACAAGCGAGGTAGACGGTAACTCAAAGCGACTTCTCGTAGTTTCACGTAAGAAGCATCATATACATTAGCTTCAGCAATACTGTAAATACGATGGTAGTATTTCTCGGCAGATACAACCTCTTCGTTCTTAGAACCACTTTCCGTCACTCCTTCTACCATAATGCCATCCTGATACACACGGGTGGATTGCCCATTGACCTGGGCATAGTAAAGTCCATCAGAGGATACGGAATAAGAAGGAGATTCTGGTAATCGTACATTGTTACCCATGGCGTCAGTATAATACCACAAGCCACCGTGCTCGGCATCCCGGCCCGATAATGTGTTAGCTAATACACCGGTATATTTTCCAGTTTTATTAGTGTTGGAAAAAATAGAACCACCTACACTTGCATCTATCAGAAAAGAAAGACTTAACGAACGATAACTGAAAGTGTTACTGATACCGCCTGTCCAGTCGGGCGTAAACTTCCCCAACGTTTTATTAGTGGTCGAAATCTTAGGCAGACCGTTAGCATCCACCACAACGTTTCCATTAGCATCACGCACGTATGAAGTGCCGAACAGGGTTCCATAAGCTTCGCCCACTGAAGCCAGTATCTGAATACCAGACGAGTAGAGCTGGTAACTCGTAATCAAACCTTCATCATCCAATTTGACAACCTTGCTGCTGTTGGCACCATAATTCAAATCCAGATTCCAACGAAACCCTTTCGATGTTTGTATAGGAACAGCGCCCAATTGTATTTCATAGCCACGATTACGGATATGTCCGGCATTACGCACCTGCGACGTGTACCCACTGGCAGCAGTAGTAGCTAGTTTCAATATTTGATTACGACTATCGGTCTTATAGTAAGTGAAATCCAAGTATAGGCGATTGTCCCAAAAAGCCGCCTCGAAACCAGCTTCTATAGATGACGTATTCTCCGGTTTTAGATTCGGATTCATACCAATGGTAGAAGAACTTTGAAGTGGATTCCCATTGAAAGCTGTTTCTGAAGTAAAGACCGTTGCCAATTGATAAGGATTGGCATCTGCTCCCACTTGAGACCATCCTCCACGTATTTTTAGGTAGTTAACAGCTTTACTTCTCCACCCGAAAGCTTCAGAAAGCAACACACTAGCCGTCACCGAAGGATAGAAATAAGAATTGTTGTCCACAGGTAGTGTAGACGACCAATCGTTCCGTCCTGTTATATTCAAGAAAGCCCAACGACGGTAATCCAGTTGTATGGAACCGTAAAGACCATATTGCCGTAAACGGTAGAAATCATTGGACGAAGTGAGCGGATCACGCGAGTTAGTCAATGTATAAAGATCAGCAACCGCCAAACGAGGAGCAGCCTGATAATTATTCTCATATTGTTTGTTACGTACATTAAAACCCAGAAGAGCGTCAATTCCCCAATTTTTATTCAACTGTTTGATATAAGTCGCCAATACTTCTGTGTTATTCTCTTTCACCGTATAGGCATCTTCAGCATAACTGCCGTAAGGCGAACCGGCACCTGCACTCCCCCATTTTACTTTGGATTTCCTCCGGTCATTATACCAGTCGGTACTAGTACGGAAACGCACATTCAACCCATCTGTCAGACGGAATTCGGCATGCAGATCACCTATCAGACGATGACGTTCCTGACTCTGTGTATTATAAGAAGCACTCCAAAAAGGATTGTCGTAATAGCTTGAATTCCAGTTGCGAGTATAGTCCGCCTTCAATGAGTTCGTATCCACTTGACGTCCGAACCACAAGAACTGAAGCATAGGACTGTTAGAACGTACGTTACTGCCCGAGGGGGTAGCTGACCCCGGTAAACTGGGAGCTGTATAAACGATGTAATTGGCCGTAGCTCCCACCACAATCCATTTTGCCAGATGGTAATCCGTATTTAAGCTGATATTCGTCTTATTAGTTCCAGCATCAGGAACGATACTGACTTGTTTTTCGTAGTTATATCCTACACGGAACTGGTATTTGTCGTCTCCACGGGCAATAGAAATACCGTTGTTTGTAGAAATACCCATGCGAAAATAATCGCGTACATTGTTGGGATGGGATACCCAAGGAGTAGCCACACGATTACCGTCAGCGTCCAATGGGCTATCGAACTGAGGAATCAACAAACCAATATCAAGACGTGGCCCCCAGCTTTCGTCTACCCCATCATTCACACCTGCACCCTTGCCATCTACATAACTGAACCGTCCCCCTGCCCCTTGTCCAAAAAGATTTTGAAACTCCGGCAAGGTAGCAACAAAAGAGACTTGCGTGGAAGAATGTAATGTAATCCCTATCCCTTTCTGCCTTTTGTCTCCTCCCTTAGTAGTGATGACAATAGCACCGTGAGCAGCACGCGCACCATAAAGGGCAGCGGCATTCGGACCTTTCAATACAGTAAGTGTTTTTATGTCTTCCGGATTCAGGTCTGCTATTGCATTTTTAAAATCACGTCCGCTGGAACGTGCATTAAGCTGCGAATTATCCACTGGGATTCCATCCACAATAAAAAGCGGTTGATTCTCACCTGCAATAGAAGTTTCACCACGAATAACAATGCGACTGGAACCAACATCTCCTTGTGTATTGGTAATACGCACACCGGCTATCTTACCACTCAACGAATTTAACAGATTATTATCTTTCCCTTGCACCAAAGCATCCTGTTTTACTTCCTGTGCCGTATAGCCCAATGCCTTTTTCTCGCGTGAAATACCCAAAGCCGTTACTACTACCTCATCCAGCAGATGCGTATCACTCTTCAGTGTTACCGATACCTGTGGTGCAATAGCTACCTCTTTTGCCATCAGACTAATGTAAGAGATTAGCAGCCGGGTGGCTGATGGCGGGAGTCCACTCAGTTCAAATCTCCCGTTGACATCAGTTACGGTACCCAATGCAGTTCCTTTTACTATAACTGAGGCACCGATAACCGGCTCCCCATCTTCTTCTGTGGTGACGATGCCCCGCACTGTTGTCACCTGTGCTGCCCCTTGTATCACTCCTATTGCAAGAGCAAGCAAAAATAAATGAATCCTTTTACCCATTATTGTTTACTGTTAAAATGATGGGGCAAAGGTATTAGATATATACAAACTGATAAATCCCGTATGAATGGCATTTTATATACCATATTTGCGGTATATTTACAGTTTCGTATATGACTTTTGGATTTTTGCTTCTAATCCTTTTTATTATCCAAAGCCTGTCTGACATCGTCAAACAGATCATCCACATCCTCCAAACCAATTGAGAAACGGATAGTCGTATCCAACACATCCATGTCCTGTCGCTGTTTATCAGTAAACGGTCCAAAAATAGTACTTGCAGGATGAATAGCAAGCGTCTTATTGTCAAACAAGTTAGTAGCGCGACGTATCAATTTCAGTCGGTTGATGAAAGCAAAGCACGTCTCTTTACTTTCCAGGTCTATCGTAATCATAGCACCGGCAGTCGGACCAAACTGTCTTTGTGCCAAAGCATAGTATGGATTATCCTTCAGCCCCACATAATTCACACGTTTGACAGCAGATAATATGCGAAGCTTACCAGCCAACATAGCGGCATTGGCAGACTGTATCCGATATCGCGCGTCCAATGTTTCCAATCCGATAGTATGCATATAGGCCACATGAGGAGTCATATAAGCTCCCAGATTGAGTAACATCTCTGTACGCATACGTTTACCGAATCCCGGACATGTACCATAATCAATTACTAAACCACCAATGGAAGTGGCTCCCCCTGATAAATATTTGGTACTGGAAACCACTTCAATATCTACGCCTAAGCTATGTGAATCGAATTCTGTGAAAGGAATAAGCGTAGTATCAACGATGAGAGGAATTCCCCTTTCATGAACTATCCGTGAGAGCGCCTGTAAATCCGCCACTTCCATCTGCGGATTGGTGATAATCTCCATATAAATGCAGCAGGTATTACTGTCTACTACTTTCTCTACTGCTCCAATGTCTGTCAAATCACACAATCTAGGTTCCACCCCGAAGCGGGACAATGTACCAGCAATAAACGAATAAGTATTACCAAACAAATGACGCGATGTAACTATATTCTTTCCTGCAGCTGCAATTGAAAATAATGTATTACTAATAGCAGCCATACCGGAATTGAGGGCTATGACTTCTGCTGCCCCCGTAAGTTCCTTCACCTTATTCTCAAAAAAAGTCACTGTGGGATTCATCACTCTGGAGTAATCCGGAGCATCTGTCCGCCCGCAAAAAGCATCAGCCATGTCATCGGCATTGTCAAATTCATAAGCCGCTGTATGGTAAACCGGCATACTGATAGAATTGTAAGCATCTCTTCTTTGGAACTGCGTATGAATCGCTTGGGTCTGTTTTTTCATCATTCTATTCATTAATATTATAACTATCAAATCTCGTACAATAAGAACAAAGGTAGATATAAAAACTGAAATCTGACAGTAGATAAAAACAGATATTTAACTGATAATAAGCATTTTGGAATAATATTCTTTAAACCGATAAATTCAATCTAAAAAAAGAGTGTTTATTCTAAAATAAACAGTTCAAATAGTGTTATTTTCTATTTCAACAGAAACCGCCCCTTTTTATGCTTATCTTATTCACATACACAAAATAAAAAATCCCCGTAAAGTACTACTTTACAGGGATTTATCTATTAATTGAAGCGGAGAGACAGGGATTCGAACCCCGGGTACCTCGCGGTACAACGGTTTTCAAG
>ERZ857982.3243-NODE-3243-length-11344-cov-2.874745_pt1 | contig 11344 bp, 12 predicted proteins | sample MGYA00519955_ERZ857982 | MGnify/ENA primary metagenome ERZ857982 (study PRJEB31778, sample SAMEA3449416) | human gut metagenome | biome: human gut; feature: human-associated habitat; material: faeces | place: United Kingdom | collected 2010/2012 ... | reverse complement strand
AGGCTAAGTCTGCATTCGATATATCCAAGTCCAGTTTCCTCTGGAGTCTCAACAAACTCGTAAACTTCTGCGGTAAATCCGTAGTAGGTTTCGCAGGTTACAAGAACCTTTTCCCCATATTTCAAAACCGCTCCGCTTGGTCCAACCTTCATCTGTAACTTTTCCATCGTTGTAAATTCTGTCATGGCTAATGCCCTCCTTGTTTTCTTTTGGTAGGTACATATTCGCTCTAAAAGTCAGATATATCCAGTCTTATCTGCCTGTAAATGTACCAAACAATAAGATCGGATATTGTGTATATTAGCACTCGCCTGTCAGTATAAATTTTGCATAATCTCCCTTGTGTTCCTCAATAAAAACCACAAGTTCATAAAACTTCATCTCATCGGCAATTACCTGAACCATATTCGTGTCAAACATATTGGTTCGCCCCGTAGCCCTGACAGCAAGTATCTGCTCCTTTATTTTTTCTGTCATCAGTCCACCTCATCCCTGCACTCAGTCATTCCCAGACAAAGCTGTGTATATATGGTGGCATATCTCTCCTGCTCGTTTCCTTCCGAACCTGCCATCGCTTTCAGGAAGAAGGCTTGTGCCTCCTCCCTTGACTGCCATGTATCCTTTTTCCCGTAGCAAATGGTTGTTATCTGCTCCATATCTGCCTCCTAGATTTTTCTGCATCGGTCTTCCCCATAAACTACATGAAGACTGCTGCCGTTATCCCATTTAACCATTATGGAACCTGTGTCATCCACACCCCTTACTGTTCCTTCCGTTCCAATTGGCGGTGCTTGCATATCATCCATCCGCTCAAGAACCACACGGCATCCTTTAGGATACTCATTCCGTACCTTCTCCACTTCTTCTCTGCTTGGAAATCTCATGCTACTCATAATAATATCCGACCTCCTTCAATAGATGCTGTTCGACTCTTTTTCCAACGCTGTCGTAAAGAGCCTGTTCAAGAACCGTCTGTTTAAATCCAAATCGGCAGTACCCCTCAAGGCAAATATCATAATAATGCTTTGTCGGGCATCCGAGCGGTCTGTCCTCATGCATGATGTAGATAATGGCTTCTGTTACATCATCTGTTTTCTCGCCAATAAAGGATTGCACTTCCACTTCCATCGTTTTCTTGTAATAAAACGATGGATAACCTTCGTAACGGTCAAGATAATGTTCATCCCTTTCACTAATCCGCCAAACCAGAACCGGAACCATACTTCCCTTCTTTGGCTCAACCGTCAGATAACTTCCTGACTGGCTTCCTTTGAAAAGAAGCTGATAATCCTTAAGTTCTGCGGTCCCCACATATACTGCATCGGGACATCTCTGTGCCATTTGTGCCATTGACAGGTTGCTGCCATAGGCTAAATAATATTTATTCATATTCATCCATCCTTTCTGAAGGGTTCTTCCCTTCTACCACCTTAAGACCGCCGAAGCGGTCGGTGGGCCTCAAAGCTGAATCCTTCAAGCTGCCCTGCCGTGTCTGAAGGCTGTATCCCCTTCAAGGTTTTTGGTAAGGATGTCTCTTGCTGTTGCAAATTCATCTCCGATGAAGCCGAGTCTCAAAAGCCATGTTCTCATTGCGTATTTTGGATTTTCAACCTGTGGCTGTTTCGGGCTGGCACTCGCTACCGTTTTCGCCATCTGGCTGAGTGCGAGGCAAAGCTGTATGTAACTCTTAAGTTCTCCTGCGTGTAAACCGCCCTTTCTTCCGTTGCCAGCGTTGGCAAATTGGAAACATCTGAACTCGATGGTTTTATGTGTGAAGCAAGCGTGGTAATTCAGCATTCTGTATCTTGAATCGTTGTAATGCTGATTTCTGCTGCCCCATACTCCTTCGTACCAAATGTCTGCAAGCTGTTCCATTGTCTTTGGCTTTCTTCTGTTCAGCCTTTCAAGGAAGGAAGGGTCAACCGTTCTGCAGTATCTGTTGATTCGGTTTCGGTCAAGTCTCATTGCGGAAATCAAAAGGCTTTCGTGGCTTGCCATGATGTTCGCAAGGTTTCTGAGGCTCTTTGGAGTGTGGCCATTCAATCCGATGTGAATGTGTACTCCGCACATGTGGGCAGGGTCGCTTTTTGCTCCCTTATGTCTTAGCTGTCTTAAAATCTCCTGCAAATCTGGAATGTCCTCGTAGGTAAGAATCGGTGTTCCAAGTTCTGCCTTCTCGTCATCGGAAGCTGCCTGAATGCTTGAATCTCTTGTGATTTTCCATTCTCTTCCCTTATTGTCCTTGCATGCCCATGCGCTGTAGCTTCCTCCAATGTACTTTACCGTTCCTTCGGTATGAAAATACTCTGCAATCGTTCTCGCTGCCTTTTCCCTTGTGATGTTGTACATCTCAACCTCAACCCCAATGGTCTGCTTTTTCATTTCCTCAATCTGAATTCTTGTTTTTTCGTTCATTCTATGTACCTTCCTTTCGGCTGTTTGTTTTCCCTTTCGGTAGGTACATATTCGCTCTAAAAGCACATATTATCCAGTTAATTCGGAGGCATAATGTACACAAATATTTACTGCTCATATCCATATGAAATTGTGTATTTTATAGCAAAATCCACCCCTCTGCTATTCAGCAGATTCGGTGGATTTCTTACTGTTTCGTTCTTTCCATTTTTCCTTATCTTCCTCGGTTCGGAATGCGGTATGCCCTTTCAGTCTGGAAAGAAATACCTTTCTTGTTTCCTTTCCGTCCTTACCTCCAAGACCGATTCTGACAAGCCAGACTCTCATGTAATATTTTTCATTTTCTTCGATGGTAGCCTTTGGACTTACTCTCTTTGCTTCCTTTGCCGTCTTTGCCATGCAAGCTGCCAATTCAGCATAGGCTCTCGCTTCATCCTCGTTCAGCGGAAATCCGCAGAAAAATATTCTGTCCTCCCCAAAGGCAAGCCCCTCTATACTTTCTTCTTCCGCAATCTGTATCACTTTCTCAAGCGGTATGTTTTCTTCCGCATCCAATCTCTCTACCAGCTTATCGGAAATTCTGAATACCTCTTTTCCGACTGCTTTTTCCAAAAGGTACTGTTTGCTGTGAATCATGTAAATAAGATTTTTAATACCCTCTGCTGTGAATCCCTCTATCGGAATCCCAATGTTAAGTCTGTCTGCTTCGCCTTCAGCAAGACCTCTCGCTACTAATTCATTCTGCATGGTAAGTGCTGCCTCCTCGGATTCGTGTTCCACGTTGCCATCACGATCCACTGTATACTCCCCGACCTTGTATCCAAAGGATGGTGGTCCCTGATATTTTGCTTTTACATTAAGGATTTCCTCCATCGCTTTTACAACGTCTTTTCTGTTTTCTGCTGTTGTTTTTACCTTCATTTGCTTTTCCTCCATTCAATTTGGTACTACATATATCACTCTGAATGGAGGAAATAGCAAGTTATTTATTCACTAATTTTCCCGTGATTCCGGCAGTGACATTGCCACCGCAAATGCCACAGTAGCGGTCACCGCATTCCCTGCCTGTTTGTAAAGCTGTGCATCCGAATTAACAGATGCCGCTTTATCAAATAAAACATCCGGGAAACCTTGCAGACGGAAACACTCTCTCGGAGTGAGCCTGCGGATTCTTCCGCACTTCATAAGAGTCCCCATTTGCCCGGAGCAATCCAATGTCTGGGAACAGCCTTTTCCAACCCTTCCCCTTCTGGTATCGCTCTCGGGATATGCAAGGCTAATACCATCACCAACGTGTGCTTCGTCATACCCCTGTTTTGTACCATTTCTGACACGGAGCATGGTTTCCTCATTCTGTTGCACTTTCTCACACACAAACACACCATGTCTGTCCTGTGAGGTAAGCGTGAACATCGGCTCTCCATCTTCTTTCATCCGTCTGCCATTCTGCCTTTTCTCCATACGTTCCGGTGTCAGAACCGGATGCACTTCCATAACTGCAGAATTCATTGCAGTATGATTTACCATCCCGGAAGTATACCTTGCAGTTATGCATCTGGCATTTTCCGTCAGCTTTGGAGCATGGTTGCTCTGATCAATAAATATCCTCGTGCCACAGCCTTTGTTTACAGTAACCGTTGGTGCAATTCCGTCTTCATGATAAACATTTCCACCCTGCCCATGACCACTCGGATTCAGATTGCCCATAAGATACAAGCCTGTCTTGGCTCCTACACCTCCGGCATTTCCAACGAGGGTAGCTGATATGCCATCCGTGCCATATACACGGTATCCCTGCATCCCACCTACAAGTTGGTTAAGAGTTGCTGCGTTTTCTCCGCAGAGAGGTAATATTTCTCGTCCACCTCGGCTTCTAAGATTTGCGATAATGAACACACGTTCCCTGTTTTGGGGGACTCCGAAGTCTTTTGAATTAAGCACCTGCCACCGACAGTCATACCCCGCTTCGTCCATTTCAGACAGAACGCTGGCAAAGTCGAAGCCTGAATTAATTGATAACAGGTTCTTAACGTTCTCAACAAGTAGGTATGAGGGTTTAGCACTTTCCTCTTTGCCTTTGAGGAGGTCAATAATGTTGTAATATATTCCACTTCTTTTTCCGACCAGTCCCCGCTGTTTTCCGGCAACGGAGATGTCCTGACATGGGAATCCGAAGCACCAGATGTCTGCATAGGGGACATCTTCTGATTTAAGTTTTGTGACATCATCTGCTTTCCACTCTCCTTCCGTGTCGTACATTGCTTCATAAGAAGCCCTCGCAAATCTGTCATATTCACAATAACCGATACACCTATGGCCGGCAGATTCCAGACCAAGTCTGAAACCGCCTATGCCTGAACATAAATCAAGGAAGGTCAGCTGTTGCATTGGCTTCACCTTCCTTCCCTAAATCCCGATATGAAATTTTCACATTATTTCTAATAACGAAAACATCATCGGCAGAGCCTTTCATCTCCATATAACGGTTGACGATGACATCCACAAACTTCTCTTCCAGCTCCACACCATAGCAAATACGCCCTGTCTGTTCACAAGCCATAAGTGTCGAACCGGAACCAAGAAACGGGTTCAGAACCACACATCCCATCATGGAAGAATTCTGTACCGGGTATGCCATCAGAGCAATCGGCTTCATAGTCGGATGGTCTTTGGATGCCTTCGGACGGTCATATTCCCAAATGGTGGTCTGCTTCCTGTCGGAATACCACTGATGCTTACCGCCTTTCTTCCATCCGAACAGACACGGCTCATGCTGCCACTGGTACGGGCTTCTTCCAAGAACCAGTGCGTTCTTCTTCCAGATGCAGCACCCGGAAAGATAAAATCCGGCATCCTTGAATGCCTTTCTGAAATTCAGCCCTTCCGTATCTGCATGGAAGATATAGATGGAGCCGTCATCCGTCAGATGCCCGTGCATCTGCTGGAACGCTGCCAGCAGGAACTGGTAGAATTCCGAATCGCCCATGTTGTCGTTCAGGATCTTGCCAGCCGTTTCTTCCACATCCACGTTATAAGGGGGATCGGAAAGTACCAGATTTGCCTTGGTGCCGTCCATCAGGGTATCGTAGCATTCTGGCTTGGTGGAATCGCCGCACAGAACGATGTGCTTACCCAGATGCCAGAGGTCGCCCTCTTTGGAGAAGCACGGCTGCTTCAGCTCCGATTCCACATCGAAATCATCTTCCTTGACCTCTTTGCTGTGAACCTTGTTGAACAGCGTCTCGATCTCCGGCGGTTCAAAACCGGTCTTTCCAAGATCGAAGTTGGAATCCTCAATGTCCTTCAAAAGATCAGCCAGCAGGGAATCATCCCAGGCACCCGTGATCTTGTTGAGTGCGATGTTCAGGGCTTTCTCTCTGGTCTTATCAATGTCCACCACCGCACAAGGCACTTCTGTGTATCCCAGTTCCATTGCAACAGTCAGTCTCTGATGGCCGCCGATGATCGTCATGTCTGCATTGACCACCAAAGGATCTGCGAAGCCGAACTCCGTAATGGAGTTCTTGATTTTCTCGTACTCTTTATCCCCCGGCTTCAGCTTTTTCCGGGGATTGTATGCAGCCGGCTTGAGTACGGACACCGGCAGCATCTTCAGTTCAGCAGTCGCTTTCATGTAGGTTCCTCCTAATTCAGATTCCCATGCGAATGACCCCTGAAAACGGCACGAAAAAGGAGCCGAACAAAAAGCCCGACTCCATCTCATCTCCATCTTCCTGCGGCTGTTCAGCCATCTCGCACCATTCCGGGTTTTCCCCATTCACAGATGCCAAGACCTTATCTTCCGCATCGTCAATCGCATGTACACAGATACCCCCGGTGTTGAACAATGGGTACACACCGATCACCTTTTCACTCATGCTCCTTCGCCTCCTTCATTCCATATCGAAATTCAAAATAACAATTTCTGCTGCAGAACATCCGCTGACTCCTGCTTTCGCAGATTGCCGTAAACGGACGGCCACAGTTCTGACAGAATGCTACCCTGCCAGCCTTTTCCCGTTTATAATTCCTTCGTTCATATTCGGCATAGCACTCATCCGAACAATATTTTCTCGGCGCACCTCTTCCACTCTGCCCGATGATTCTTCCACAGACTGGACATCTGCGTTCTTTCACTCGGCCCGGCGGCACCAGATGGCAGCTTCCTATTTCCGGCAATCCCAGTTCCCGGCAGTAATCCATCACCTGTTCCACAGGCATTCCCGTCTGCTCTGCGATCTGAGAAAGTTTCGTTCCAGAAAGCCGCAGCGTCCTCACCTGCTCCCTGGCAGTATCAAACGCCGTTCCTTCAAAAACACAATCCATACGGATGCCATTTCTTCTGACATCCCGTTCAATACTCAACGGCTGCATCTTTTGCCTCCTTTCCTCTGCCCCGGTTGGCACAAGCCCGGCTGCAATATTTCCGTTCCAACCCGTACTGATGCCGGTAGGAAAACTCCCTGCCGCACGCCGGACAGATCTTTGACCGCACTGTTCTCCAGTTTTCCGGCTTTGGGTGGGTGTTGTTCCATCTTGACCGGCATTCCGGTGAGCAAAACTTTCTCGGTCTGCCTTTATGATTCGGTACAATGGCTGTACCGCACTGAGGGCAGAAGGAAAAAGCCATGTCCTTGATCATCTCAGATGTATAATCTTCCATCCGCCCTCACCTCACTCTCATTTTTCGCCGTTTCTTCGGCGGTTTCTTAGAAAAATCTCATAATTCATACGAAAAGCGGCGAAGTGGAAATCGGCCCTGTCCCGCCCGGTTGAATTGTTGTTGCGGCGGCCGATTCTCGCTCGCCCTCGCTCCTCCCGGAACAAGCAAAAATGTGCGAAAGCCCCCTGTCTACGAGAGGTTTCACACACTTTGGTTCATTTCGGGGAAAAAGAATGGCACCGGAACGAAAGCTCCGATGCCTGTACATTTTCGTGTTTCATTTTGCGCCGTTAATCATCTGACCCCCCGGCCTATCAATTTTGCGGTTTTTCACAGAAAAGGGGCCACCGGTCTCCGTGTGACTTCACCGTAGAGAAGTGACCCCGGCCCCCGGCGGGGGTGTCAGTAGGTGTAGGTCGGGTTGATGTCTTCGGTCAGCGTCTTCTTATCGTGACAACTCTTGCAGAGAGACTGCCAGTTGTTCTGGTCCCAGAAAAGTTTCTGGTCACCACGGTGTGGAATGATGTGATCCACAACCGTTGCCCGGACGTACTTGCCCTGCTTGGCACACTGCACACAGAGTGGATGAGCTTCCAGATACGACTTTCTGACTTTCTGCCACCGCCTGTTGTACCCTCGCTTCGCTGCCGGGCGGGTCACCTCTGGATGGAGAGGCAGGTGCTTCTCACAGTAGAGCCGGCCGGCTTCCACCAGCTCCGGGCAGCCGGGGTGATGGCACGGTGTCTTTGGTCTGTACGGCATGGGTCAGTCCTCCCACGGAAGACCAGCCTTACCGAAGTGACCGTAAGCACTGACCTTGTTGTAGTCTACATCCAGCAGACCCAACCGCTTGATGATCCCCTGCGGAGTCAGGTCGTAGCTGTCATGGACATAGGCTTCAATGAAGTCCAGCGACTGATGCTCCGTGCCAAAGCACTCCACCGACACACCGACTGGCTGTACCACGCCGATGGCGTAAGCCAGCTGAACTTCGCACTTGTCAGCGTAGCCCGCCTGCACGATGTCCTTGGCAATCTTTCTCGCCATGTATGCTGCGGAGCGATCCACTTTGGTGGGGTCTTTCCCGCTCAGAGCGCCGCCACCCATACGACCGATACCGCCGTAGGTATCGCACGCCAGTTTCCGACCAGTCACACCACAGTCGGCGTAGCTGCCGCCCAGCACGAATCGACCGGTCGGATTGACCAGCTTCGTGAAGTCACCATCCAGACCGTACTCGCAGGCGGCCAGCACCATCATGGATTCGATGATGTGCCGGAAGTCGCTGACCTCCACATCCGGGCTGTGCTGCACGGAGCAGAGGAAGGTAGTGATGCGTCCGGTGTCGTAGTCGTAGCTGACCTGTGCCTTGGCATCTGCACGGAACATCTTAGACGGATGTGCCTTGAGAAGCTGCAGGAACTTGGTGGCGACCATGTACGGGATCGGCATCTGCTCTGCCGTCTCGTTGGTGGCGTAGCCGTACATGATACCCTGGTCACCGGCACCGCCCTTATCCACACCCATTGCAATATCCGGTGACTGCTTGTCCACCAGAATGCCAATGCGAAGAAGCTCGGTCAGGTTCCACCCCAGCTTTTCGGCACCGACGCGGTTGAACACATCGTGAACGATCTGGTTGTAGTTTGGCCGATAGTCGGTGGTGACTTCGCCGGCAATAAAGAGCTGGCTCTTTTTCAGCAAACACTCGATTGCCACACGGGCGTTCCTGTCATGCTGAAGGATGTCGGTCACAATAGCATCTGCGATCTGGTCACAGATCTTATCGGGATGACCATTACTAACCTGTTCACAGGTAATAATCTTACTCATGTTCTGTCCTCTCTTTCTTGTATCACAAAGCAGGCCGCCTTTGCCCATGCCCACAAATAGGCTCCCACAAAGACTGCCTGCCCTGTCTCTGTTCATGGTTTCCGTTCATTCTCTTACTTCCCTTTCTTCTTCTCAACTCATGTAGCATGTAGCAACCATGTAGCTGAATTTTATATAAGAAAGCTATAAAAGAAAGTAATAATAAAAAAGGTTATGAAATCTCGGCTACAAACCAGCTACATGCTACAAAGCACCCAAAATCAGAAAAAAGGATCACAAAAGACTGTCCTTTGGCTTATATGCATCCTGTACCGTCAGGTCTTCCGCTCCATCTTCCACTTCCTTGAACCTGCAGTCCATGATCAGCGTAGTCTGTCCGCCACCGCCTTTGGGACGCTTTCGGGCCACTTTAAAATGCACACCGATAGCATTTTTAAAGTTCTTCTGGTTCTCTGAGGAATACCCGTTCTCCTCACACCACTTTGTGTACAGCTGGTATGCTGCTGCCGTCCGAAGTTCCGATCCTTCCTCTTTTTCAAGCCACGCCTCAATGAACTGCCCGATCCGATCAGAATCATCCTTGTAATCTTCCGTGGCTTTTGTGACCGCCTGCGGAAGTTCCAAACCGCGCTGGCAGAACTTTTTGTAACCTTCCAGACACCAGTTAAAAATACCTGACAGGTTCTCCGGCTTCGCAAACTGTCCCTTCAACCCCTGGTCTTGTTCTCCCTCTTCAAAATGACGGTTGAACGGGATGATCTTCAGTCGGCCGGATTGGAACAAGGTCATATCATTGACATTGGGCAGGTAGTTCGTATTGATAAAAATCTTGAACACCGGCACAAAATCAAAGCTGTTCTCATTCAGGAAACGGGCATTGATGGTGTCGTTGCCGGTCATTCTTTTTACGAGAGCTGCATTGAATGTGATCTTCTTCTCCGGCTCAGAGATATTTACAAATCTGGAACCTACCAGACGAGCCACTTCTTCCGAAGGTCCGCCTGTGTTCCCACCACGGAATTTCGCTGCCAGCATATCCGGGTTTGAGGTTTTGCCGTAGTCGCCCATGATCTTCAGGAAGGTTTCCATTGCAGTACCTTTTCCGTTTCGGGAAGTGGCACCGTAAAGGATAAACATACACTCCTGCGAGGTATCTCCTGTCAGGGCGTATCCCAAAGAACGCTGAAGGAAGTCTGCCAGATCCGCATCCCCGCACATGACCTCCTTGATAAACGAGTGCCAGCGTGGACAGTCTGCATCCGGGTCATAGGTAATACCGGATTCCATTGTGAGATAATCCTCCGGCCGATGCTCCCTGAATTCCAGTGTACGCATATCCAGTGTTCCATTTTTGCAGTTGAAGAAATACTTGTTCCTGTCGAATGCCTGCATGGAGATCGGATACACGGACATGGCATCTCTCAGCATCGTTTCCCGGTTCTTACGCAGCTGCAGCTTTCGGACACGGTCGATGAACCGCTTCCTGGCATCCTCTTCGGTGATTGTCAGTGCAAATACATACAGCTTGTCCGCCAGCAGCTTTGCCAGTTCCGATACCTTGAGATTGCCTTTATCCGGCCGCCAGACAGATCCGTCATAAACATACCAGCCTTTACGCTCACTGTTGTACCGGGCGATCTGCTTAAAATAATCCGCAAACATATTGCCCATGCCGATCTCATTTCTGCCATACCGGGCATTTGTGTGCGGTGCCATTTCTTCCAGCGTGATCGTGATCTTGGTGAGATCCGGCTGGAACTCGATATAGTCATCCTCATCCAGCTTGGAAAACTCCTCATCCACGATATCCTGCGCATTGACAGGCATATAGACAGCCGAACAGGTATTGACGGTATTGCGGATAGAAATCGCACCGTAGGTCGAACCAGCCTGCTTTCTGTCCCACTTGTCACGCATCAGACCGGAAGTACGGAAGATACGGTCCATCTGCTCCTCATCACAGCCACACCAGAATGCCAGAATAGACAGCAATGCCATATCTGCATCCGACTGGCTGCCGTAAAGGTCTTCCCAGTCACCGGCAAAGAGTTTTTTGAACTTTTCCGAGTTGCTGGCTTCATTGGCGTGCGCGATGACAGCCTCATCGTCCAGGTACGAATGGTGCTGGAAATGAGTCTGCTGCACCTGCTTGTTTCGCTTCATCAGCGTGTCCAACAGTGTCGTCATTGCGGTTTCATCGTTCGGGATCTCACCTGTGCGGTAAACATCTCCCGTTACGGTGACGAAGCGGTTTGTCGCACCGGGCATATACACTTCCAGACCCTTGCTACGGTTGTTGATGTAGTAGACCGTCTTATCGTAGACGTAGTCTTCTGGTACCTGGAAGAATCCACGCAGACCTTTGCCGGACGGTGACTTCTCTACATACGCTGTAGGAAAGATTGAAAGTACGGTGTCCGCTGTGTCATTCAG
>ERZ857982.3235-NODE-3235-length-11362-cov-3.597064_pt1 | contig 11362 bp, 8 predicted proteins | sample MGYA00519955_ERZ857982 | MGnify/ENA primary metagenome ERZ857982 (study PRJEB31778, sample SAMEA3449416) | human gut metagenome | biome: human gut; feature: human-associated habitat; material: faeces | place: United Kingdom | collected 2010/2012 ... | reverse complement strand
TTTGCCCATGCTGCCTAAACCGACGATGAGAAGTTTCATACCAAAACGCTCCTTTGGGGGTCAAATTCCGGCACAGGGCCGTCATAAAAAACCTTGGATTTTGTAAAGTCAAAATGCTGCAATACAGCGCAGATTTTTCCGCTGGTGTCGCCGCCGCCGTAAGGGCTGACGGCGCTTGCCGCCACCGGGGCGAAGGCGGGGGAGAGGGCTTTGCGCATCGTGGCCTCGATGGCCGCCGCGTCGGGGACGCAGCAGAGAACGTTTGCGCAGACCATGCGCCCGGCCTGCCGCTTGCCGATGTTGACGGTGGGCACTTTAAAGGTCGGTGTCTCGACGACGCCCGATGACGAGTTCCCCGCCACCAGTGCGGCGCAGTCCATGGCGGAGAGATACCGCCGCAGGCCCAGGCTTTGCACAAAGCCCGCGCGGCCCGGGTGCGAGGCGGCGAACGCCTGCATCATCTCGGTGCAGACCTGCCCGCCTGCGTCGGCGTTCGACCCGGTGATAAGCCAGAACACGCTGTCCACCTTGTCCATGGCGCTGCACAGCGCTTGCACCTGCACGGCGGGCGACCCGGCGTCGGGGGCAGTCTCGGGGTGGTAGGTCACAAGCGCGAAGGGCTGCATCAAATCAAACCCGGTGGATTTGCACAATTCTTCGCGGCTCATTTTGGGCAAGGTGCGGATGTTTTCATCCCCCAGCCCGCCGACGCAGAACACGGTGTCGGGCGCTTCGCCCATGCGCACGAGCCGCGCGGCGCTGTCGGCGCAGGACGGAAAATGCACCGCCGCCATTTTGGAAATGCAGTGGCGGTAGTATTCGTCGGCTGCGCCCAAGGTCACGTCGCCGCCCGAAATATGGGCAATGGGGATATGCCGCGCGGCGGCCGCGGCGGCCACAGCGAAAATTTCAAAGCGGTCGCCCAGCAGCAGCACCGCGTCGGGGCGGTGGGCGGCAAAATAACTGTCAAAAACGTTGATAGTGCGTGCAATCGTGCAGGCAACCGGCTCGTCGGCGTCGTCGGTAAAAATTGGCAGGCGTGCGGCGATGGGAAAACCGTCGTTTTCGATTTCGTGTACGGTTTCGCCCAGCCGCGGGCAGAGGTGCGCGCCCGTCACGACAAGCTGCAAGTCGAGTTCGTCGGACGCCGCGACCTTCTGCACGACAGGCCGCAGCAGCCCATATTCCGCCCGCGTGGCGGTAACGATGCAGATGGTGCGCATATCACACCTCAATTTTTTCATCCTCCGCAAAATCGCGCTTGGCGGTCTGGCCCAGCACTTCATGCCAGCGCATGGGGGAAATGCCATCTCCCGGGCGCTTGGTGGTCAGGTTGTCCTCGGTGAAGACCTCGCCCGCCTTGATTTCCCGCGCGGCGACGATGCTCTTGCGGGCAATGGCCTTGTTGGGGGCCTCGCTGGCGGTCAGGTGCTTGTGGCCGTCACCCAGGGCGGCCTCCACATGGCGCACGGCGTTCACCATGGCCTTGAACTCTGCCGGGTCCAGGCTGGCCTTCTGGTCGGGGCCGGGCAGGGATTTGTCCAGCGTGAAGTGTTTTTCAATGACCTGCGCACCCAGCACGGCGGCGGCCACGTCGCACTCCCAGCCCGGCGTATGGTCGGACAGGCCCACCGGCAGACCAAACTGTTCGTACAGTTCCAGCATGGCGGTCAGGTTGGCATCCTCGTAGGGGGTGGGGTACTGGGTGTTGCAGTGCAGCACCGTTACCTCGGGGCAGCCGCCGTCGTCCAACACGCCCAGTGCATCGGTGATTTCATCCAGCGTGCTCATGCCGGTGGAAAGTAGCACAGGTGTGTGTAATTTCGCCATTTCTTCCAGGTACGGCAGGTTCGTGATCTCGCCCGACGGCATCTTGATGAGCGGCAGGCCCAGCGTGCCCAAAAACCGCACGCTGGGGATATCGAACGGTGCGGACAGATACTGGATGCCGATGGAATCACAGTATTCTTTCAGCTCCTTGTGCGCCTCAAACGAGAAATGCAGCTTGCGGATCATTTCCAGCTGGCTCTCGGCGGCGTCGGTGGTCTGCTTCTGATACTCGGCCTTCTCTGCAAATTTGCTCACGACCAGCTCGGGCACGGCGGTCTGGTACTTGACGATATCCGCGCCGCACTCCTTGGCAGCGCGGGCCATTTCCTTGGCCATTTCCAGGCTGCCGTTGTGGTTGACCCCGGCCTCAGCAATGATGGTTACAGGCATTTTAAAACTCCTTCCGCTGTGGCTTCCCCCTTGGGGAGAAGCTGTCCGCAAAGCAGACTGACGAGGGGGCCTTCCGGCAGGCTGCCCCACATCCGGCGCTGCGCGCCACCTTTCCCCAAAGGGGAAGGCTTTTATTTACTGCTGATTTTCCAGCTTTCGTCTCATTTTCTCCAGTTCTTCCAGCTGGCCCATGTCCATCCAGCTGCTCTCGCTGATGGGATAGACGCCGACCTTCTCCCCGGCCCGGCGGTAGCGCTCGATCACATCGGGGAAACCGATCTTCTCGCCGTCGCGCATTTCCTCCACGACGCGCGGCTCCACCACGTAGACGCCGGTGTTCGTCAAAAAGTCCAGCTCGGGCTTTTCGCGCATGGCGGCAATGCTGCCGTTCTCGCCAAGCTCCACCACGCCGTAGGGCACGGTGTAGTGCTTGAACGCGCAGATCATCGTGACCAGGTTGCCGTGGGATTTATGGTACTCATAAATGTCGCCGAAGTCTACATCCAAAAGCGTGTCACAGTTCGTAAAAAAGAACGGTGCTTTGACTTTTCCTTTCAGCAGGCAGAGCCCGCCGCCGGTGCCCATGAACACTTCCTCGTCGGCAAAGTCCACGGTATAGTCCTTTTCCAGCTCATTGAAATAGGACTTGATCATGCCCTTTTTGTAGTTCACGATCATCGTGAAATTGTGGCAGCCGAAGTCCCGGAACCGGTCCATGATCAGCTCGGCAATGGGCTGCTCGCCCACGGGGATCAGCGGCTTGGGCAGAATTTTTGTGTACGGGTACAGCCGCGTGCCCAGCCCGCCCGCCATCATCACAACGGGAATATCGACCTGCTTGCGGTTGTCCAGATCCAGGCCGTGGGCAAAGATGATGTCGGTGATGATGCCGCGCTTGTTCAGGACCGGCAGCGCGTCGATGCAATGCTCCTGCAAAATGCTGCGGGCCTTGCCGCGCTCGGACACCGAGACGCTCAGCGGATGATAGTTGGCCGCGTGGTCCACGGTCTGGTCCGGTGTGCCGCCGCGCAGGAAAAACTTGCGGATGTCACCGTCAGTGATGACGGCCTTCAGATGTCCCTCCGGTGCAATGAACAGGATGCGCTGGCCGGTCTCGTCCAGCTTGCGCAGCGTTTCCAGCACCGTGGCGGTGGGCTCAATAAAAAGCTCTTCTACTTTTATCAAGGGTGGTCCCCCTTTGCAATTACTTGGCCCCCTCTGCGAGGGGGCTCCCGCCGCAGCGGGTGGGGGAGAGAGCCTTACGGCTATCCGAAATATTTCGGGCAATGGCAAGGTTCTCTCCCTCCGGCCCTGCGGGGCCACCTCCCTCGCAGAGGGAGGCAAGGGCACTTACAGCCCCAGCACCGCTTCGATCACGCGGTCACAGTCCTCAAAGGACAGGTTCGTGGAGCAGGGCAGGTTGACAATATACTTGCGGTAGTCCAGCGCCTTGTCCAGACCGTAAGCCTCGTTGCGGGGGTAGTCGGCCTGCTCATGGATGAGCGCCCACACCGGGCGGGTCTGGATGTGCTGCGCCTGCAGCTTCTCGATCACCGTGTCGCGGTCCAGCCCGGAATCCTTCAGATACAGGCTGAAGAACCAGTGGTTGGAGCGGCACTCCCCCTCGCGGAAAGGCAGGATGCGCAGCCCCTTCACGCCGTCCAGCGCGGCCACATAGCGGTCATACAGCGCCTTTTTGTGGGCGATGAAGCCCTCGAGCCGCTCGAGCTGGGCAAGCCCTAAGGATGCCTGCACGTTCGTCATGCGGTAGTTGTAGCCGACCTCATCGTGCAAAAATTGCAGCAGATCGGTCTTGGCCTGGGTGGACAGATGCTTGGCGTGCTCGGCCCAGTCAGCGTGGTTGGACACGACCATGCCGCCTGCGCCGGTGGTGATGATCTTGTTGCCGTTAAAGCTGTAGCAGCCGATGTCGCCGATGGTGCCCGCAAACTTACCGGCAAACGGGCCGTCGGTGCAGCGGGTGCCGAGCGCCTCGGTGGCATCCTCAATGACGATGAGGCCGTAGCGCTTGGCTATCGCCATCAGGCGGGGCATGTCGGCCATGTTGCCGAACACATGCACGACCTCCAGTGCCTTGATGTGTGCGCCGGTGGCTTTGTTGTACAGCCTGCCGTCCCGCAGCTCGCAGCGGTTCGCACAGAAATCCTCGACGGCGTCGGGGTCAATGCACAGGGAGTCGTCGCAGCCGATGAAGATCGGCTCCGCGCCGACATAGCGAGTCAGCGGGTTGACGGCGGCGATGAAGGTCAGCGTCGGGACGATTACCTCATCCCCGCGGGTGATGCCCGCCGCCATTGCGGCCAGATGCAGCGCGCTGGTACCGGCGTTGCAGGCCACGGCGCGGGGCATGCCCACGTAAGCGGCCAGTGCTTCCTCGAACTCCGTGACCTTGCCTCCGCTGGTGGAAACCCACCCCGACGTGATGGCCTGCCCGGCCAGCTCGGCCTCGCGCACGCCGAAATTCGGAACAGAAAGAGGAATAAATCCAGACATAACAATGCCTCCATAATACAGCAGTCGCACCGGAATTGCCCGGTGGACAGAATTCTACAAATATTCTATTTTATTATACCGCTTTTACGGGGAGAGAGCAAGAAGAAAATGGGCTGGAAAAGCCTCCCTTGCCAAAGGGAGGCTTTAAAACGCAACCGCCCCATGCGCGGGTGTGCATGGGGCGGCTGGCTTATTTCAGAACGATCTTAGTTCTGCTTTTTCTTCATGTAGGCAGTCACACCCAGGCCCAGCAGGGCGGCGATGGCGATAATGGCAATCGGGACGATCGGCATTTCATCGCTGGTCTGCGGGATGGTGCTGGCCGTGGCGGCGGCAGTCTTGGCAGAAGAAGCGGTCGGGGCGTAGGTGCCTTTCACGTTCTTGCAGCCGGAGATCTGCTTCGTCTCCAGATGGCCGCAGGTGTCGCACTTGTAGCCGTCAGCCGTGGCCGTCCAGTTGTGATGGCCGCAGGCAACGCAGGTGTAGTACTGGCTGTCATCGGGGGTCGGCGCGGGGGTAGCCGTCGGGGCAGCGGTGGCAGCGGGCGCGGCCTCAACCGGCGCGGGGGTAGCCGTCGGGGCGGCAGTGGGTGCCGGGGTCGGCTCCTCCGGCGGGAACCAGACCTGCTCAAAGACATTGGTGCCTTCCAGCTTTTGGCCGTTCGCCGCCTTGTCGTACAGTTCCTTGGTCAGGGTCGTGTAAACGCCCTCAATGCCCTTGAAGGAAACGCCCTTCCAATCGCAGTAATCCTTCTTGGCAATCTCAAAACCCTTGCCGATATCTGCGGCGCTGAGCGCGTATTCCTTGCCATCGATGGTGACAGTAACGGTCTTGTTTGCCATAACGGTAAACTCGCTGAAACCGTCGGGGTTGACGAAGGTGATGGTCTTGACGATGCCGTTCTCGGTTTTCGTCTCGGTCTCATAATAGTAGATAGTGCCGTCCTCTTTGACGTGACGGACAAAGACCTTCTGGCCCTCGGGAATCTTCAACGCGGAAACATTGAGGGAGATGGCGACGGTAGGAACCTGATCTTCGGGCATGGGCTTGTCATTTTCCAGCGTAACGGTGTTGGATTCGGTCATGCTTTTGACATCATCAGCGACAGTCGCCTTGACATCATAGAGCATCTTGATATCAAAGGTCATGCTGACATCGGTATCATTGTTGGCCGCAGCCTTCGGCTTAACAACCAGCTTGGGGACAGCGACAATGGTGATATTTTTTGTAGCTGCATCCGGGTCAAAGCTTTGGTCTTTTGCCGCCTCTGTGATAGCGTCTTTAGCCGCACTAACAACTTTGTCGTCATTCAGCTTGACTTCTTCTTCGCCAATTTTAACGGTGGCTGCATTCTTGACGGCATCGGAGACGTCACTTGCGGAAACATCTTTGCTATCAGTAATAGTGGTGCTGGCCGCTGCACCTGCGACGTCCTTTTTATCAACATTTTCGGACTTGATATCCTCAACGTTACCTTCAACCTTGGTTTCCGGCTCTGCGGGCTTGGTGTCAACGGTCTTTTCGCCAACAGTGTAAGTGCCGTCAGCATTTTCTTTCAAAGCAAGACCACTTGCGAGATAAGAAGCGCTGAACTTCTTGGTGAACGTACCAGCAGTAACTTCAAATTTGGCACCAGTATAGGTTGCATCAGCTGCATCGTCAATGTTGCGCTTTTTCAGTTCGCCATTGATTTTACCACCGTTGATTGTGATGCTCGATGCAATGCTGGATTTATTGTCGTAGTTGGCAGCGGTCAAATTACCGTTTATTACGGCATCTCCACTGATAGTCACGCCGTTTGTGGCCGAATTCTTCCATACCCAAGAAGAAATGGCACCATTGAGCGTACCGCCAGTTACAGTCGTAATGCTGTCCCAACTCTGAAGCGTCTGCTCGGGAGAATTGAAAGTACCTCCCGTGATGTTTGTGGTACCACCCTCGGCCTTGATGACAATGAAATCGTTGTTGAAATTACCGTTATTGATGGTCATAACAGCAGAGGCGTTGTTTTGACCACTGACAACCAGAGACGAGAATTCACCGGTAGCTTCCACGGTGCCACCGTTAAAAGTCAGTGTGCCATCGTTGTACACGACGTACCAACTGTTGCCGCCGTTGCCGCTGGGGGTGCCAGCCTCCTGGCTGCGGGTGAAGGTGCCACTCTCAACGATAGCAGTAGCATCTTTCTCGTTGTACAGTGCCGCACGGCCATGGCTGACGTTATCCACCGTACCGTTTCCGGCAATCGTCAGCGTGCCGTTGTTGGTAATGGTATGCTTGCCAGCCGTATTCGTAATCTTGTGGTCATTCAAATTCAACTGAATGCTTTTGCCCGCGGGAATCGTGACGCTTTCCGTCACATCGCTCGTAAGAACGACCTGGTCCGCCGCGTAAGTGATAGCATCTTGCAGGGTTTTGTAGGCCTTGTTGGTGTCATTATCAACATAAGCAACATTCGCATCCTGCGGGTCGGCCGCTCCTGTCAACATGACGGCCTTGTCTTTCGTCTCCCCATCAGATTGGGTTTCAATCTGCGCAGAGGCAGCGGCTTCTTTCGTCGCTCCGTTTGTCGCTTCGTCCGCCAGCGCGGCAGTGCACACGGACACTGCCATGGCGGCGGCCAATGCGAAGGAAACGACCTTTTTAAAATGGGTCTGTTTTCTCATCGTTCGCTTTCCTTTCTCCTTATAAAATTTAACGATACCTAAATTTTACACCGGGGGGGGTGAATGTCAACGACAATGTGGGCATTTTGTGTATATTTCGCGTAAATTTTCACTTGTGCAAAAGAACCCGAGGCTGATTTGTGCAAAACAGAAAAAACGCGTTGTTGCATCATAACAAATTGAACACAAAAAGACGCCTTGCACCCGGCAATGCTTTCCTTTATAATGGGTACAAAAACCAGGGGGCGTTCTGCATGAAAAAAATCTGCCGCTGGGCCTGCCGCCACCGCGCGGGCCTGCTGGCCCTTGCCGTGGGCTTCGCGGCGTGGGGGCTGTTCTATATCGCCCGCCGCAGTACCGCCGCTATGGACTGGTGGCTCACATATGTTTCGATGCCCGTCAAGCGCGGCCTTTCCTTTATAGTAGACCCGCTGCCGTTCAGCGCGTGCGAGCTGGGCGCAACGGTGCTCATCGTCGGGGCGCTGGTGCTGCTGGCCCGCGCCGTGCGCCGCCGCAGGCTGGCGGCCTGGGCGCTGCATATGGCCGTGCTGCTGGTCTGGGGGTACGCGGGGGTCTGCGCACTGTGGGGCACGCAGTATTATGGCACGAATTTTGCCGCCCGCGCGGGCATGACCGCCCCGCCCGTCAGCACCGGGGAACTGGCCGCTGTGACCGACTACTTTGCCGACAAAGTCAACGCGGCGGCCCCGCTGGTGCAGCGGGACGAAAGCGGCGTGTTTGCCACCGACAAAACCGAAATCTTTGCCGGGTGCGCCCATCTGTACGACCCGCTGACCGAGCGCTGGCCGTTTTTGGCCGGGCCGGAGCGCCGCCCCAAGCCCGCCATCTACTCCAAACTCATGAGCGCCTGGGGCTTCACCGGATATCTCTGCCCGCTGGTGGGGGAGAGCACCCTCAACGTGGACAGCCCGGCGGTGTTCCTGCCGGTGACGATCGCCCACGAGTTGGCCCACCAGCGCGGCGTAGCGGCCGAGCAGGAGGCAAACTTCGTCGGCGTCATGGCGGCCACGGCCAGCGCCAACGCCGACTACGCCTACTCCGGCTGGCTGTTTGGCTACCTGCACCTGTCCAACGCGCTGTACGAGGCTGACCCCGCGCTGGCAGCGGCCAGCTACCAGACCCTTTGCGCCGAGGCCCGCGCCGACCTGGCCGCCAACAACGCCTACTGGAAGCAGTGGGAAGGCCCGGTCAAGCAGACGGGCGAAAAAGTCTACACGACCTTTTTGCAGGGGTACGGCCAGGACCTGGGTATGCGCAGCTATGGTGCGTGCGTGGATCTGCTTGTGGAAGAATTTTTGACCAATACAACTTCTTGCGATTGACAGTGCCCCGCACCGCTAGATGCCCGGAAAGTTGTTTCCACAATATCACAATTCTTAACAAACGGCCCACCCGGATGTTGAAAATTTCGGCGTTTTTCAGCGCATTTTTCGCCCCTCGCCCCCTTGCGGTGGGGGCTTTTTTCATGGTATGATTTATGGTATAGCAATTTAGAATTTTAAACTGTGAGGAACAGGAATGTTTAATAAAAAGAATCCCATGCGGTATTTCTCGGGCAGCACGTTTGCGCGGCTGCCGCTGTATAAGCTGGCGGCGGGCGGCACGGCTGTCGCGCTGACGGCCAGCATCGGCTTGGGCGCGTTCGCGGCGGGCGTTACGCCGTTCAACCTGCCCACGGCCACCCCGGCCCCGGTCGTGACCGCCACACCGGAAACGGCAGCCACGCCCACGCCGTCGCCGTCCCCCACGCCCAGCCCTACGCCGGTGCCGGACCGCACCCTGACCATGGAGGCCACCGTCGTGCAGCAGGACGTCGGCGTGACGCTCTACGTGGACCCGCTGCCCGAAGCCACAGCAACGCCGGAACCCACGGCTCTGCCGTCTGCGTCGCCCAAGGCTGGCGCGGCGGCGGCGTCCGGGGCTAAACCCACGGCCACGCCAAAGGCGACCGCCACCCCGACCCCGACGCCCACCGCCGCCCCGACCGAGGACGACGAGCAGGAAAAGACCCCGCTGCTGGGCGTTGAGGGCACCATCACCCTGACCGACGCCAAGGGCAACGCCACCGACTACGCGCTTGACCCCGAGACCGGCACCGCCCTGGCCGAGGACGTGGAACCCGGCGACTACACGCTGGCCCTGCAGCCCATCGAAGGCTACACCACCCCCGAGGCCCAGACTGTAACTGTGAAGGAAAAGGTCGTCTACAAGGCGGATGTACAGGCTGTCAAGGAAAAGATCGTCCAGGCAAGCCAGGTCAACGAGAGTGCCGAGGATTCCGGCGTCAGCAACGCAGGTTCCGCGCCCATCGTCGAGGAAGTGACTGACACGGTTACCTATGCCGAGAGCGACAAGACCGAGACCGGCACCAAAACTACTTACACGGCCAAGTTGAGCAGCAGCGGCCACCTGCTGCTGGCCGACGGCACCGAGACCCCCTATCTGCCCGTCTACCAGGACGGCACGCGGGATCTGATCGGCGCGACCCGCGACCCAAACTACGCGGCCAACACGAACACTTCTGCCTGGCTGCCCGGCGCAGCGGATTCCATTCAGCTGCTGGGCGCGGCCAACACCCGCATGGCGTGGGCACACCGCGCCGATGAACCCGCCGTGCAGGAGGGGGATGAGGCGGTCTCCGTCGCCGAGGAGACGCCCGCTCCCACCGAGGCTCCCACTCCGGAACCGACGGCAGAGCCTACTGCCGAGCCCACCGCAGAGCCGACGGCAGAACCAACCGCCGAGCCTACACCGGAAGTGACGGCGACGCCCGAACCAACGGCCGCCCCCACGAACACCCCGGCCCCGACCGAGGCCCCCACCGCCACGCCGGATCCCACGGCGGGCTGGCCTGACAATATCGAGGCCAAGGATCTGGCGAGCTACGGCTTTGACGTGACCAGTTCCGACGGCACCGTGTACCAGTACACCGGATGGCAGGAAATTGACGGCGTGACGTACTATTATGACCCGACGACCCACCAGCCCGTCACCGGACAGCAGGTCATCCAGGGCGACGTTTACACCTTCGGGGCGGACGGTGCGCTGAACCGCACGGCCCGCGGCATCGACGTTTCCAAGTTCCAGGGCAGCATTGACTGGAACGGCATCACGTTTGCCATCATCCGCTGCGGCTACCGCGGCTACGGCAGCGGCGCACTTGTCGAGGATTCGACCTACCGCGCCAACATCCAGGGCGCTATCAACGCGGGCCTGAAAGTCGGCGTCTACTTTTACAGCCAGGCCATCAACGAGCAGGAAGCCGTTGAGGAGGCCAGCATGGTGTTGAGCCTGGTGGGCGGGTACAGCCTGCCGCTGGGCGTCTACTACGACACCGAGAGCGTTGCGGGCGGCCGCGCCAACGCCATCAGCGCCGCCGAGCGCACGGCCTGCGCCGTCGCTTTCTGCGAGACGATCCGCAACTCCGGGTACAGCGCGGGCGTTTACTCCTACGCAAGCTGGTTCTACAACGCGCTGAACTTTGCGAACATCAGCAAGTACAACATTTGGATCGCCCAGTACCGCGACACGCTGAGCTTCAGCTACAAGTACAACATCTGGCAGTACACCGGCTCCGGCAGTGTCAAGGGTATCTCCCGGCCTGTGGATATGAACATTGGATAAAACCAAATAGAATAGAACTTCCCCCTGCTTGCGCAGCACTGCGCGAGCAGGGGGAAGTTCTTTGATAAACGGATCACCCTTGTGTTTGTGATGAACGCAAGGGTACTTTTACTTTGTGTAGCAGCTCATCTTTGCGCTGCTGCCGCCTCTTGTCTGGCCGCTGCCGTGGATTATGTACTTGTAGGTACACAGCTCAGCCAACCCCATGGGGCCGCGGGCGTGCAGCTTTTGGGTGCTGATGCCCATTTCGCAGCCCAGACCAAACTCGCCGCCGTCGGTAAAGCGGGTGCTGGCGTTCACGTAGACCGCCGCGCTGT
>ERZ857982.3234-NODE-3234-length-11366-cov-2.881973_pt1 | contig 11366 bp, 10 predicted proteins | sample MGYA00519955_ERZ857982 | MGnify/ENA primary metagenome ERZ857982 (study PRJEB31778, sample SAMEA3449416) | human gut metagenome | biome: human gut; feature: human-associated habitat; material: faeces | place: United Kingdom | collected 2010/2012 ... | reverse complement strand
AATCTGCCAGCAGCTGGAGCATCCGGCACTGGATCAGGCAACACAGGGATTTGAGGATGTCTTAAAGGAAAAGCTGGGAGACAATGTAAAATTTGATCTCCAGAATGCACAGAACGAGCAGGCAAATGCTTCTACAATTGCAAATAATTTCGTATCTGCCAATGTGGATCTGATTCTTGCAAATGCAACCACTGCTTTACAGGCATGTGCAGCAGCGACAACCGATATTCCGATTCTGGGAACTTCCGTTACCGATTATGCAACGGCTTTGGAGATCAGTGACTGGAGTGGTACAACCGGAAGAAATATCTCCGGTACATCCGATCTGGCTCCGCTTGATCAGCAGGAGGATATGCTCGTAGAGCTCTATCCGGATGCAAAGCATGTCGCAATACTTTACTGCTCTGCAGAGGCAAACTCCAAATATCAGGCAACCGAGTTTGAAAAATACCTGGATGAGGACGGTATCAGCTACAAAGAGTTTACCGCTTCCGATTCCAATGATATCGGTTCTGTGGTACAGAGTGCAACCGAGTATGCAGATGTCATTTACATTCCGACAGACAATACCATGGCACAGAACACAGAAGCAATCAACAATATCGCACTTCCGGCAGGAACTCCGATTATTGCCGGAGAGGAAGGTATCTGTAAAGGATGCGGAGTGGCAACGCTTTCCATCAGTTATTATGACATCGGAAAAAAGGCCGGTGAAATGGCATATGACATTTTAGTAAACGGTGCGGATATTACAATCATGAAGATTGAGACTGCACCAAACGTAACCAAAGAATACAACAAAGATATCTGTGATCAGCTGGGCGTTAAAATTCCGGATGATTACAAGGCTATCGAGGCTGAATAATTAAGGGGGATGGGTATCGTGTTAATATCTGCTTATTTTGCTTCCTTAAGTCCGCTGGCGCTGTTTCGTGCGCTGCCGGGCTCCATTGCACAGGGTCTGATCTGGGGCCTTCTGGCATTGGGAGTATATATTACATACAAACTTCTGGATTTTGCGGATCTGTCGGTGGACGGTTCTTTTGCAACCGGCGGAGCTGTGGCGGTTATGCTGATCCGCAGTGATATGAATCCGTGGGTTTCCCTTATTTTTGCATTTGCTGCAGGAATGCTTGCGGGAATGGTCACAGGTCTTCTGCACACCAAACTGGGAATTCCTCCAATTCTTGCCGGAATTTTAACGCAGATTGCACTGTACTCCATCAATCTGAATATTATGGGACAGTCCAATCAGGCGATCAGTGTGGATAAATATTCCCTTGCGGTATCGCTTCGTTATGTATCCGGTGATACAGCAGCAAAAATTAAAGTATTTACCACCTGTATCCTGTTTGGGGTAGTGATCGTGGCGATTCTTTACTGGTATTTCGGAACCGAGCAGGGGCATTCCATCCGGGCAACCGGATGTAACCCGCAGATGGCGCGTGCACAGGGAATCAATACCAGCTTCTGTAAGGTACTGGCACTGATGATTTCCAACGGACTCGTTGGTCTGTCCGGTGCACTTTATGCACAGTATCAGGGTGCAGCGGATGTCAATATGGGACGAGGCGCAATCGTTATCGGTCTGGCTGCCGTTATTATCGGAGATGTACTGTTTGGAAAACTGTGTGCAGGAAAGAAACTGGCATTTGCATATACGCTGTTTTCCGTGATCGTTGGAGCGATCATTTACTACCTTGTGCTGAGCATCATTTTGTGGCTGAAATTCCCATCGGATGATCTGAAACTGTTCTCAGCAATCGTGGTAGCAATTTTCCTTGCGATTCCATATCTGAAGAATAAGAAAAAAGCAACAAGGGGGCTGTAACCGATGAGTGAGATGTTAAAAATTGAAAATATCCGGAAAGTATTCAATCCGGGTACGATAAATGAAAAAGTGGCTCTGGACGGTGTCGACCTGACACTTGAGGAAGGCGAATTTGTCACAGTGATCGGTGGAAACGGTGCAGGAAAATCGACAACACTGAATGCCGTAGCCGGTGTATGGCCGGTAGATTCCGGAAAAATCTATATCGGCGGCGAGGATGTGACAAAGTTATCCGAGCATCGCAGGGCACAATATCTGGGACGTGTGTTCCAGGACCCGATGACCGGTACAGCTACCACAATGTCCATTGAGGAAAATATGGCAATTGCAGCAAGACGTGGAAAATCCAGGGGATTGCGATGGGGAATTACCAAAGCGGAACGCGAGAAATACCGCCAAATGCTTTCCACCCTGCATCTTGGACTGGAAGATCGCCTGACATCAAAAGTCGGTCTGTTATCCGGTGGACAGCGTCAGGCAATCACGCTTCTGATGGCTTCCATCCAGAAACCGAAGCTTCTGCTTCTCGATGAGCATACGGCTGCGCTGGATCCAAAGACTGCCGCAAAGGTACTTGAGATTTCGGATCAGATCATTTCAGAGAATCAGCTGACGGCCATGATGGTAACACACAATATGAAGGATGCGATTGCCCATGGAAACCGTCTGATTATGATGCATGAAGGAAAAGTTATTTTAAATATCGCAGGGGAAGACAAAAAGAAACTTACGGTCGGAGATCTGCTGCATCAGTTTGAAAAAGTAAGCGGTGAGGAATTTGCAAGTGATAAAGCACTGCTTTCGTAGAAAATAACAGAATTGTTTATGCAGGATAAGGGTCAAAACTGTTTTTGACCCTTAAATCATGTAGAAGGGAGATAGATATGCCTGTATTTGATTTCAGCAATACAACGGAAGAAAAGAAAGCCTGTGAGTGTACCTATACAACATTTCAGTCGAATGAAAACACTGCAAGTGCAAAATATCCGATTCTGGTTTTAGATAATACGGCAAAGCAGTGGAAATATCATTCCTGCGGAGTGTTCACGAACCAGACAAAGCGCACAGCATTTGAGTTTACCCAGGAAGACGGAACTGTATGTGCGGATATTTTGCGGGTGGATGCCCGTTTTGTCAATCTGCTTCGCTGGCTGGGGGAAAACCACATTAATGTCCGGCTGTCTGGAGAGAACACACCGGATGGATATGCCGTGTATAAGATCCGTGAAATTGCATTTGGCGGTGGAAAAAAGCTTTCCGCGGAAGATGGCTTTTTACAGTTTATGATGGAGCGTCTGTTTGCCAGCAGTGCACCGAGTGAGGAAGCGGTGGATGAGGAGCAGGAGGAAGACGGCGATGATATGAAGCTCACCAGTATTCAGAGCATCACCGATTTTATGACCTGCGCAGGACGGACCATGCCGGATAACATCCGGTTGTGGGCACGTCGGAATTTAGCAGTGGCACGTTCCAATGAAGTGTCTCCAGAAGAGCGGCGTCATGCACAGCGTGCACTTTCCATCATGATGAATATCCAGTGGAAAAACAATTATTTTGAGGCCATTGATCCCAAGGAAGCCCGTCGGATTTTAGATGAGGAATTGTATGGCATGGAGCGTGTGAAGCAGAGAATCATTGAGACGATTATTCAGATTAACCGCACACATACGCTTCCGGCATATGGACTGCTTCTGGTGGGACCGGCAGGAACCGGAAAATCGCAGATTGCCTATGCAGTTGCCCGTATTTTAAAACTTCCGTGGACAACTCTTGATATGAGTTCCATCAATGATCCGGAGCAGCTGACCGGAAGTTCGAGAATTTATGCTAACGCAAAGCCGGGGATCATCATGGATGCATTTGCCATGGCAGGAGAGTCAAGCCTGGTATTTATTATCAATGAGCTGGATAAGGCAGCTTCTGGAAAAGGAAACGGAAATCCGGCAGATGTTTTACTGACACTTCTGGATAATCTGGGATTTACAGATAACTATATCGAGTGTATGATCCCGACATCCGGTGTTTATCCGATTGCAACAGCAAACGATAAGGAGCAGATCAGCGCACCGATTCTGTCCCGTTTTGCGGTAATTGATATCCCGGATTATACGTTTGAGGAAAAGAAGATTATCTTCTCAAAATTTGCACTGCCTAAGGTATTAAAGCGCATGAGCTTAAAGGAAGAGGAATGTATTATCACAGATGATGCATTAAATACAATCGTGGATCTGTATTCGGGTACCAGTGGAATCCGTGATTTGGAGCAGGCGGCAGAACATATTGCTGCAAATGCGCTGTATCAGATTGAGGTGGATCATCTGAAATCTGTTACCTTTGATGCGGAGATGGTGAGAAAACTCCTCATTTAAATGGCTGGTTAACTGCGTGGTCCGGAATCGGCAGTTAAGGGGACGTTTGCAGAAAAGAAAAAGCGAAGCGGTAACGCGTAATCTATAGAATTAGAGGAGAGAAAACATATGGCAAGACATAAGCTTGAGAATGAACTCATTGCAATCGAAGTGGAGGAACATGGGGCAGAATTAAAATCCCTGGTCCGTAAAAATACAGGAAAAGAGTACATGTGGAAAGCAGATCCAAAATTCTGGGGGCGTACTTCTCCGGTACTGTTTCCATTTGTCGGGGCAGTAAAAGAAAAACAGTTTCGCACCAAGGGACAGACCTACACGATGGGGCAGCATGGATTTGCCCGTGATATGGATTTTACACTGGATTCCAAGACGGAGGATACGCTCTGGTTTGTATTACAGTCAAATGAGGAAACTATGGAAAAATATCCCTATGCATTTACTCTTCGCATTGGATATCACATAGAGGGAAATAAGCTGGAAGTGCTCTGGCAGGTGGAAAATCCTTCGGAAGAGGAACTTCCGTTTTCGATTGGCGGACATCCGGCTTTCAATCGTCCGAAGAATTGTAAAATTCGTTTTGACGTGGCAGGCCCGCTTACGAGTACAACGATTGTGGATGGTCTGGTCGGAAACGGTACGGTGGATTATGAGCTGAAAAACAGTTATCTTACGGTTACAGATCATCTGTTTGATGCGGATGCACTTGTTATCGAAAACCAGAATGTGCACGAAGTCTCTCTCTGTGATAGGGAGGGAAATCCGTATCTGACCGTTACGATGGATGCACCACTGTTTGGAATCTGGTCACCGGCAGGTCCGGATGTTCCGTTTGTATGTGTGGAACCCTGGTATGGACGCTGTGACAGCGCTGATTTTACCGGCGATTTAAAAGACCGGGAGTGGGGAAACCTGATTGCACCGGGCGGCATCTGGAAAGCACGTTATACCGTGGAGGCAGTATAAGAATAATTTTTCCTTGACAAAGAAGGAAAGAATGATTATAGTCTTATACATAGACAATTTTATAGATATCTTCAGGGCAGGGTGCAATTCCCTACCGGTGGTACAGCCCACGAGCCGCAAGGCATGATTCGGTGCAATTCCGAAGCCGACAGTACAGTCTGGATGAAAGAAGATAAGCGATAGAAACACAAGAGACCGTATACGGCTGTGATGGATATTGGAATATTTGCTCTGGAATTTATTTCCAGAGCTTTTTTATTTTCCAAAAGAAGCCCAAGCAGCAGAACACATCCGAAAGAAGCCCTGAGCAGAAATTGCCCGGGGCTTTTTGTAGTATGGAGGAACTTATGACAGATGAAACTTATATGCGGCGAGCACTCGAACTGGCGGAACAAGGAGCGGGATGGGTATCCCCGAATCCTCTGGTGGGAGCCGTGATCGTAAAAGATGAAGAAATTATCGGGGAAGGATATCACGAACGGTACGGACAGTTGCATGCGGAGCGGAATGCGCTGGCACATTGTACCAAATCTCCCAAAGGGGCAACCATTTATGTCACATTGGAGCCGTGCTGCCACCACGGAAAACAGCCGCCGTGTACCGATGCCCTGCTTGCCGCCGGAATCCGCAGGGTGGTGATTGGGTCGAAGGATCCAAACCCTCTGGTACATGGAAAAGGCATCCGGATTTTGCGGGAGCATGGTGTGGAAGTGACCGAACAGGTACTGGAAAAGGAATGTGATGCGGAAAATGAAGTGTTTTTCCATTACATGCAGACGAAACTGCCGTTTGTCATTTTAAAATATGCAATGACACTGGATGGGAAGATCGCAACATACACAGGGGCATCACGCTGGGTAACCGGGGAGGCAGCGCGTGCACATGTACACCGCATGAGAAACCGTTACCGTGCCATCATGGTTGGTGTGGGAACGGTACTTGCGGATGATCCGATGCTGACCTGCCGGCTTAAGGGAACAGAAAACGGGGCAAATCCGGTGCGTATCATTTGTGATTCCACACTGCGGACACCATTGGAATCACAGATTGTGCGCAGTGCGAAAGAAATTCCAACGATTCTTGCAACCTGCAACAGACAGGAAGCCATGCATATGCCTTATATCGAGGCGGGATGTAAGATTCTGGTTACACCGGAAAAAGACGGACATGTGGATCTTTCAGATCTGATGCGGCAGCTTGGGCAGCTGGGAATCGACAGTGTGATTCTTGAAGGCGGGGGAACCTTGAACTGGTCGGCACTGCAGGCAGGAATCGTGCAGAAAGTGCAGGCATATGTGGCACCAAAGCTGTTCGGGGGGACAGAAGCAAAAACCCCGGTTGAGGGGCAGGGATTTCACACCCCTGCGGATGCCGTGGAGTTAATCCGGACAAAAATCACAGCACTGGGATCGGACTGGCTGATCGAAGGGTATCCGGTGGAGAACAGGAGGAATATGGGATGTTTACAGGAATCATAGAGGAGATGGGAACGATTCTGGAGGTCGCAAAAGGCGCACATTCCGCAGTGCTTACAATTGCGGCGGGGAAGGTGCTTGAGGATGTGCATATCGGAGACAGCATTGCGGTCAATGGTGTCTGCCTGACGGTCACTTCCTTTGACGGTGAAACATTTACCGCGGATGTGATGCATGAAACATTAAACCGGTCGTCACTGGCACAGTGTAAGCGGAAAAGTCCCGTGAATCTGGAGCGTGCCATGCCGGCAAACGGAAGGTTTGGCGGGCATATTGTGGCAGGACATGTGGATGGAACCGGACAGATCACTGAAAAAAAACGGGATGACAATGCCGTGTGGATACGGGTGGAGGCACCGCCGGAAGTGCTTCGGTATGTGGTGGAGAAAGGTTCGGTTACCATAGATGGAATCAGCCTTACGGTCGCCGCTGTGACGGCACATGACTTTTCCGTGTCCGTGATCCCACATACGGCGGAGGTGACAACGCTTGGAAGCAAAAAAGAGGGAGATATTGTGAATTTAGAAACGGATATCATCGGAAAATATGTGGAAAAACTGCTGCATCCACAGGAAGAAAAAAAAGAAAGCCACATCACCCGGGAATTTCTGGAAAACTGTGGATTCTAAAACACCATGGATATAAAAAGAGAAAAAATAACAGGAGGAATGAACAATGGAAGGATTTGCAACCGTTGAGGAAGCACTTGAGGAATTACGAAACGGAAAACTGATTCTTGTCACCGATGACGAGGATCGCGAAAATGAGGGCGATTTTATATGTGCCGCGGAATTTGCCACAACGGAAAACATCAATTTTATGGCAATGCATGGAAAAGGGCTGATCTGTATGCCAATGTCCGCTGAATATGTAAAAAAGCTGCATTTTCCGCAGATGGTGGAAAACAATACGGACAATCATGAAACCGCGTTTACGGTTTCTGTGGATTATGTGGAAACAACCACAGGCATTTCCGCTGCCGAGCGTTCCATGACCGCCATGCGCTGTGTGGCAGAGGATGCAAAACCGGAGGATTTCCGGCGTCCGGGACATATGTTTCCGCTTCTGGCAAAGAAGAACGGGGTGCTGGAGCGAAACGGGCATACGGAAGCAACCGTGGATCTGTGCCGCCTGGCAGGCTTAAAAGAATGTGGACTCTGCTGTGAGATCATGCGCGAGGATGGCACCATGATGCGCACAACGGAACTGCTTGCACTTGCAAAAAGGCACGGTATAAAAATGATTACCATTGCCGCACTCCAGGAATACCGCAAATGCCATGAAAAGCTGGTGGACTGTGTGGCTGTGACAAAGATGCCGACGAAGTATGGAAAGTTTCGGGCATACGGTTATGTGAACCGTTTAAATGGTGAACATCATGTGGCATTAGTCAAAGGAGAAATCGGGGACGGAGAAAATGTACTCTGCCGTGTACATTCCGAGTGCCTCACCGGAGATACCTTTGGCTCCCTGCGGTGCGACTGTGGACAGCAGTTTGCCGCTGCCATGACACAGATTGAAAGGGAAGGCCGCGGGATTTTACTTTACATGCGGCAGGAAGGCCGCGGTATCGGATTGATCAACAAACTGCGTGCATATGAACTGCAGGAACAGGGAATGGACACTTTAGATGCCAATCTTGCCTTAGGATTTGCCGGGGATGAGCGCGAATATTACATCGGCGCACAGATCTTAAAGGATCTGGGCGTGCACAGCATGCGGCTTTTAACCAACAATCCCGACAAAGTATACCAGCTCGGAGAGTTTGGAATTTCCATCACAGAGCGCGTGCCGATCCAGATGCAGGCCACACCGTATGATCTGTTTTACTTAAAAACGAAGCAGAATCGTATGGGACATGTATTAAACTTTTAAAATGAAGAAAAGGAGAATGAACATTATGAGTACACTGGAAGGAAAATTAGTAGCAAACAATATGAAGGTAGGAATCGTCGTCGCACGGTTCAACGAATTTATCACCAACAAACTGCTGGGCGGTGCCATGGATGGCCTGCTGCGTCATGATGTGAAGGAAGAGGACATTACGGTGGCATGGGTGCCGGGGGCATTTGAAATCCCATTGATCGCAAAGAAGATGGCAATGAGCAAAAAATACGATGCCGTGATCTGTCTGGGTGCCGTGATCCGCGGAAGCACAAGCCACTACGACTATGTCTGCAATGAAGTATCCAAGGGTGTGGCTGCCGTTTCCCTGGAGAGCGAAATTCCGGTAATGTTTGGTGTGGTTACAACGGAAAATATCGAGCAGGCAATTGAGCGTGCGGGAACGAAAGCTGGAAACAAGGGGTATGATTGTGCACTGGGTGCTGTGGAGATGGTAAATCTCATCCGCCAGATTTAAAAAGAAAAGGACAATGCAGGCACGATATGAAAATATAAGCTATGCAGTATGATGTAACTAATTAAAATTAGTTGATAAAAACTATCAGAAAAAATGCTTGCTATTTTTCAATATGTCAGATATAATCTTTCTTGGGTTAGATACAACTAACTTCCTTGTGTAAATCATTGGAAGACTCCTTCGCAAACACATAACTGCTGAGTGTGTTTAACGGAAGTACAAACGACGCCATTACCGCTTCCGGAAGGAGTTCTTCGCATATCGAAAGGAGAACAAAAAAGATGAATTATCTGGAGATTGAAAAAGTAGTTGGAAGAGAAATTTTGGATTCAAGAGGAAACCCTACTGTTGAGGCAGAGGTTACATTGATAGATGGTACAATCGGAAGAGGTATGGCACCAAGCGGTGCATCCACCGGTGAGTTTGAAGCCTTAGAACTTCGCGACGGAGACAAGAGCCGTTACCTTGGAAAGGGCGTGCAGAAAGCCGTTGAAAACATCAACACCGTGATCAATGGGACACTGCAGGGCATGGATGCATCTGACACCTATGCAATTGACAAAGCCATGATCGATGCGGACGGAACGAAGGACAAGTCCAAACTCGGAGCAAATGCAATTCTTGCGGTTTCCATCGCATGTGCCAGAGCGGCAGCAATTTCACTGGATATTCCGCTTTACCGTTTCCTTGGCGGAACTTCCGGGAACCGTCTTCCGGTTCCAATGATGAACATTGTAAACGGTGGATGCCACGCACTGTCTTCCGGACTGGATGTACAGGAATTTATGATTATGCCGGTAGGAGCACCTTCCTTTAAAGAATGTCTCAGATGGTGTGCGGAAGTATTCCATGCACTGGCTTCTATTTTAAAGGACAGAGGACTTGCCACATCCGTTGGGGATGAGGGTGGTTTTGCACCGGCACTGAAATCGGATGAGGAAGCAATCGAGACCATTCTTGAGGCTGTAAAGAAAGCTGGATATGAGCCGGGGAAGGACTTTAAGATTGCAATGGATGCCGCTTCTTCCGAGTGGAAGACAGGAAAGAAGGGCGAGTACAAACTGCCAAAGGCCGGAACCGTATATACTTCTGAACAGCTGATTGACCACTGGAAAAAGCTTGTGGAGAAATATCCGATCATTTCCATAGAGGATGCACTGGATGAAGAGGACTGGGAAGGATGGCAGAAGCTTACCGCCGAGCTGGGGGACAAAGTACAGCTTGTCGGTGATGACCTTTTCGTTACCAATACCGAGCGTCTGGCAAAGGGAATTGAACTTGGCTGTGGGAACAGTATCTTGATCAAACTCAATCAGATCGGTTCTGTATCCGAGACCCTGGAAGCCATCAAAATGGCCCGGCGCGTCATGACGGAAGAGGGCATTTCCTGCGGCATTTCATCCGGCGCCAACGTCGCGGCGGCGCTTCTTCTGGCGAACAGACCGGAATGGAAAGGAAAGCGCATTGTGACGGTTCTGCCCGACACCGGCGAGCGCTATCTCTCCACCCAGCTTTTCAAAGCGTAACCGCTGCCATCTCCCAATCACTCAAAACAAAAAGGACGGCGTTTCAACGAGCCGTCCTTTTTGTTTTGAGCTGTCACATTCGCTTATCCGCTAAAAATCCGCCGAGTCCAACAAGAGCGTTACCGGCCCCCAATTTGTGAGGGAAACGTCCATGTCCGCAGCGAACACACCCTGCTGGACTCGTCCCGGCAGCCTGGATCGCACATCTTCCACAAAATGCTGAAACAATGGTTCTGCCACGCCCGGAGGCGCCGACAGGTGGAACGAGGGGCGCCGCCCTTTTCGGGAGTCCGCATACAGCGTGAACTGGGAAACCAGAATGATTTCTCCGCCGGCTTCCTCTATCCCTCTGTTCATCTTCCCCTCATCATCAGGAAAAATGCGGAGCCCCACCATCTTTTCGATCAGCGTATTCCAGAGCTTGCCGCCGCGCAGATCAATCGTATCCTCCGGGCCAAAACCAACGAGGACAACCAAGCCCTTGCCGATGGATGCCACGTTCTGACCTTCAATGGTGACTTTTCCCTCACGGACCCGTTGAAGAAGCAGTCTCATGCGTTTCCGTCCGTCTTCTCGGGTTCGCCCTGCGTTTTTGCTTCCTTTTCTCCGATTCCAGCCTCCGGAGCGGAAACCTCTTCCTTCGAGGTTTCTTCGGGGACAAGCTGTTCTTTATCCTGTTCCGTGTCGCTCTTGTGCAGTTCCTCTTCCCGCAGGATGCGCCGCAACACTTTGCCGACCATCGTCTTCGGCAGTTCCTCACGGAATTCGATCAAGCGAGGCACCTTGAAGGAAGCCAGTTTCTGGCGACAGAAGGCCACGACTTCCGGTACGGTCAGATTC
>ERZ857982.3225-NODE-3225-length-11405-cov-10.210661_pt1 | contig 11405 bp, 10 predicted proteins | sample MGYA00519955_ERZ857982 | MGnify/ENA primary metagenome ERZ857982 (study PRJEB31778, sample SAMEA3449416) | human gut metagenome | biome: human gut; feature: human-associated habitat; material: faeces | place: United Kingdom | collected 2010/2012 ... | reverse complement strand
ACGGGCAAGACTGGCTGGTGGAGGATTGCCTCATCGACCTGTCGGCCTGCCCGCTGGATCAGCTGGATGAGGCCGTGGGCGTGGTATGGGGCAGCAGTGCCGTTTTTCGACGCTGTGTCATCCGGGGCGCGGGCAAGTTGGTGCTGTGCGGCTCCGGGGATACGGATAAATTGAACGTTGAACGCGGCAAGACCGTCACTTTCGAGGACTGTATCCTCGAGGACTTCGGGCGGCGGGGACCGGAAGCGCAGTCCGGCATGCGGGTCATGTTGCGAGGCTGCCTGATCCGCAACTGGGGCGCTCCGGACCGCTTTGACGTGCGGTCCTTCGCGGCATGGGCACATCACGGCGGCGGCATCGAGGCCGTGGACTGTGTTTTTGACCAGCCCCGTGCTTGGCGCGGCTGGCATATCATGGTGAGGGACTGGCTGGCCCATCTGGGGCAGGCATGGAACGACGAAGGCCTGCGCGGCCTGTTGCGTCCGGCCAACTGGCTGCCCGGTGTCTGCCGGGGGCTGGTGGCCACAGCGGGCGGACAGGTCCGGGCCGAGAACTGCCATGCCACACGCTGGTGGATACGTCTTGAAGGGCACCGTGGCCCGCATATGAGCCGCAGCCAGGCGCAGGCGCTCATGGCCAGGCTGGAGAACATGCTATAGGCCTCCCACAAGGAGGTTCTATGGCAACAAAACACAAACGGGCGACCATGACGGCCCGTCAACTGGCAGAGGACTATCTGGCCCACCAGATCACGCGGGACGTGACCCGCACCAGCACCCGGCATCACCTCAACCAGCTGCTGACCCTGTTCGGGGGCTGGCAGGCTCGCCGGGTGGGCGCGGCCCAGATGCAAGAGTTTTTGACCGTCCAGCGGGGGCGCGGCGTCATGGCCACCACAGCGCACCACCGCGTCCGCCTGTGGCGTACCGTCCTGGCCTGGGCCGTGGAGACGGGCCGCCTGCCCGCGTCGCCTCTGGCGGGTTTCCGGCTGCACCGCCCCAGGGCACGGCGCATCGATCCGCCCACGCGGGCCGAGGCTGCGCGCATGTATAAAATGGCCGCGCCGCATATCCGACGTGTGATCGTCTTGGGCATGGCCGCCGGGCCGCGCATAGGCCCCAGCGAGCTTTTTCGGCTTGCATGGGCGGATGTGGATCTGGCGGCGGGCTATATGAGGATGCCCAACGCTGCCAAGGGCGCGAAGGACGACAGCAGGATCGTCCCCATCCGGGACGACATCCTGCCCCTGTTGCGGGAGTGGAGAGAGGAAGACGAAAAGCGGGCCTGTCCGTGGGTTATTCACTGGCAGGGACGGCCGGTGCGATGCATAGGCCATGCGTGGCACCAAGCCCGCAAGGCGGCGGGCATCACGCGGCGCATAACGCCCTACAGCCTGCGCCACGCTATGCCCACGGAAGCCCTTGAGCATGGCGCGGACGTGAAAGCGGTGGCGGAGGTCATGGGCCATGCTGACCCCACCATGCTGCTGCGTGTCTATCAGCACACACGCTACAGGCTGCGGAAAAAAGCGGTCAACGCCGCGCCAGGACTGAAACTCGACAAGATTTGACAGTGGCGGGGGCGCTGCAACGCCCCCACCGACGGGCCTGACAAGCCCGCCACGGCCCCACGGATAGAAAAAACAACCCTCTATCCGCAGAGTATCCGCCTTGTCTGAAGTCTCGGCGAGAGACCTTATCAGCATAAGCGGTTATGTCATGGGGCGCAACCGAATTGCATACCATGAAACAGGAGCAACTTACCGAGATCCGCTGCCGCCATTGCGGCAAACTGCTGGCTAAGGCTTGGGCAATCGAAGTGTATCTGGAACACAAATGCTCCCGCTGCGGGGCGTATAACATTCTGCGGGCCACGCGCCCCAATTCGGAACGTCCAGAGCGTCCACAGGAGCATTGTCATGCTGAAAGTGGGCAGCCTGTTCAGCGGAGCCGGTCTGTGTGACCTTGGCCTGAGCTGGGCGGGATTCAGGCATCAATGGTTTTGCGAAATCGACCCGTTCTGCCGGATGGTTCTCGCAAGGTACTGGCCGGACATTCCTCTTTATGAGGATGTGAATACTCTGAAAGGCTCTGAACTGCCGCCCGTGGACGTGCTCTGCGGCGGCTTCCCCTGTCAGGACGTATCCCAGGGAGGGAAACATGCGGGAATCAAGAAGGGCACGCGCAGCGGCCTGTGGCTCGAATACGCACGACTCATCGGAGAAATACGTCCCCGGTACGTCATCATCGAAAACGTCCGGGGCTTGCTCGCCAGGGGAATTGAGATCGTCCTGCAAGATTTGGCCGAGATCGGGTATGATGCGGAATGGGAAGTGCTTTCCGCAGCCGCCCTTGGTGCCCCTCATCGGCGCGAACGCGTGTTTGTTGTTGCCTTCCCCCACAGTAACGGCCCTGACCCAGAGCGTAGGCTTTTATCTCCGCTCCAAAGAATCGTGGGAGAAGTCGACCAACCTTTCGGCATACTTGCTTGGCTTGGAATACGGATTGTCGGGCAAAGCCGCGAAGCCGTCCGGCACGCATATCCCGGCCCCGTCCTTTATCGAGTGGATGATGGGCGTGCCGGAGGGCTGGACTATCCCGTAAATATCCCGCCCGTTCCCCGGCGGGTTCTTCCTGAATGGCGCAGCCGCCTGAAGGCTCTGGGGAACGGCATCCTGCCCCAGCAGGCATATGCTGTGGGAGCCTGCATCATGGCGCGCGAGGGAAGGCGCGTTTCCCCCATGCCGTTTGACTCCTGAGAACCGAGAGTTCCAGCGATGAGGGCCACGAGCCCCGTTTTGAAGAAGAAATATATGGATTCTCACTTTCAAACGGACGGTATCTCGCTCTATCAGGGGGATGCCCTGCGCGTCCTCACAACCTTGCCTGAGGCAAGCGTGGACGCAGTCCTCACCGATCCGCCGTATTCCAGCGGAGGCGTCACTCTGGGGGCACGACAGGCCGACCCGGCACAAAAATATCAGTCCAGTGGAACAAAGAAGCAATATCCGCCCATGCTGGGCGATTCCAAGGATCAGCATAGCTGGATCATGTGGTGTACGCTGTGGCTCGGCGAATGCTGGCGCATTGCCCGCGAAGGTGCACCGCTCATGGTGTTCACCGACTGGAGGCAGCTTCCGGCCCTGAGTGATGCCGTGCAAGCCGCAGGGTGGAAATGGCTGGGCATCGTGCCCTGGGACAAGCGAAGTGCCCGCCCGCAAATCGGCAAGTTCCGCCAGCAGTGCGAATATGTGCTGTTCGCCGTCAAAGGACGTTTCATTGCCCATACGCGAACCTGCTTGCCTGGCGTGTATGGCTACCCTGTGATTGCCGCCAGAAAAGTGCATCTGACCAGCAAGCCGGTGGAGCTCATCGAAGACCTGCTGGCTGTGGCGGCTCCACAGGCAACTGTCCTGGACCCGTTCATGGGCGGTGGGAGCGTGGGCGAGGCATGTATCAGGACTGGCCGGAGCTATATCGGCATGGAGCTGTCGCCAGAGTATTACGAAATCAGCCGCAGTAGGCTGACAGCCGTGCTCGCTGAACGCACATAGAAAAAGGCGGGGTCCAACGACCTCGCCTTTTGCAATTATGTTGCATCCTATGAAATACTATGTTGCGCATGTTATTACGCTTCCCCAAGGGGATTTTTGACGGCGCGCATCAGTTTTCGTTGCTGGCCATCTTGATGACACGGGAAAGCCCGTAGCGCTCCCTGACCTCGGCAATGGACATGCCGGGAACATAGGCGCTCAGGCTGGCTATCTCCGGGCGTACGGCACAGGTGTACATGGCGTCTCCTCATGGCATGGAAGTTTCCCTGTCGCCGTATCGCAGTGGGCGCAGGGGCGCCGCCCGTATGGCGGCCGGATACCGCGAGGGAAAATGCAAATCCTGTGCAAGGCCGCGGCCGGGGGCTGCGGTGCGGCCTGTATGCATCATGTCGACTGCCGGAAGGGCCTTTGCCGGTTTCCGGCAACAGCCGCTTTTCGTCCGAAGCATGGGCAGGACAGAGCGCCCGGCAGCAGGTAAAAGCATCACGAGTGTGGCACGCAGCTTGCATTCAGAATCTGCCAATACAAAGAGACTGTTCCCGGATGGAACCCAGATATGGCAGATGGAGCAATGCAATGAAGATACTGCGACTCGATATGCGCACAGGAAACAGCAGTTATGAGGATGCAGACGAAACGTATCCCATGCTCGGCGGCAGGGGCCTGATAGCGGCCCTTTTGCTGAAGGAGATCGATCCCGCATGCGACCCGCTGGGGGACGACAACAAACTGGTGATCTGCAACGGTCTGATGGCGGGGACCCTGGCGGCCACGTCCGGGCGCCTTTCCCTTGGCGGCAAAAGTCCGCTCACAGGCACCATCAAGGAGGCGAACGCCGGGGGGACCGCCGGTCTTGCCATGGCCAAGCTGGGGCTGCGTGCCCTTGTGGTCTCCGGCAGTGCCGACGGCATGCGGGTCCTGGTCGTCGGCCAGGATCATGTCCGCCTGGATGATGCCGACGGGCTGGCCATGCAGGGGACATACAGGACCTGCGAGCTCTTGCGCAGCCGCTACGGGGAGGGCATCTCCATCGTCTGTATCGGTCCTGCCGGAGAGCGGCGGTACCTCAACTCCTCGGTGCAGGTCACGGACAGGGAGGGGCATCCTTCACGGGCTGCGGCCCGGGGCGGTCTGGGGGCCGTCATGGGCCGTCGGGGGCTCAAGGCCGTCGTTTTCCTGGAGGGGAACCAGCGTCCCGCCATGAAAGACGCCGCCCGCTTCCGCGCAGCCAGCAAGGCCTATATGAAAGCTCTGCGCGAGCACCCCATGACGGGGTCCGTCCTGCCCCGTTTCGGCACGGCATCCCTGGTGACGGTCATCAACGAGATGGGGGCCATGCCCACACGCAATTACCGGACCGGCAGGTTCGAAGGAGCGGACGGCCTTTCCGGGGAGCGCATGCAGGCCCTGCAGCAGGCCCGCGGCGGCCAGATGCCCCATGCCTGCCAGGTGGGGTGCCCCATCGCCTGCTCCAATGTTTATCATGGCCCTGATGGTGAGTACCTGACTTCGGGGATGGAATACGAGACCATCGCGCTCAACGGCTCCAACCTTGATGTGGCGGACCTGGATACGGTCGCGGCGGTGGACCGGCTGTGCGACGATACCGGGCTCGATACCATGGAGACCGGGGCCACCATCGCCATGGCCATGGAAGCCGGGCTCCTTCCCTACGGTGACTCGGCCGGCATCCTCGACATGATCCGCCAGATGCGGGACGGGACGGTGCTGGGCCGGGAGCTGGCCGAGGGGACGGAACGCTTCGGCAAGCGATACGGGGTGCGGCGCATCCCTGTCGTCAAGCGTCAGGCGCTGGCGGGCTATGATCCGCGGGCGCTGAAGGGCACGGGCGTCACGTGCGCCACGTCGCCCATGGGCGGTGACCATACCGCGGGCAATACCATCGGCATGCCGGGGCTGGATCCCCTGGGGACTGCCGGACAAGTGGAGGCTTCGCGGGCCGCCCAGACGCTGATGGCCGTCTTCGACAGCCTCGGGATGTGCATCTTTTCGGCCATGCCCTCGGAGGATGCGGCTGTCTTCGGCCTTGTGGGCGAGATGCTGGCCGGGGTCTACGGCGGCAGCTGGACGCCGGACGACGTGCTGGCGCTGGGACGGCAGACGCTGGAGAACGAAAAGCGCTTCAATGCCGGCGCGCATATAGACGCCTCCGAGGACGATGTCCCGGCCTTCATGCGGGAAGAAGCCCTGCCGCCGCATGACAGCGTGTTCGACATCCCGCGGGAACAGCTGGCATCGACGCTCGATTTCAGCGCGGGACAGCGGGGGTAGTCGTATGCAGGCAAGATTCGGCAGTCGTACGGCAGACCTCGTCTGCATGGGGGGCATCGCGTTCTGCGCCCTGGTCCTTTTGTGTTCCGAGAGCGTCATGGAGGCCTACACCTCCATGACGGCGGGGCATCCTTTCTTCATGGGCTTTTGCAAGTTCGCCTTGCTGGCGACCCTGGGCGAATGCCTGGCACTGCGGTTGACCAAAGGGGTCTATATGACGGCCGGCTTCGGCCTCATCCCCCGCGCCGTGGTGTGGGGCTGCCTGGGGGTCGCCATCTCGGCAGCCTTCATGATCTTTTCTGCGGGAGCGCCGGTCATCCTGCACCTGCTCGGCATGGAAGCGGCGGAACAGGCCCTTTCCGGCCCGCTGGGCACGACGAAGATCCTGACGGCGTTTTCCGTCAGCCTGACGATGAACACCATGTTCGCTCCCATCATGATGATCGCGCACAAGGTGGCTGACCTGCACATCGCCCAGTATCAGGGGCGTCTGGCCTGCCTCTGGAATGCTCCGCAGACCGGCAGGCTCCTGCAGTCCGTGGACTGGAACAGCTTCTGGAAAAACGTGCTGTGCCGCTCCCTGCTCTGGTTCTGGATCCCGGTCCATACCGTGACGTTCCTGTTGCCCCCGTCCTTCCGTGTCCTGTTCGCGGCTGTCCTGGGAGCGATCCTGGGGCTGCTGCTGGCCCTGTTGTCCTCAAAGCAGACGGAGGCCGCATAGCGCACGCCGGTTCCCCGAAGGACGGACCGGGGCGATCCCTCCTTGTGGCAGGAGAGCGCCCCCGTGCGTCCGGTATCCCCATCCTTGCATGGGGACAGGGGAAAGGCCTGCCGGACGTACAAAAAAGCCCGCCGGAGTCTTCTCCGGCGGGCTTTCTATCGTTCTTTGCCGCCATGGCGCTCTCGTGCGGGACGGCCTGTCCCCCTGTTCCCCGGGGGGAGCGGCGAAGGCGTGAAGAGCCCCTTTTCCTTCCCGCCATCCTGCAAGCCGCGGCAGAGCGGGAAGACGGGGGAAGGGCAGGGGAGACGTGCTCCCGTTTCCTCAGCCCTCCAGCCCTTTCAGCTTTTCGTGCAGCAGGGCGGCCCTGGAAGCCCCGATGCCGGGCAGGCGGCGCAGATCGTCCACACTGGCGGCCCGCATGGCCTCCAGACTGCCGAAGGTCTCCCAGAGCAGGCGTGCCGTGGCCGGGCCGATGCCGGGCAGGCGCATGAGCTCGCCGGAAAGGGCGGCCTGACCGCGCGCCTTGCGGTGACGGCCGATGGCGAAACGGTGCGTGGCGTCACGCACGTTCTGCAAAAAGAGCAGCTCCGCGCAGCCTTCGCGCAGGGGCAGGGGATTGCTGCGGCCGGGCAGGAAGATGCGGTCGGCCACATTGCCCGCGCGCCGGTCGGCATGGCCAGCCTCGTCCCGGGCCTTGGCGATGGCCGCCAGCGGGAAGAAATCGGCCTTGCCCGCATCGGCCAGGGCGCGTTCCACCACGGCCAGCTGGCTGCGGCCCCCGTCGATGAGCATCAGGTCGGGCCAGGGCGGGCCGCTTTCCAGACGCCGGGCCACCCAGGCATAGAGCGTGCCGTAATCGTCGCCGCCGTCGGGCATGGCATAGGCCCGGTACTGGTCGGGGCTGGGGCGGCCGTCCTCATAGACAACCATGCCCACGCGGGTCTGGCGGCCGCCGGTATGGGACACGTCCACGCATTCGATGCGCCGGGGCGCGCCCGGCAGGTGCAGGGCCCGCGCCAGCCGTTCCGGCAGGGGCGTTTCCTCCAGCTTTTCGCGCCGCCGGGCCTCTTCGCGGGCATTGGACTGGGCCACGTCCACCAGACGGTTGTCGGCCGGGTTCTGCGGCGCCACCAGCCGCACCGGGCCGCCGCGCCGTTCGGAAAGGGCCTGTTCCAGCAGGCTGCGCTCGTCGGGGGCCCCGTCCGTGCCGCCGTCTTCCCCGTCAGCCTCCTGCACGGCTGCGGGCAGCCAGGGCAGCAGGATGCGCGGCGGCGGGGTGAGCTGTTCGTAATACTGGCCCACGAAGGAAAAGAGCAGCTCCGGCGCGTCGTCGAAGGTCAGGCCCGGCCAGTAGAAGGCCCGGCCGTCGGTCATGGCGCCGCCGCGTACGAAGACCAGCCCCAGGGCCAGGCCCCGCTCCGCCTGGAACAGTCCCAGCACGTCCATGTCGCCGCCGCCGGGCAGGACCGTGGCCTGCCGTTCCACGGTCTTTTCCACGGCGCGGATCTGGTCGCGCAGCACGGCGGCCTGTTCGAATTCCAGGGCTTCCGCAGCGGCTTCCATGCGGCTGTGCAATTCCTTGAGCAGGGGGTCGGCCTTGCCCTGCAAAAGGTCACAGACGCGGCGCACGCCTTCGAAATAGTCCTCGGCCGTGACCAGGCCCATGCAGGGGGCCGGGCACTGGCCCATATGATGGTAAAGGCAGGGGCGCACGCGGTTCTTCATGGCCCGGTCGGAGCAGCGGCGCAGGGGAAAGGCCCGGTGCAGCAGCTTCCAGGTCTCGCGGGCGGCCAGCGAGGACGTGAAGGGCCCGAAATAGCGGGCCCCGTCGCGCCGGGCCTTGCGCACCACCTCCAGCCGGGGGAAGGGGTGCTTGATGTTCACGCGGAAGAGCACGTACTGCTTGTCGTCGCGCAGCACGATATTGTAATGCGGCCGGTATTTCTTGATGAGGCTGGCTTCCAGCAGCAGAGCTTCCTTTTCCGTGGTGGTGGTCAGGAATTCGATGCTCTGCGCGTGGGCCAGCATGGCTTTGGTCTTGGCGGGCAGGCCTTCGGGGCGAAAATAGGAGAGCACGCGGCGGCGCAGGATGCGCGCCTTGCCCACATAGATGACCTGGCCTTTGCCGTCCCGGTACAGGTAGACACCGGGCGAGAGGGGGATGGAAGAAGGATCGGGTTTCTGCATGGCCCCATGCTACAGGCGGGCGCGGAGCAGGGCAAGCCGCGGGCCGGGGCTGGGGAGCAGGAAGCCCCCTTCCCGCTCCCGTCACAGGATGCCGGCCTACGGGCAGCTGATGACGCCCTCGGACCAGAGGCAGCCGCCACAGGTGGGGGCATCGTTGCCGTAACAGTCGGTAAGGCCCTGTTCCCAGTTCTCGCACAGGCTGCACCGGTAGCAGGGCGAGAACTCGAAATTGCGCACCCGGCGGCGAAAGTCGGCATAGTCCGGGGCGTTCCAGATCTCGTCCAGGCCCTGTTCCGCCAGATCGCCGAAAAAGTGGCTGCGGGTCTCGCGCTGCTTCTGGCGCCAGTAAAGGGTGGCATTGCGCAGCAGGGACATGCAGGGGCTGACATGGCCGTCGAACTTGACGAAGGCCATGCCCTCGTCGATGAAGCGGCAGTGCCGGGCCGCCCGGCTGACGCGCTGGCCGGAAAGGTAGACGCTGCACATGGAGGTGGAGAGCAGGCTGCGCAGGCCTTCCTGGGCCGCCGGGTCCTGCCAGTCCATGAGCGGCAGGTGGATGCGCGGCGAACTTTCCATGGGCGCGGGATCGCCCAGGCCCCAGTCCACCACGTTGTTGTAGAGCACTTCCGAGGCCGTATGCTCGTCCGTGGGGATGACGTTGGAGATGTTGACCTCGTTCACCTTGTAGTAGGTGGAGAAATAGGGCAGCAGGGCCAGCTCGTGGGCATTGCTCTTCATGACCACGAAGGCCACGCCCAGACGCACGGTCCTGTCCAGACGGGCGCGCTGGCGGTTGAACTCCACGATATGTTCCTTGACCAGCGCCAGCTGGCTGTTGCGGCGGATCTGCGCATAGCGGCCGTCGTCCAGGGCGTCGATGGACAGCCAGAGCATGTCCAGACCGGCATCCAGCAGCTCGGCCGTGCGCCGGGCATCCAGCAGGGTCCCGTTGCTCAGCAGCTCCACGCGTTTGCCCAGCGAGGAGGCCGTGCGCACCATCTCCACGATGTCCGGGTGGGCCAGGGGCTCGCCCATGCCGCCGAAAAAGACGGTCTCCACGCTGTCGGGCATGGTCGTCATGGCCTTGCGGAAGGTCTCCGGCCGCATGTCGCCGATGATCTCGTTCTTCCAGCTGTTGCGGAAACACATCTTGCAGCGCAGATTGCAGCACGCTGTGGGTTCTATGTAGAGCTTTTTCAGACAGTCATCGGACGGCATGGACTTCTCCTGCTGTGCGCGGGCCGGGAAGGCGGGCGCCGGTTGGGCGACGGTCCTTCCGACATAGCACAGTCCGGGCAAAAGGTCGATGCGGCACGCTCCGGGACGCGGATGTTGTTCCTTTTGGCACATGCGGCGGGCAGGGAGAGGGCAAATGCCATGGGGCGGGGCTCCGCAGCCGTGGCCACAGGCGGACTGCGGGAACTCGCCGGGCACCGCAGCACGCGCCCCCTTTGGGGACAACGGCTGTCCCTTCTTTCCGGCAGGGGGCAGCCCGTCTCCTTCGTCCGCATCGAGAGGCCTGCGAGGCGGCGGGCGTGGCATCCCGTCGGCTATTGGGGCTTTGCCATGGAGCAGGGCGGGGAGGGCGGAATGGACATCATCCCTCCGGGATGGCAGGAGAAAGCCATTCTTGTCTTGCCGCCGGAGGCAAAGCCCTGTAAGAGCCATGACGGCGGCGGGGGCACGGCCCCATGCCGGGGCGAGAAAGGAGGATGCCATGCCCGATGCACTTGATATCTTTGTTTTTGTCTGCTGGTTCGCCGGTGGTTTCGTCTCCGGTGTCAGCGGCATCGGCGGCACCATGTTCGCCTTTCCCTTCCTGGCGCTGGCCATCCCCATGCACGCGCTCATCCCTCTGAGCTGCCTGGTCTGCTTTTTCAAGGATGCCTGCATGATCGCCATGCATGTGCGCTTCTGCCGCTTCGATGCCATGCCCTGGCTGCTGCTGGGCGCGGTGCCCGGCTCCTTTGCGGGCGTCTATCTGCTGCAGATCTGTTCCGGCGCCGTCCTGCAGGGCATCGTGGGCATCCTGCTGCTGTTCTTCGTGTACTGGCAGCTCTATGTGCATGGGGGGCGCGGCGGCGGGGCCCGCTTGCAGCCGGTGGGCGTGGCCTGCGGCTTCGGCGCCGGTCTGCTGGGCACGGGCATCGCCCTGGACGGGCCGCCCATGGCCGCCTTTGGCCTGGCCGTGGGCTGGGAGCCGCGTGTCTTTCTGGGCACGGTGAGCGTCTTCTTCATGCTGCGCGGCATCATCACTCTGGTGCTGCAGTGGTGGCACGGCTTTTTCACGCCCGAGGTGCTGGGCATGGCCATGTACGGGACGCCCGGCGTGATGCTGGGCAGCCTGGCGGCCTTCCCTGTGGTCAAGCGCATCAACGTGCTTTTGTTCCGCCGTGTCCTGCTGGCCATCATCGCCATCTGCGGCGTGGTCTGCCTGGTGCGCTCCATCTGGTAGGTGGCGGACAGCGGGGAAGGGCAGGCCGGGGGATCGGGCAGGCTGCGACGGATGTTTTCCGACCCTTTCAAAAAAATTTTGCAGATTCCAAAATTTTTGCTTGACCTCCGGCAGCATTTCCCATACATAGAACGAGTTCGATGCGTCCCCATCGTCTAGCCGGCCCAGGACAACGGCCTTTCACGCCGTCGACAGGG
>ERZ857982.3212-NODE-3212-length-11451-cov-2.670411_pt1 | contig 11451 bp, 8 predicted proteins | sample MGYA00519955_ERZ857982 | MGnify/ENA primary metagenome ERZ857982 (study PRJEB31778, sample SAMEA3449416) | human gut metagenome | biome: human gut; feature: human-associated habitat; material: faeces | place: United Kingdom | collected 2010/2012 ... | reverse complement strand
TGGGTGAACTTCTCCGGACGCAGGATCTTGCGCTCCACCGGGTCTGCCATGAACCATACGGTATGGATCTCCGCCAGCAGTTCGCCAGGGCCGCCATTTTTCTCGGCATAGACCCGGATCTCCCGGTTATACTGTGCCCCACGGACACTTTGCGGGGAAGTTTCCACCCAGAGCAGATCGGCGGCTGTGGGACACCGGTGAATCCGTACCCCGGCCTTGGAGAGCAGAAAGACAATCCCCTCCTGATACAGCCGGTCATACGGGAGTCCCAGATGTTCCAGATGCTCTCCGGCAGCCCGTTCCATCACTTTCAGCAGCCAGGACAGTTTCATCTTGCCGCTGAGATCACACTGATAATAGGGCACCTCGGTGGTAAAACAATAGGTATATGGATTTTTCATCTGCGGTTCAATCATCAGAATTTCTTCGCTCCTTTCCCCCAATTTCCAGGGTCTGTCCCCCGGTTCTGCCGGATTCGGGACGGTATGAACACAGGGAGACCCGTTACCCGGGCCCCCCTGTCCAGTTGCGTTTTTATTCACAGAGCTGTCGGGCCAGTTCGGTGAGATCTTCCCGGGAGAAGAAATCCACCGTCAGAGTGCCTTTTCCGTCCCGTCCCACCTTGATCTTCACCTTGCGGTGCAGACTCTCTGCCATGGCAAGTTCTGCTTCCTTCCAGAAGCTGTCCTCTCCCCAGTCGGATTTGGGCGCGGCTGCCTTGGGTGCTGTCCCGGTGACCTTACAGCCAGCTACCAGCCGTTCCGTCTCCCGCACCGACAGTCCCTCCTGACAGATACGCTCTGCCAGAGCGGGGATCATACCGGCTTCCGGCAGGCCCAGCAGAGCCCGGGCATGACCCGAACTGAGCTTTCCGTCCCGTACCAGACGGGCAGTTTCCTCAGGCAGCGCCAGCAGACGCAGGGCATTTGCCACTGCCGGACGGGATTTGCCCACCCGCTTGGCAACCTGCTCCTGGGTATATCCATGCTGCTGCATCAGCTCCTGATAGCCCATGGCTTCTTCCATGGGGTTGAGGTCACTGCGCTGGAGGTTTTCAATGAGCGCCACTTCCATGGCGGCTGCTTCGTCCAGATCCCGGATAATCACCGGCAGTTCGGTGAGCCCGGCCATCCGGGACGCCCGCCACCGGCGTTCTCCCGCGACAATCTGATACTTCCCGTTCGGCATGGGCCGCACCAGCAAGGGCTGGAGTACCCCATGTTCCCGAATGGAATCCGCCAGTTCCGCCAAGGCTGTTTCATCAAAATCATGACGGGGCTGTCCACGATTGGGTTCAATCTCCCCGATCTTCAGAGTGGACGGGGTGATCTCATCGGTTTCATTCTCTACAAAAAGTGCTTCCAGACCTTTTCCAAGGCCGCCTTTGCGTGTTGCCAACTTTAACTTCAGCCCTTTCTGTTCTTATCCAGGATCTCCGCTGTCAAGGCTTCATATGCCTGCGATCCCCTGGAACTGCGGTCAAAATACAGCACCGGCTGTCCGAAGCTCGGCGCCTCCGAAAGCCGTACATTCCGGGGTATTACATTCTTGAATACCTTTTCCGGGAAATATTTCTTTACTTCGTCCACAACCTGCAGAGTGAGATTGAGCCGTCCGTCATACATGGTGAGCAGTACGCCTTCAATCTCGATGCCGGGATTGTAGAGCCGTTTTACCTGCCGGACGGTGGTCACCAGCTGGCTCAGACCTTCCAATGCATAGTATTCACACTGGATCGGGATAATCAGCGAATCACAGGCCGACAGCGCATTGAGGGTCACCATACCCAGCGACGGCGGACAGTCAATGAGTACAAAGTCATACTCTCCTTTGACCCGTACCAGTTCTTCCTTCAGCCGCATGACCCGATCCCGCATATCTGCCAGTTCCAGTTCCGCTGCTGCCAGTGCCATACTCGACGGAATCAGTTCCACTCCCTTGAACGGAGTGGTGAGAATGGCGTCCCGGGCACTGCACTGACCCAGCAAAACCTCGTATGTACTGCGGTCAACGGTGCGTTTCTGTATGCCGAAACCACTGGTGGCATTCCCCTGCGGGTCTGCGTCCACCAGAAGCACCCGGTATCCATAATACCCGATGGAAGCCGCGATATTCACCGCCGTGGTAGTTTTACCCACGCCGCCTTTCTGATTGGCTATGGCTATGATTTTCCCCATCGTTTGCTTCTACTCCCAATCTATATCCAAAGTATTCGTCCGTACCTTGCCGTTTCGAAAACGGTCGATATAGATTTATTGTACCATAAGAAGCCAGGGTTTTCAACGCCTGTCCCCGGTCAATTCCCTGGCTTTTGGGGAAAATTCACCCCTTTATGACGATTTTCCGGCTGCTGAACCGGAATGTGTGTGATGTTTCATGTGAAACAATCGGGGAAACACCCATAAAAATGCCCCTGACACTGCTGCCAGGGGACAATGAAATCAGCGTTTTGCCGCCAGGGGATCGCCTGCATGCCGGGCCGGGACCGGCTGACGATAGGCCTGGACTTTGGGCACCCGGATGCGGTACTCCACATATTCGCCCTCTTCCCGGCTCTCCTGTTCCACCCGGATACCGGCCTGTGCCATGGTCTGGACAGCCCGGTTGAGGGTATTGACAAAGAGCCGGTAATCCCGGAGCAGGACAATGCGGGTGGCAGGCTCCTTGGGGGCGGACAGACAGTCGTCCACCAGGGCTTCGGTCTGTTCTACCGTGAGGTTCCGGCGGCGCACCTGATCCAGTACCCGGCGGAGGTCCTCCTCCCGCTCCAGCCGGAGCAGAGCCCGGGCATGGCGCTCCGAAAGCTGCCCCTCCTCCACAATTTCCTGCACCCAGTCGGGCAGGCGGAGCAGCCGCAGCTTATTTGCCACCGCAGGCTGGCTTTTGCCCAGACGCCGGGCAGTTTCCTGCTGGGTCATGCCGGTGGACTCGATGAGACCAGCGATGGCCCGTGCCTCCTCCATGCAGTCCAGATCCCGCCGCTGGATATTCTCCACCAGAGCCAGCACTGCCGATTCGGTGTCGGTACGGTTCTCCACAATGGCCCGGATGGTGGGCTGTCCCAGCTTCCGGACTGCCATCCACCGGCGATGCCCGGCGATGAGCTCATAGTCGCCGTCCAGCAGTTGACGCACCAGGATGGGCTGGATCAGGCCGTTTTCCCGGATGCTCTCCGCCAGTTCCTCTAAGGCCCCCGATTCATAGCTCAGCCGGGGCTGGGCGGGATTGGGCCGGATGCTCTCCACCGGGATCTCCCGGATCACCGGAAGTTCCGGCTTTTCCGCCTGTTTTTTGCCTTTGTCCCAGAATCCGCCCCGTTCCAGCCAGTTTGTCCTCATATCCGCTTTCCCCTTTCCTGCCGGTTTTTGTTTCCTTTTCCAGCATACCACCCCTTTTGCGAGAAATTTGCCTCTTTTTAGCCTCTGGCGATCCACGGAAGTAAAGTAAATATGCGGGAATGCTGTTCCCCTCTCACAGTATCACCCCCTGTGGGGAAATCAATTCTCTGGCTCCCTGCGGGGGGAAGCAGTTCCCTGGCAACCTCGAAGATGAAACAGGTATGCAAAGCCTTTTTGCCCTCTCACAACATCAACCCTATGGAGAGTCACTCCCCCGCAATACGCAAAAAAGCGACGGCTATGCCGTCGCTTTTAATCGGTGCCGCAAAGCGGCATACCGAAACTATTCTCTCTTCACTCTTCCCTATTCACTGCGCCAAGCAGCCGCTTACAGCGGCTGCTTGGAAATCTTCCCCCCATGCCGGGGATACTTCGCCGGGGTTGGCTGTACCTTGCGGATCACCGCCACAGTCCGGGCCTGCTGTCCAGGCAGTGTGAAGGACTTCACTGCCTCCACCTTTCCCCCGAGCAGACTAATGGCCTTCTTTGCCGCCTCCACTTCTGTCGGGCCATCCGGTCCCTTCAGAGCGGCAAACACCCCGCCCACCTTCACAAAGGGCAGGCAGTATTCCGCCAGCACCCGGAGATCCGCCACAGCCCGGGCGGTTGCCAGGTCAAACTGTTCCCGGAGCTCCCCCCGGGCTGCTTCCTCTGCCCGGGCATGGAGAGCGGTGTTCTCCTGTCCCAGACGGCGGCTCAGCTCGCCCAGAAAGACAATCCGCTTGTTAAGCCCATCCAGCAGGGTGAGCCGCAGATCGTCCCGGACAATCTTAGCCGGTACCGATGGGAATCCCGCTCCGGTCCCCACATCAATCACCGAAGCCCCCTCAGGCAGCTCCACTGCCTTGAGCAGCATCAGGCTGTCCAGGAAGTGCTTCACTTCAATGCCCTCCGGGTCGGTAATGGCAGTGAGGTTCACTTTTTCATTGTATTCCACCAGAAACTGCGCATACTGGTCGAACTGTTCCAGCTGCCGGGCTGTGAGTTCAAAGCCCTCTGCTGCCGCTGCTGCACTGAAACGCGCGGTATCAATCATGCCTGCTGCCTCCCCTGCTGTTCCAGATAGATGATGAGCACCGAAATATCCGCCGGACTGACGCCCGAGATCCGGGACGCCTGTCCCAGACTGTGAGGGCGCACCCGGCTGAGCTTCTCTCTCGCCTCCAGACGCAGTCCCTGAATGGCACTGTAATCCAGATCCTCTTCCAGGCGGGTCTGTTCCAGCTTCTGCATCCGCTCTACCTGATCCAGCTGTTTTTTGATATAGCCTTCATATTTGATCTCCGTTTCCACCTGCTCGGCAATGCGGTCAGGCAGATCGGGACGCTCCGGGTCAAAAGCTGCCAGTTCCCGGTATCCCAGCTGGGGACGCCGGATCAGGTCAGCCAGTTTGGCTCCTGTGGAGAGCGGTGCCGTTTCACGTGAAACAAGATAGGCATTGAGCGCCTCAGACGGAGCCAGGGTCAGAGCCTTCACCCGGGCAATTTCCTTATCCCGGAGGACACAATTTTCCAGGAATTTCCTGTACCGTTCCTCACTGATGAGCCCGATCTCATGGCCCAGCGGGGTCAGACGGGTATCGGCATTGTCCTGCCGGAGCAGCAGACGGTATTCGGAACGGCTGGTCATCATACGGTAGGGATCGCTGCACCCCTTGGTGACCAGGTCATCGATGAGGGTGCCGATATAGGACTGGGACCGTGCCAGGACGATGCCCTCCTTCCCCTGGACTGCCCGGGCGGCATTGATGCCCGCAATGAGTCCCTGGGCGGCGGCCTCCTCATAGCCGGAGGTGCCGTTGAACTGTCCGGCGCCATAGAGTCCCTTCACCGACATGAATTCCAGCGTGGGCCGAAGATCCAGCGGGTCGATGCAGTCATATTCGATGGCATAGGCATTGCGCATGAATTCGGCGTGTTCCAGGCCCTCCACCGTGTGGTAGAGAGCGATCTGCACCTGTTCGGGCAGCGATGAGGACATACCCTGGATATACATCTCCTCGGTATTTTCGCCCATGGGTTCGATGAAGATCTGATGCCGGGATTTATCGGCAAACTTCACCACCTTATCCTCGATGCTCGGACAGTACCGGGGGCCGACACCTTCGATCTTGCCGCTGTACAGGGGCGAATACTGCAGGTTCTCCCGGATCACCTGATGGGTGCGCTCATTGGTGTAGGTCACATGGCACACCTGACGGTTCACAAGCCCGCTGGGATCGGTTTCAAAGGAGAAGGGCACAATGGGTTCGTCCCCCTCCTGGACTTCCAGGTTGGTAAAGTCAATGGAGCTCTTCTTGATCCGGGCTGGGGTACCGGTCTTGAAACGCCGCAGCTTGATACCCGCAGCCCGCAGGCTTTCGGAGAGCTGTGCGGCAGGACGCTGGTTGTCCGGGCCGGCTTCATAGGTCACATCGCCCACATAGATCCGTCCCTTGAGGTAGGTGCCGGTAGCCAGGATCACCTTCTTTGCACGGAATACCGCACCCAGGGCAGTGACAACCCCGGTCACTTCCCCATTTTCGGTGAGCAGTTCCACAATTTCCGCCTGTTTGAGGGTCAGGTTCTCCTGAAGCTCCACCTTGTGCTTCATATACTGGGTGTAGGCCGGACGGTCGATCTGAGCCCGGAGGGAATGCACCGCCGGTCCCTTACCCCGGTTGAGCATCCGGCTCTGGAGGAAGGTCGCATCGGCAGCCTTGCCCATCTCGCCCCCCAGGGCATCGATTTCCCGCACCAGATGTCCCTTGGCGGTACCGCCGATGGAGGGATTGCAGGGCATATTGGCCACAGCGTCCAGTGAGAGGGTAAACAGCATGGTACTGCACCCCAGACGGGCAGCGGCAAGGGCAGCTTCCACACCGGCATGACCGGCGCCGATTACCGCCACATCAATGGTTCCGGCTTCGTAACGCAAAATAACATCGCTCCCTTTTTTCCTGACAAAAAAACACACAGCTGCCGGCAGAACCAGACCATCAGCAGCCGAAAAAAACCTGTATAATAGTTCATTGTACCACACGAGTCCCTGTCCCTGCAAGGCATCGCCGGGGAAAAACAATGCGGCATGGTTCCCCGATCCGGAAAAAGAATCCCGGAGCGACGAACCATGCCGCAGTACAGAAAAAAAGAGAGAGAATTATCCTTCCGCCGGTCAAAAGCCACCGAGCGGAAGCAACAGAAAAAAGAAAGGATTGCAAGAATTATAGTACCATACCTCAGGTGAAAAAGCTGTCATATTTCGTATCCGATCTCTGAACATTCTATGACCAAGGCTCCGGGAATCCGGCTTTCCCGGTTCTGTTCCCCGTGAAACAAAAAAGTCCGCGTCATGCGGGGGGTGCATGACGCGGCAAAGGAAAGAAGTATTCAGTTGAAAGTTTACATGGTGTGGCGTTTCCAGGCACCGGAATTGTACCGGAGCAGAACCAGCAGCGACCGGAGGATCTGGTCAGTCACCAGCGCATACCAGGCGCCTTCCAGACCCATACCCAGTACATTGATGGCGAAGATTGCCAGAGCGGGACGCACCAGGAGTACGGTGATGAAGGTAATGGCAGCAGTGACCTTGGTATCACCAGCACCGCGCAGGGCACCGGCGAGGATCAGCTGGGAGGACTGGAACGGCTGAACCACGGCGACGAACATCATGATGACAGCGCCCAGTTCCACCAGGGACTGATCACCGCCCGAGTAGAGGGCAACGATCTGACCGCCGAAGAAGAAGAATACAACGCCCAGGAAGATGGAGACGCACATACCCAGTTTCCGGGTACGGGTGGTATAGGCCTGAGCCATATCATGGCGTTTCTTGCCGAGGCTCTGACCGGTAAGGGAGGTAGCCGAAACGGCGAAGGCCTGACCGTTCATGAACGAGAGCGACTGGATATTCAGGCAGACCTGATGAACGGCATAGGGCAGGGTACCCAGACCGGCAACGGTGCGGGTGTAGATGATCAGACCGATCCGCATAACCACCTGTTCCACCATGGCAGGGGCACCGATGTCAACGATCTTCTTGATCTCTTCCTTATTGGGCTTGAAGCCGTCACGGAAGCGGAGGATAATATACTGCTGACCGTTCATGACAGCATAGAAGGCCATGAACATAGCGCAGTACTGACCGATAATGGTAGCCAGCGACGCACCGGCAACTTCCATTCTGGGAGCGCCGAAGTTGCCGTAGATGAGCATATAGTTGAAGATGACATTGATGATATTTGCCATAGCGTTATAGATCATCGCAGTCTTGGAGTTGCCGACACCGCGGAGGGTAGCAGTGATGGTAGAAGTCAGAGCCAGACCCGGCAGACCGATCATCTGGATGCGCAGATAATCCACACCGGCCTGGAGGACATGATCCTCACTGGCGCCCATGAATTTGATAAGCCAGGGAGCGGCAATAAAGCCGATCAACGCAAAGACACAGCCCAGAACGAAGGTCATCAGCAGAGCCTGCCGGAGGACTTCATCGGCTTTTTTCTGATTGCCGGCGCCCTTGTACCGGGCGACCATGGCAGTAGCACCCACATTCATTGCCATGAACATGGTCATGAGCAGGAATTTGGGCTGTGTGGTCAGACCCACGGCAGTCAGGGCCCAGGGACCCAGCTGACCTACCATCATCAGGTCGACCATGGAAGCGAGCTGTGTAAGGGTCAGCTCTACGAGGGAAGGCCAGGCGATATGGATAATATCGCTGTACAGCATTTTGGATTCGATCCCTTCCGGGAGTGTCTTGGTGACTTTCAGATCCGCCATGCGATTTTCTTCATCGGAGCCCATCGGCACCAGATCCAGAGCCAGGGAGCGCATTTTTACCTTGCGTTCACCGGATTCCTCGGTGGCGACGGCACTGTTTTTTGTTTCCAGATCCGCCATCTGTCAAAACCCCTTTTCGTCAAAAATCAGCGCCGGACCCGACCCAGTAAATCCCCCTTGGCCGGCCAGACACGCTGTACCTTCTCAATTCATTGCAGTTGACTCAGCTGTAATAAAATTTTAACATGGTTTCCAAAAAAATTCAATCATTATCCATCAAAACTGTTTGCTTTTCTAAGGAAATTCATAAAATACCATAGTCTGTTTGTAGGATTTACAAATAAATAAAAATAAATTAACTAAATAATCTTATTTTTTTTAGTAATAAAGTATCTTTTCTTTTCCTATTTTGTGAATTAGAATAATAACTGGGATCGATCTCTAAAAATAGGATTTTTTACATTTAAAGGGAAAGTTGAGAATTATGAAGAAAAAAATCTTCGCATTGGCACTTACAATGTTGGCAATTTCTGCGTCCGTTTCTGTTACTTCCTTCGCTAATTCTGTCCCGTATAAAGCACCAGGAGATGCTGAAACTTATGTTATTTTTGGATCTGATAACCGTGTAAAAGTCAGCGACACTTCTGCAAAAGGCTCAAACGCAATTTGCAACCTCACATTGACATTTGTACATCCTAAAACTGGTGCATCGAAAACAGTGTATGGAACCGGTTTTATGTATTCTGATTTGACTATGGGGACTGCAGGTCACTGTATCTACGATCTTACTTATGATACTAAAGCTCAAAGAATTAAAATCGTACCTGGTGATAGCCCCAGCGGCGGCTTGGATAGTGTGACAATTAGTAATCGGAATAATATGCATGTGCTTCCAGAGTTTGAAACAACTCATGACTGGAAATTGGATTATGGATGTGTCACTCTGGATGAGCCGTTTTCATCAGATGTGAAGCCTATGTCCCTGAATCCGGGTTTGAGCAACTCGGAATATAAGAGCGAATACCTCACACTTTCCGGGTACGATTGGAAATCTGCTCAGCTCTATAAGCAGAGAAGCAACAAACTGGTCACAGCTGTCACAACTGAGGACTTTAGCTTCAAGTATGATACTCTTTCTGGAATGAGCGGTTCCCCTATCTACACTGATGACTATGAGGTTGTTGGCATTTACAACTATGGTCCGAATGGTGTTACTGGAGATTATGTCGATGATGACTACTCAGATGGATACAATTCGGCCCAGAGAATGAATAGTGACTGCTATGACTATTTGATGAGCTTTGTCGAATAACTATAATTTCTCATGCAAAAGGGAGGTTTTCTCCCTTTTTGCATTTATACAGCATAAACCTTATAAAATACGAAAGGAAGTACCCTGCAATGAACAAGATATGCCGTTTTCTGGCGGCTGGAATTCTTCTCCTGCTGCTCCTTTCCGGCTGTGCTGGCCCCAATTCGCCCTCTGCTCTGGAATCCTCCTCTTCCGGCAGCTCCTCTTCTGAGCCTGGCTCCTTCATCGAATCCAGTTCCGAGCCGGAACCCTCCTCTCAGGAGGAATCCTCTTCCCAGACAGCTTCTTCGACGCCCGAGGCGGCCCTCCCCCAGACCTTCACCGTCCAGGTGGTCAATGAGGAGGGCGAACCTGAGCCGAATCTGGATGTATATATATGGTATTCCGCTCCCACTCCCAAGCAGCCTGACCTCTATGATCTATTTACTGCCGGCTTAACTGATCAGCAGGGGCTCACACGCCAGTTCAGCGATGTCCCTGCCACCAACCTGATTCTGGAGGTCTACAACCACTCCATCAATTCCGGAAACGATGAAGAGAGCGCCGAGGAGTACCCGTTTACACCGGAAGAAATACAGGCCCAGAACGGCAAGGTCACGCTGGTCTGGCACAAGCAGAGCTACCGGGAGGCCTCGGAGGCAAACGCGATCAAGATTGCCTTCCGCGTGGTGGATCAGGATGGCAATCCGGTTCAGAATGCCAGCGTTGATTTTATCTGCACCAAAAATCCCAGCCTGGACAACACCGGCAAACAGATCGAAAAACCGGAAAATGACGAGCCCCTCCCGATGGGTGGCTACACTGACGCAGATGGGTACTACTTCTACTCCTTCCCCTCCAATACCGAGGAGCACCAGCGGGACGGCTTCCAATACCGCGGCACCGCAACAGCCCCGGACGGTCGGACTGCCGAAGGGGAGCTGACGATTGATGGTGGCTACACCGAAATCACCCTGACACTGGAATAACTGGTATACGCCTAAGCAAAAAAGGACTGCCCCGCACAGGAGCAGTCCTTTTTGTAGTATTCTGTCAGATTATAGCAGAATGTTATTCTTCCACAGGGGTTCCGGTGCTGTCCGCAGTCTCCTCGGCGGGAGTTTCTGCCTCAGCAGGAGCTTCGCTCTCAGCGGCAGCTTCCTCCTCGTCCTCATGGGGAGCACGGCAGAGGGATACCAGACGGCTGCCCTCTCCGATGCGCATGACACGCACACCGCCGGCATACCGGCTCTGGGTGGAGATCTCTGCCACCGGGATACGGATAATGATGCCGTCGTCGCTGATGAGGATCACATCGTCCTCTTCCCCGACTGCCAGAACGCCCGCTACCGGCCCGTTCTTCTGGGTATCATAGTTCTTGATGCCCTTGCCTCCACGGCTCTGCAGACGGTATTCTGCTGGGTCTGTGCGGCGTCCCTGTCCGTTTTCGGATACAGTCAGGACGGTGGTGTTCTCCATTACCGGCACCATGCCCACCACAATATCGTCCTCTTCCAGATTCAGCGCACGCACGCCCCGGGCAGTACGGCCCAGAACACGGGCATCGGTTTCATTGAAGCGGATGGCCATACCCTGACGGGTTGCCACAATGAGCTGATCCTCACCGCTGGTGAGCCGTACCCAGGCCAGACGGTCGCCCTCGTCCAGGGAAACAGCGATCAGGCCCATCTTGCGCACATTGCGGTAAGCCGACAGCTCGGTACGCTTGATAACGCCCTGTTCGGTGACCATGCATACAAACTTGCCCTCGTCCTCGGGACGCACCCGGATCATGGAAGTGACCTTCTCGCCCTTCTCCAGCTGGAGGAGGTTGACAATATTGGAACCAACACTGGCACGGCTGCTCTCGCCGATCTCATAGCCCTTGAGCCGGTATACACGGCCCCGGTCGGTGAAGAACAGGATATAGTCATGGGTGGAGCAGAGGAACAGTTCTTCCACGAAGTCCTCGTCCCGCTGGCTCATGCCCGAAATACCCCGT
>ERZ857982.3208-NODE-3208-length-11460-cov-7.135116_pt1 | contig 11460 bp, 9 predicted proteins | sample MGYA00519955_ERZ857982 | MGnify/ENA primary metagenome ERZ857982 (study PRJEB31778, sample SAMEA3449416) | human gut metagenome | biome: human gut; feature: human-associated habitat; material: faeces | place: United Kingdom | collected 2010/2012 ... | reverse complement strand
TGGTAGAGGTCACCACCACCAAGGACTGATCCAGTCAAATTCCCCGCCCCGCTCCCCCGGCCTGCTGCCGGGGGCAGCGGCATGAAAGGAGCGCATTCTCTTGCTGATGATCACACAAACCGCTCTGGAACTGGGCTTTTTATACGCTTTGGTGGCCATGGCCCTGTTTCTGAGCTTCCGGATCTTGAACATCGCCGATATGACCACCGACGGTTGTTTTGTCCTTGGGGCGGCGGTCTCTGTCACGCTGGCCGCCGGGGGACACCCGATCCTGGCCATTCCTGCCGCCATGCTGGCGGGCAGCTGCGCCGGATTCGTCACCGCTTTTTTGCAGACTCGCTTGGGGATTCCCTCCATTCTGGCGGGCATCGTCACCAACACGGGCCTGTACACCGTCAATCTGATGGCGATGGGCTGGAAGGCCAACCAGAGCCTGCTGGGAGGCAGCACGATCTTCACCCTTCTGCGGGACAGCGGCATCGGCAGTGATTGGTACGAGCTGCTGCTGGCGGCTTCCGTCACCATTCTGGCAGGCGTACTGCTGCCGGCATTTCTGAAAACACGCATGGGCCTTTCCATCCGGGCCACAGGTGACAATCCCGACATGGTGCGGGCCTCGTCCCTGAACCCGGCGTTCACCGTCACGGTAGGACTGTGCGTATCCAACGCCCTGACAGCCCTTTCCGGGGCCATGGTGGGCCAGTATCAAAAGACGGTGGACATCAACTCCGGCACCGGCATCGTGGTCATCGGCCTGGCCTGCCTCATCATCGGTGAAACGGTTCTGGGCCGCCGGACCGTTACCAAGGGCGTGCTGGCGGTGATGATCGGCTCCGTGATCTACCGGTTTATCTACGCCGTTGTCTTTTACACCAAGGTTGTACCGGTGGAGTGTCTGAAGCTGCTGACGGCCGTCATCGTGGCTCTGGCCATTGCAGCTCCCAGCATCCGAAAGTGGGCGGCCTTCCAGCAGCGGAAGCTGGCCGCTGGAAAGGGAGGGAACTGACATGCTGGACATTCAACACATCTCCAAGACCTTCAATCCCGGCACCGTCAATGAGAAAAAGGCCATCACGGACCTGTCTCTCCACTTGAACAAGGGAGAATTTGTCACGGTGATCGGTTCCAACGGCGCAGGCAAGTCCACCCTGTTCAACGCCATCGCCGGCAGCTTTTATGTGGACGATGGCGCCATCACCGTAGGCGGTCACGATATGACCTTTCTGCCTGAATACAAACGTGCGAAGCGGATCGGCCGCCTATTCCAGGACCCTCTGAAGGGGACTGCCCCCAATATGACCATCGAGGAAAATCTGGCGCTGGCAGCGGGGAACGGCGGTTGGTTTTCCCGCTTGACCCAGAAGGATCGAACTCGTTTCCGCGACCGGCTGGCCCTTCTGGACATGGGACTTGAGGATCGGCTGAATCAGCCGGTAGGGTTGCTCTCCGGCGGCCAGCGGCAGGCGCTGACGCTGCTGATGGCGACCATGAATCCCCCCTGGCTCCTGCTTCTGGACGAGCACACCGCCGCCCTGGACCCCGGCACAGCGGAAAAGGTACTGGAGCTGACGAAGCGGATCGTGGCGGAGGGGAACATCACCTGTCTGATGGTAACGCACAACATGCAGCAGGCTTTGGAGCTGGGAACCCGGACATTGATGATGGCTGACGGCCGGATCGTGCTGGACGTTTCCGGCGCTGACCGGGCGGGCATGACCGTAGAGGATCTGATCCATCGGTTCAAGGCCGGTACCGGCAAGACCCTGAGCAATGACCGGATGCTGCTCTCCTGAACTTAATGATAGAAAAACACCCGTTTCGTAAAGAAACGGGTGTTTTTTGCCAGAAAAGTTCCTGCTATTTATGATTTCAGGACGTTTTGTTTACTTTTTGCTCTCAGCAACAGCCACGGCCACAGCGACAGTCGCGCCGACCATGGGGTTGTTGCCCATGCCCAGGAAGCCCATCATCTCCACGTGAGCGGGGACGGAGGAAGAACCGGCAAACTGAGCGTCGGAGTGCATACGGCCCATGGTGTCGGTCATGCCGTAGGAAGCGGGGCCAGCGGCCATGTTGTCAGGGTGCAGAGTGCGGCCCGTACCGCCGCCGGAGGCCACAGAGAAGTACTTCTTGCCCTGCTCGATGCACTCCTTCTTATAGGTACCGGCTACGGGGTGCTGGAACCGGGTGGGGTTGGTGGAGTTGCCGGTGATGGACACATCCACGCCCTCGTGGTGCATGATGGCCACGCCCTCGCGGACGTCATCCGCGCCGTAGCAGCGGACATCGGCGCGCTCCGTCTCGGAGTAGCGGATCTCCCGGACGATCTTCAGCTCGCTGGTATAATAGTCGAACTGGGTCTGCACATAGGTGAAGCCGTTGATACGGCTGATGATCTGGGCGGCATCCTTGCCGAGGCCGTTCAGAATTACGCGCAGAGGCTCCTTGCGGGCCTTATTGGCGTTCTTTACGATGCCGATGGCGCCCTCGGCGGCGGCGAAGGACTCGTGGCCAGCCAGGAACGCGAAGCACTTGGAATCATCGCTGAGCAGCATGGCGCCCAGGTTGCCATGACCCAGACCCACCTTGCGGTCCTCAGCCACAGAGCCGTCGATGCAGAAGGACTGGAGGCCCACGCCGATCATCTTGGCGGCTTCAGCGGCAGTCTTGACACCGGACTTGATGGCGATGGCTGCGCCCACGGTGTACGCCCAGCAGGCGTTCTCAAAGCAGATGGGCTGGATACCCTTCACGATCTCATAGGGGTCGAAGCCCTTTGCCTTGCAGATCTCGCGGCATTCCTCCACGGAGCCGATGCCGTACTGGGCCAGGACGCCGTTGATCTTGTCGATCCTTCTCTCGTAACTTTCAAACAGAGCCATTGTTGTCGTCCTCCCTTCTTATTCCTGACGCGGGTCGATATACTTCGCCGCGTTGTCCCACTGGCCATAGTGGCCGGTGGCCTTCTTCAGTGCCTCGTTGGCATCGTCGCCCTTCTTGATGAAATCCATCATCTTGCCCAGGCTGATGAACTCGTAGCCCACGATCTCATCGTCCTTGTTCAGGGCCAGACGGCTGCAGTAGCCCTCGGCCATCTCCAGATAGCGGGGACCCTTGTCTCTGGTGGCGAACATGGTGCCCACCTGGGAACGCAGGCCCTTGCCCAGGTCCTCCAGAGACGCACCCACGGCCAGACCGTCCTCGGAGAAGGCGGACTGAGTACGGCCGTACACGATCTGCAGGAACAGCTCGCGCATGGCGGTGTTGATGGCATCGCACACCAGGTCGGTGTTCAGTGCCTCCAGAATGGTCTTGCCGATCAGGATCTCGGAGGCCATGGCGGCGGAGTGGGTCATGCCGGAGCAGCCGATGGTCTCCACCAGCGCTTCCTCGATGACGCCGTTCTTCACGTTCAGCGTCAGCTTGCAGGCGCCCTGCTGCGGGGCGCACCAGCCCACACCGTGGGTAAAACCGGAAATGTCGGAGATCTCCTTGGCCTGCACCCACTTGCCCTCCTCAGGAATGGGCGCCGGTCCGTGATAAGCGCCCTTGGCCACGGGACACATATGCTGAACTTCAGTCGTATAGATCATAGCAGCGATCTTCCTTTCTCATATATAGTTACCATCAGTGAAATGACCGATGGCATTATAACAGAGCGCGGCAGAAAAAGCAAGAAACATTCCAAACATTTGGTGTAATTACCAGATGGAACGCCGCTTTTCACCGGACAGGGGCATTTTATCACAAAATCTCGCGTTCTGCAACAGAACAGCCCCCGTTCTCCTTGACTTTTCCCTTATTTGAAATATAATAAACGGGTATTTTATGAGATTCAGAGGAGGATGTCCCGATGAGCATGGATATGACCTATTTCGACGAGATGGAGGCCCGCATCCCCCGCGGCAAGGTCCGCACCCGTTTCGCCCCCTCGCCCACCGGCTATATGCACGTGGGTAACCTGCGCACGGCGCTGTATACCTGGCTCATCGCCCGCAGCCACGGCGGCACGTTCATCCTCCGTATTGAGGACACGGACCAGGGCCGTCTGGTGGAGGGCGCGGTGGATGTCATCTACCGTACCATGGCCGAGTGCGGCCTGGACCATGACGAGGGCCCCGATGTGGGCGGTCCGGTGGCACCCTACATCCAGTCCCAGCGGCGGGACACCTACGGCAGGTATGCCCAGTTGCTGGTGGAAAAAGGCGGCGCATACTACTGCTTCTGCGAAAAGTGCGCCTCCGAGGAGGACAGCGGCGAGTTTGACCGCGCCGCCGATCCCTGCCGCGATCTGCCGCTGGAGGACGCCCTGCGCCGCGTGGAGGCCGGTGAGCCATACGTCATCCGGCAGAAGATCCCCCAGACAGGCACCACCACGTTCCACGATGCCATCTTCGGAGACATCACCGTGGAGAACAGCACGCTGGACGATCAGGTGCTGCTGAAGCGGGACGGCCTGCCTACCTACAATTTCGCCAACGTCATCGACGACCATCTGATGGGCATCACCCATGTGGTGCGGGGCAGCGAGTATCTCTCCTCCGCCCCCAAGTACGACCTGCTGTACCATGCCTTCGGCTGGGACGTGCCCACCTATGTCCACTGCTCTCCCGTGATGCGGGACGCCCAGAACAAGATGTCCAAGCGCCACGGCGATCCCTCCTATGAGGATCTGAAGGCGGAGGGCTATCTCACCGAGGCCATCCTGAACTATGTGGCCCTGCTGGGATGGTCCCCCAAGGGCGAGCTGGCAGAACAGGAGATCTTTACCCTGCCGGAGTTGGTGAATGCCTTCGACATCACCGGCATCTCCAAGTCCCCTGCCATCTTCGACCGCGCCAAGCTGGATCACTTCAACGCCGTGTATCTGCGGAGCATGGCCCCCGAGGCGTTTGCCAAGGCGGCGGAGCCCTACATCCGCCAGACGGTGAAGGGTAACTTCGATGTGGCCGCCATCGCGGGACTGCTTCAGGCCCGCTGCGAGAAGCTGACGGAGATCCCCGAGAAGGTGGATTTCTTCGACACCTGCCCCGACTACGGCGTAGAGTTCTTCACCAATAAGAAATCCAAAACGAACCCCGAGGTCTGCAGGACTATGCTGGAGGCCGCCATTCCCATGCTGGAGGCACTGCCTCAGTGGACGGACGAGGCCATCCACGACGGGCTGGTAGCACTGGCGGAGACACTGGGTGTCAAGAACGCCACGCTGATGTGGCCGGTGCGCATTGCCGCCGCCGGCAAGCTGGTGACCCCGGGCGGCGCTGTGGAGATCTGCCGCATCCTGGGCCGCGACGAGACGCTGCGCCGTCTCCGCGCCGGTCTGGAGAAGCTGGCATGATCGCCTCCCAGTTCCGTCAGCTGCGGGATTTCTTCCGCAGTCAGGACTTCCGCCATTCCCTGCTCATCACAGGCGGTGCTTTTGCCGCACTGATCGTGCTGGCCTTCGCGGCGGGACTGATCTTCCCTGCCGTGCCTGCGCAGGTGCTGGCGCTGTTCAGCCAGCAGATGGCCGACGCCGGTGTGGTCAGCGAGAGCGGCAGCATCAGTGTGCCGGCGCTGCTCTGGAACAACCTGCGGGCCATGGTGCTCAGCGTACTGTACGGATTTATCCCGTTCATCTATCTGCCCGCCCTGTCGCTGGGCGTCAATGCCCTGCTGCTGGGCTTATTCGCCGCATACTTCCTCAACAACGGCATCTCTATGCTGGCCTATCTGGGGGGTATCCTGCCCCACGGCATCTTTGAACTGCCGGCGCTGGTCATCAGTCTGGCCTGCGGTATCTACCTGTGCAGCCGCATCAACCAGTATGTCCGCAAAAACACCCGGGGCATGATGGCCCCCACGCTGAAAAATATCGTCCGCGTGCTGACGCTGACGGTGCTGCCGCTGCTGGCGGTGGCAGCTGCGGTGGAGGCGTATGTGACGCCCGCTGTGATGCAGTTTTTCCTGTAAGGACCGGCTTTTGCCATTCTAAATATTCAACTTCACTTTGAAAGGAACGATCCAGATGTGTGAGAAAAAGATCAATGTTCCCGCCCTGTTCGGCGAAATGGTGTTCGGAGAACAGCAGATGCAGCAGCGTCTCCCCGCCGATGTGTACCGTGCATGGCAGCAATCACTGGCACAGGGAACGGCGTTGGATCGTTCCGTAGCCGGCGAGATCGCCGGCGCGATGAAGGACTGGGCCATTGAAAAGGGCGCCACCCACTACACCCACTGGTTTCAGCCCATGACCGGCTTCACCGCCGAGAAGCACGACAGCTTCATCACCCGCGACGGCAAGGACGGCGTGCGGATGGAGCTGAGCGCCAAGGAGCTGAACAAGGGTGAGGCCGATGCCTCCAGCTTCCCCTCCGGCGGCCTGCGGGCCACCTTTGAGGCTCGAGGCTACACGGCCTGGGACCCCACCTCCTACGCCTTCGTGAAGGACGACACCCTGTACATCCCCACCATCTTCTGCTCGTACAGCGGCCAGACGCTGGATAAGAAGACCCCCCTGCTGCGCTCCATGCGGGAGCTGGACCGCGCATGCGTCCGCATCCTGCGGCTGTTTGGCAACACGGAGGTCCAGCATGTCACGGCCCAGGTGGGCCCCGAGCAGGAGTATTTTCTCATCGACAAGAGCGCCTACGAGCGCCGCGAGGACCTGAAGCTGTGCGGTCGGACGCTGTTCGGCGCCAAGCCTCCCAAGGGTCAGGAGCTGGACGACCACTATTACGGCGCCATCAAGCCCCGCGTGGCCGCGTTCATGCGGGAGCTGGATCAGGAGCTGTGGAAGCTGGGTGTACTGGCCAAGACGGAGCACAACGAGGTGGCTCCCGCCCAGCATGAGCTGGCTCCCATCTATGCTGATGCCAACACTGCCTGCGACAAGAACCAGCTGACCATGGAGATGCTGAAGAAGGTGGCCGCCCGCCACGGACTGGTGTGCCTGCTCCACGAAAAGCCCTTCGCCGGTGTCAACGGCTCCGGTAAGCATGACAACTGGTCCCTTCAGACCGACACCGGCGAGAACCTGCTGAAGCCCGGCGGTACCCCCAGCCAGAACGCCCAGTTTCTGCTGATCCTGGCGGCTTTTATCAAGGGCGTGGACGAGTATCAGGAGATGCTGCGCTGCTGCGTGTCATATCCCGGCAACGACCACCGTCTGGGCGGCAACGAGGCCCCTCCTGCCATCATCTCTATTTTTCTGGGTGATGAGCTGACGGCCATTCTGGACTCTATCGTTCAGGGCACGGAGTACGTGGATATCACCAAGAAGAAGCTGCGCGTTGGCATCGATGCCATGCCCGATATTCCCCAGGACACCACGGACCGCAACCGCACCTCTCCTCTGGCCTTTACCGGCAACAAGTTCGAATTCCGTATGCTGGGCTCCTCCCAGTCCATCGCCAGCCCCAATGTGGTGCTGAACACCATCATGACCGAGGAATTGAGCCAGTTCGCCGACCGGCTGGAGAAGGCCGAGAACTTCCAGTCCGCCCTGCAGGAGCTGCTGCAGGAGACGTTTACCGCCCACCAGCGCATCATCTTCAACGGCAACGGCTACGATGACGCCTGGGTGGCTGAGGCTGCCCGCCGCGGCCTTGCTAACCTCCGCGACACCGTGGACTGCATGCCCGCCTACATCGACAAGAAGAACGTGGAGCTGTTCACGAAGCACGCCGTCCTGACGGAGACGGAGATGCGCGCCCGCTATGAGATCCATCTGGAGAACTACTGCAAGGTGTCCGCCATCGAGGCCAACACCCTGCTGGATATGGCGCAGCGCAGCATCCTTCCTGTGGCGGCGCGGTACTCCGGCGATCTGGCCAAGGGCATGGCACACAAGCAGGAGGCGGGCCTGGCCTCCACCTGCCGTCTGGAGGAGCATCTGATTCGTCGGATCAGTGGACTCAGTGACCAGCTGCTGGATGTCTGCCAGGATCTCTCTCAGGCACTGGAGAAGGCTCCCGCCGCCGACAGCGGCATCGAGGCCGCCCACTACTTCCGTGGGGAGATCAACACCCGCGTCCGGCAGGCCGGCGACCTCATCAGCCAGCTGGAATCCCTGGTGGACGCCAAGATGTGGCCTTATCCTACCTATGCCGACATCCTGTTCGGGGTGTAAGGCATATCTGCTTTACAACGATTGCAAAAAGTGGACGGAGGCGATGCCTCCGTCCACTTTTTCTGCCACATATACCGTCAGGCGCTGGCCTTCTCCTTTTTTCGGCACTGTACGAAGTGTACCACCATGCACACGATGAACACGATGCTCAGATAGCCAAAGATCGGATACACCACGGCGATGATCTCACCGAAGCCCAGCAGACTGGCGCACCACGCCAGCACGCACAGCCCCACCAGCACCGGCTTCTTTTTTTCCCGCACGAAGCGGGCCTTCTGCTCCAGATAGGCGATGAGTCCCACCAGACTGGCCAGCGCGTTGCAGAACATGGCCAGCAGCAGCATCAGGCCGTACACCGTGCCCAGCGTCCCGTTGAGACGGCTGGCCAGCGCCACCATGGGCAGCTCCGCCGCCACCGCCTCGGGGTATGACGCCAGACTGGTGAGGATACTGCCCGCCACCGCCAGCAGCATCACACCGGCCAGAATGATGCCGCCGTAGATGTGGCGCTTCCGCCGGACGTACTGCCCCACCGGCGACATGATACCGATACCGCCCAGAATATTATAGGAGACGAAGGTCAGCGCTGCGATGAACCAGTTGGGCATCAGCGGGTTGTTGTTCACGTTCCGCAGCTGGAAGACCCCCTCCGTGCCGAAGGTGGCGTAGGCTCCCACGGCGAAGGCCACGGTGGCCGTGATCAGCACGGGTATCAGTGCGGAGAAGGCATTGACCATTCCCGTCACGCCCAGCAGCGCCACCGCGAACACCAGTGCCATAAACACGGCGCTGCCCAGCCACGCCGATATGCCGAACAGCTGGGCCAGCATAGCGCCCACACCGGCGGACATGGATACCACCACAAAAAACAGGAATACCGCGCCCACCGCACCGGAGGCCGCCCGCAGCCACTTGACGTTCCAGGGTACCAGCAGGCGATCCATGTCGGAGCACTGGGTCATCTGGGTCAGCCGCACGAACAGGATACCAATGGCGGAGAACAGCACCACTGCCAGCAGAAAACCCACATAGCCCAAGTTGCCGAAGCTGCCGAAAAACTGCCACAGCTCCTGCCCCGAGATAAAGCCGGCCCCCAGGAAGCATCCCACATATGTAAAGGCCAGCGACCACGTTTTGATCTCTTTCATCTCTTTCACCTCATGAAAAAATACACGTCTATTCAGTGTATGCGATGCGGCGGATTTCGTCAACCCCTGCAATGTCTCGGCATGACAAATTCATTTCGCCGAATCATTCAGTTTATTGTTGACGCGGTGGGTGTGCCGATGTATAATCATCCCATCGTAAAGCGTAAAATTGTACTGTTTTTGCTTTACATAGGCAAAGAATTTGCGCCACACAGGAGGAAAATGTATGATACATACCATTGATGGCATTATTTCCGCCGCCTGCGGCAGCAGGACCGGTGTCATCGCCGTAGCTGCCGCCCACGACCAGCCGGTGATCGAAGCCGTGGTGGATGCCCGCCGCGAGGGCATTGCCACCCCCATTCTGGTGGGCCATAAGGAGGAGATCGCGTCCATGCTCAGCGCTCTGGGCGAGGATCCTGCCGCCTATGAGGTAGTGGCCGGCGACAGCGACACCGACTGCGCCGCCAAGGCCGTAGCCCTGTGCGCAGAGGGCAGGGCCGACTTCCTGATGAAGGGTATTCTGGGCACCGCCGACCTGATGCGGGCCGTATTCAATAAGGAGCACGGCCTGCGCACCTCCCACCTCACCACCCACTGCATGCTCTATGAGATCCCCGCGCTGGACCGGATGGTGCTTCTCACCGACGGCGGTGTCAACACCTTCCCCGACCTGGACAAAAAGGCCGAGATCCTGGAGAACGCCGCCATGGTGCTGCAGGCCCTGGGCTACGAGCACATCAATGCCGCCTGCATCTGCGGCGCAGAGCAGGTGAACCCCAAGGTGCAGTCCACTGTGGATGCCGATGCGCTGGCCCACATGACCGACCGCTGGACCAAGTACAATATGGATGTCTGCGGCCCCGTGGCACTGGATCTGGCCGTCAGTGAGGAAGCCTGCCGTCACAAGCACTTCACTGCCCCCGGGGCGGGCAGGGCTGACATCCTGCTGGTGCCCAATTATGAGGTAGGAAACGGCATCGGCAAGGCCGCTACCCTGTTCGGCGGCGCCAAGAATGCCGGCATCATTCTGGGCGCCAAGGTGCCCATCGTGCTGGTGAGCCGTGCCGACAGCGCCCACTCCAAGCTGGCCTCCATCGCGCTGGGCAGCGTTCTGGCCGCCCGCATGGACCTGGCCTGATATCCCGTATCCACTGCCGTCTGAAAGGAGTTTTCTTATGGTCAATCAGCAATTCTATGAGTTGGGCACCGCCCCCTCTGTCATCCGTCAGTTGTTCGCCTATGGTCTGGAGCAGGCCGCCAAGGTGGGCGCGGACAAGGTCTTTGACTATTCCCTGGGCAATCCCAGCATCCCCGCACCCAAAAAGGTCAACGAGTCCATCCATACCATTGTGGACACCACGGACTCCATCCAGCTCCACGGCTACTCCATGGCCAATGGCTTTGACAATGCCCGCGCCGCCGTGGCCAAGGACCTCTCCGACCGCTTCGATCTGGATGTGAAGGCCAGTGAGCTGTTCCTCACCTGCGGCGCGGCGCCGGCCCTGATCTCCATCATCAAGGCTCTCGTTCTGGACAGTGATTCCGAGATCATGGCCGTGGCTCCTTTCTTCCCCGAGTACCGTCCCTTCGTCACTGCCAACGGCGGCAAGCTGGTGGTGGTCCCCGCCGATACCCAGGCGTTCCAGATCCATCTGGACGCCGTGGAGCAGCGCATCACGCCCCATACCCAGGCCATCATCATCAATTCCCCCAACAATCCCTCCGGTGTGGTGTACACCGAGGAGACTCTGCGGGGTCTGGCCGTCCTGCTGGAGCGCAAGAGCGCCGAATACGACCACCCCATCTATATTATCGCCGACGAGCCCTACCGCGAGCTGGTGTACGGCGATGTCACCGTGCCCTTTATCCCCTGCCTGTACCGCAATACCATCGTCTGCTACTCCTACTCCAAGTCCCTGTCCCTGCCCGGCGAGCGCATCGGCTATGTGTACGTCCCGGGCTTTGCCGACGACAGTGCCGCGGTGTACGCCGCTGTTTCCGGTGCCGCCCGTGTCATGGGTCACGTCTGCCCGCCCACACTGATGCAGAAAGTCATCCAGCTGTGCGCCGGTGAGCGCCCCGACTTGGCGGCCTACGATGAGAACCGCAACCTGCTGTACAACAGCCTGCGGGAGATGGGCTACGAGTGCGCCAAGCCCGACGGCGCGTTCTACCTGTTCGTCAAGGCCCCCAACGGCG
>ERZ857982.3207-NODE-3207-length-11463-cov-3.037430_pt1 | contig 11463 bp, 8 predicted proteins | sample MGYA00519955_ERZ857982 | MGnify/ENA primary metagenome ERZ857982 (study PRJEB31778, sample SAMEA3449416) | human gut metagenome | biome: human gut; feature: human-associated habitat; material: faeces | place: United Kingdom | collected 2010/2012 ... | reverse complement strand
GAGCAGATTCAATATGAGAAAAGAATTGAACTCTTAGAGCAGATTCCAATGATTGCGAGTGTGATGGCGGTCATATCAATGATTTCATATATCACACCATGGAAACATACATTTTTTCAAGCGTCAAGATTAGGGGGATTTTTTCAGTATTCAAATACCTTTGCATTGTACCTGTTAATAGGGATCATTGTGTTGCTATATGAAAAAAAGAAAGAAGGTAAGCTGTGGTATATAAAATTGTATATACTTACTACAGCAGTTTTGTTTACAGGAAGCAGGATTGTCTTTTTTTTGATGATCACAAATTATCTTTTATTTTTTATCGTGGATAAGAAAAATCGTGTAACGATATTCGTTATGACTGGCTGGATCATAGGATTGACGATCATAGGAATTGTGATCACTGGAAGTTATCAGAATATGGGAAGATATCTTACGATCTTCACACACAACAGCACATTATGGGGAAGAATTCTATATCAGATTGATGGCTTGAAAATGCTATTAAAAAGACCAGCAGGTTTAGGATATATGGGATACTATTTTTTGCAGCCATCTGTGCAAAGTGCGGCATACACAACAAAATTTGTACATAATGATTTTCTACAAATTGGGCTTGATGGTGGAATGATTGCAATGATCTTGGCAGTTATATTATTTATTCAAAGTATTTATGAAAAGAGTAGTCAAGATTTACAAAAACATTTGTTAGTGATCATAGCAATTCATAGTTGTTTGGATTTTAATCTTCAATTTCTTTCAATCGGGATGATTGTTATCGTGTGTATGCAATGCAAAGAAAAGAAGGAGTTGCAACTGAAGAAAATAAAAATCTTTTGTTTGCTAACATTTGTAGGTTTTGTGTTGTCTTTACGGGCAGGAATAGGAACTTCCTTGGAATATCAAGGAAAATATAAACAAGCCTTAAAGATCATGCCAGAACTTACAACGGCCAGGATGAAACAACTATCAAAAGAAACTGATAAGAATCAGGCAGAAGAATCGGCGGACAAATTGATTCATTCAAATAAAATAATTAGTCAGGCATATGGGGTAAAAGCGGAAATTGCATATGGGGAAAATAACTATAATGCTATGGTGCGTTATAAAAGGCAGGAAATCAAAAATCGAAAATATGATATAGCAGTTTACGAAGATTATATTGATAAATTGGCATGTATTCTACAAGAAAAGCAAGCAGATTCAGATACAAAAGGGATGAAACAGTATTTAGAAGAATTGCTCTGGATACAGCAATACATAGAGAAAGTAAACACGCAAACAAATCCGATCGCAAATCATTTGAAAGATGAATCGATTCTTCAATTTGATAGTAATTACCAAAATTATCTGGAACAGATAAGGGATTATTATAATCGAAACTATAAAACACAAGGTGATAAAACACAATTTTAAGAACGGAGGAGAAACATTATGAAAAAGATACTGGTTTATATTGTGAGTTTGTCTATGCTGTTATCAAATAATACAATGATCATGGCAGCACAGACGGCAGAGAACAAAAATGTACAAGAAAAAACAACGACAGTTTCATTTGATTCGTCATCGCTGACTACAAAAATAGGTAGTTTTAAGTCATATGATTTTCAAGGAATTCAATCAGATCAAATAGAAAATGTATTCTTTGAATATATCGATGAGGGTTCAAATTGGACGGAAGATGACGAGGAATATTTGGAAGATAGTTCAATTTTGGAAATAGAAAAGAAAAAAGAATACAAAGATGACGAAGAAGAGGATGAAATTAAAGAGACTAAATATGTCCCAGTTGCAAAAAAAGAAGGAAGTGTCAAAATAAGAGCAACAATCCGATTAAAAAATTCAGATGAAACTATAAAAACACCATGGACAAAGTTTACTGTGAAAAAAGCTGATAGTGGAGTCGTTCCTTTAAAGTCTTATGTTGTATATAGCAGATTAAAAGATAAAGACGAAAATTTAGTTGACAAGAATAAAGATGGTCAGATTGATTCACAAGAGATAAAAGAAGTAAATTACCTGTATGCATATGATCATAATCTGACAGATGAAGATATGCAGGGAGTGAATCAGGCGGTGAATTGTGAATCAATAGATTTGGAAGATAATGCAGAAATTACAAAGCTTGATTTTGCAAAGAATATGAGTCATTTGGAATCTTTAAAATTAGATGGTACGGGTGTACCATTAAAAGATAGATTGGATATTTTGCGATTAGATCCAGAAAAAGTAAAAAAGGGTATTGCTTGCAGAGTTGTGCTTAAACCTAAAAACATGATTAAGATTGGTAATACAGAGTTTGATATAAATGTATATTCAGAGGATGAAAACAAACTACAGGTTAATAAGGTCAATGAAGATTTGATACTAAAAGCGACAGAAAATTCAAATTTAATTTTTATCTCAGATGAAGATGAGGAGGAAGAAGCAGTAAAAAAAATTGCATTAAAAGTAGAGCCAGCACCAGATGATGCGGTAGTGATATCCGATTTGTATTTATATAATGAGCTGTTAAGGCAGGGAGATAAAAATAAAGATGGTTATTTAACAAAAGATGAGGCAAAAGATATTAAGGAAGTTGAAGTCGAAGACTGTGATAAAGTAGATCTTTCAGGAATCGATCAGATTAAAAACTTAGAAAATCTAAAGATTGATTCAGATGATGGAGTTCAAAATATAGATGCATTAAAAGATTTAAAAAAATTAAAATTTCTCAATCTAAAAGGAGTAGATCAAAAAGATGTTTCTACGATTGGACAATTAAAAGAACTTATACATTTAGAATTAACAGGAGATTTTGATAATATAAATTCCTTTAAGAATCTTAAAAATCTGGAATTCTTAACATTATCATCAAATAATCTGGAAGATATTTCACCGATTTCCAAGCTAAAAAACCTAGAAGATTTAGAAATAGGGGAATGCCCTAAAGTTACGGATATTTCTACATTGGACCGCAATATAATTTCTAATTTAGTTGTGTCAAAAAATGTTTCTGCAAAGCAGTTATTAGATTATCAAAAATTTACAGACTTAGCATTGCAAGAAAAAGAAAATTTAGATGATTCAATTGGATATGTTTCCGTTATAGGTTTAGATGATGACGATGATGATGACAATGGTATTTATACATATAAAGCGAATGATAGTGCGATTATTAACAAGTACGGAGAATGTATAAAACGAGGTGAAACTGATGTTACAATCACAGCAAAAGCAAAAGATGGGAAAGCCACAAAAACGATTCATGTTAAAGTTCAAAATGGAAAGGATCTAGAGCCAACAGGCACAGAGAGAAAAACAGATGAATTACCAAAATTGACGCAAAATGGATATCCTGATTCCAGAGTGAATGTTGTACAGGGAAATGGAGTGGTTTATGATCTGAATTCAAAAGAAAAATTAGCTGTGAATGCCAAGTCGTATGTTGCCAATTATGTATATTGTGATGACGATTATTTTGTATTGAAAACAAAGATTTCCAAAGAAAATGAGTTGTATACAGCAATAGGAAATACGCAGTTAAAAAAACAAGATTTAGATATTGAAAAGACAGAAAATAATTGCTTTTTAACAAAAGAAGGAATATTGTATCGCATAAATCAACAGAATAAACCAGAAAAGATACAAGATAATGTAAAAGATCTGAAGATATTTGATGAATATGGAAGGTCAGATGATTATGTCATCTTGTACAAAGATGGGACAGTGAAGCGCATAAAAGAACAGAATCCTGTCTTATCAGATGTAGAAACCATGTTATCATCCGATTATTATGTGCTAAAGAATGGTACAACGATTAAATATGATTGGAAGACGAGAAAAAGTGTCAAAATATTTGATGGAAAATTAAAAATGGTACGAGATGGAAATAATAATCCGTACTTTATGGATGAAAATACTTTATATACGTACTATCGTTATAGTGATGAAGGATATACATTTGTTAAAATTGCGGATAATGTAAAACAGTTAACGCCATATGATTCAAGTATATATCAGGATATGAATGGTGACTGGTATTACTTTGATGAAGATTGGACGGAAAAGGACGATAAGTTGTATTATACAAAAAAGAAGATATCCTATACAAATAGTCACTTTACTGGAATTTCGGATGATGGAACAGCTTACATTTATGGAAATCTTATTTTGACAGATGTGGTGGATATGAAAAAAATTTCATCAAGTGATACACTGCTGATTCGAAAAGATGGAACTATATGGAAATATAGAGCTCCATATGTAGCGGAAAAAATGTTAGATTATGATGAGACTAAACCAGATTCTAAAGAAGATCCAATACCAGAGCCAGAACCAACACCAGAGCAGAAACCGACATCAGAGCAGAAACCAGCACCGGAACAGAACTCAGCACAAACAACAACTCCGCAGACACAGCAGATAAAAGTCAGCCAGATCAAACTGTCAGCGCTTTCAACAAAGATTGCTGTAGGAAAGAAGATTAAATTAACAGCAGACATCACAAAGAATGCTTCCAATAAAACATTAAAGTGGACAACAAGTAATTCGAAAGTCGCAACTGTGGATAAAAACGGCGTGGTAACGATCAAGAAAAAAGCTGGAGGCAAAACAGTAAAGATTACAGCAGAGGCAACCGATGGAAGCGGAAAGAAAGCAATATTTACGATCAAAGTCATGAAAGGAGTCGTAAAGAAAGTTAAGATTTCTGGAAAGAAAACGGTGAAAGCAGGAAAGACACTGAAACTAAAAGCCAAAGTCACAGCAAGCAAAGGAGCCAACAAGAAACTGAAATGGACAAGCAGCAATCCTAAATATGCAACAGTATCCGTATCAGGAAAAGTAAAGGCATCAAAAGCAGGAAAGAAGAAATCAGTGAAGATTACAGCAATGGCAACGGATGGAAGTGGAAAGAAAGCAACCGTGAAGATTAAAATTAAATAAAGAATAGGAAATTGACGATCTTATGAACAAGGGAACAGCTGGAAGTCACAAGAGATATTTGAAGAAGGTGTGATTTCTGGCTGTTTTTTTATTGCATAGAAAAAAAGTAGAGATATAAAAACTCTCTACTTTATAAACATATTCAAAAACTGTTTCTTAACCTCCACCGCTCTCTTCTGGCTGACTGGAATCTTATATTGTCCAGCCAAAGTCACAAGATTATTTTCAAAATCCGTAATCTGATTTAGATTGATCAGATAGCTCCTATGGCAGCAGATGAAATTCTGGTTTAGACGCTCAAGTAACAGGGCAAGTTTCTCAGAGGTATGATAAGTGGAAGATGTACAATAAATGGTTGTCGTACGGAGATTACGCTCCATGTAGACAATATCATCTAACAGAATATTATGTTCTCTGCGGTTCCATGAGATTGTCAGATAGTTATTTTTGCGTTGCTTAAGATTGAAGATTGCTTTCTCAATCGCACGAGGCAGATATTGTTTAACATCGGACTTATGAATAAAATATACATGTTCCGTTTCATACACATCACTGCAGTATTCAAGATATTGTGTGATGAAGATAATCTGTGTCGAGGCGTCTGCCTGCAAGATTTTTTTAGATAAAATAATGCCGGACTTTTCAGGGAGTTCGATATCCATTAAGACGATGTCATAAGGAACAAAATTCTTCCCATATAATTTAGAACGTTCCTCTGGGGAGGAACAAGGATGAATCTCGGCAGAAAGTCCTTTTATTTCTTTGATAGTTTTTTCAAGTTCATGTAGATAGATTGGGTCATCTTCGCAGATTGCAATATGGATCATTTATAAATCTCCTTTGTATGTATTCAATCGCTTGGCAGTTGGAACAGAAGATGAGAAGAAAATAAATTCCCTTCATCAAGCCATTTGTAAGTTCCATGGTACTGTGAAACGATATCTTCTATAATAGTTAATCCGTGGCCATGCAGAACACAGGATTCTTTTTTTGTTGTGTGGTGTGCAAATATCTCATTAGGGTTTTTACTGTTTTGCATATGTACAATAAACATATTTGCCCGAAAATCCGTTGTCAGCGAGATAAATAGATCTGTTTGCGAGGGATCGCATAAGCGGCAGGCATCGATCGCATTATCTAATAAGTTTGAAAAAAGGCTTGTGATCGTAAGATCCGAAAAATAAGAATCAAAATGCTCTGGCAGGATGACGCGAAACTGACAATGAATTTTTGAATGGTCAGCAACGATTTTTTTTTCCTGAAGTAATGTATTTAATAAAGCATTTTTACAAAAAGAATCCGGATAATTTCTTTTCACATGTGATGTGAGAGAAGAAATCAATACAGCCATTTCTTCGTATTGTGCATTCTTTCCAAGTTCCATGGCAAAGTCCAAATATTGGTCAATATACGCCTGTTTTTCAAGGATCGTCTTTTTTAGATTTTCTAATTCATGCTGTTGTTTCTGCATTATCTGATGTGTGCTCTTTGCATTTTTAAAGTCAGCAGTTTTACGGGTATTTTTGCAAATATGGAATACAAGACCGATAAAGGAACCAAATGCTATGATCATTGCAAGAGACATATAATCATAGAAGAAAATATGATTATATTCATGAAAAAAGTGGTTCCACAATGCCGGATTGTGGCGCATATAATTTGTCACGATTCCATGCAGCGGGATCGAAAAAATACAAATAAGAATAATATATTTTTCAATTTTATACAGATTCGGATGTTTCATAATGTTTCCCTTCAGAGTCTTTCAGTTCTTGAATATAGGATAATGCCTGTTCATATTCGCCATGTTCCACAAGCAAGGAAAGGGCAAGAAGATGATTTGAGGTATCGTGGTTCCAACGATAAAGTTTCTGATATTCGTCATCAAGTGTATGCAAATGATGGATTTCTTTTTCTAAGGTCAGACGTTGGTGCGCTTCTTTCAAATGTTGTTCTTCTAATTCTTTCAGCAAAGTTAGTCCATGATTAAATAAATTCCATGAGATTATGGAAATGATCACAGAAGCAATGATAAACCATCCATACGAAAATGAAGGTTCAGGCATGGACATAAAAATATTTCCTGCAATAACCATAAAAAGGACAGGAAGACCAAGAAAGAAGAATAACTTTATATTGATCAGGTGCCGATTGCGTTCAATCATATTAAAAATTCGAGGTAATAATAAAATATCCAGGATCATCTGCGAGATAGAACATAGAACAATGGAAATCGTATTTCCGCTCAGTGCTACATATAAAACAGCTAAATGAAGCTGTGGAAATATAAAATTAAAAACCATCAAGATACCAACAGCAATCGCTTCAATAAAAATCATACTGATACAAAAAATAAAAAATAAGAATACCTGAAAGGACCGATCTTCTGTAAAAAAGAAAAAGATATGAAAGATCCATAATGGGTAAATAAAAAATGCTGTAAATGTAGCGGATGTTGATGTCGAAACAAAGATCATCCATGACAGTAAGACAGCATAAAAAATCCATAATCTCCTATAAAATGAAGGAGAGAAGGTTCTATGTGAAAATCGTTCTAATAATATATGAAATGGAAAAATAATATTAAATATGGTTACCATGTAATAAAACAGACCTGAAATCATAGAACACATTCCCCTCCTTTCAATGATCATATGTGTTTCTACAGATGATATTATTATACAACGAATAGAAAGTTATGAAGAAAACGAATATTACATATAAATCGTTTTTTATGTATGTTTCAACATGATTAATGACACGAAACAATCTCCATCATCATTCCACTGGCAGGTTCCATCATAGTCTTTGACAATGCTTTCTATGATAGAAAGACCATGCCCATGCAAAGATGAAGAATCTTCTTTGGTTGTTTTATTTAAGAAAATATTTTTAGGGTCTTTAGAGTTTTTCATACGGATCATAAACATATTTGCCTTAAAATCTGTTGACAATTTGATAAAAAGAAAATCATTTTGTGGATAAAGCTTATGGCAGTTTTTGCAGCTTTCCAAAGCATTATCAAGCAGATTTGAAAAAATGCTGGTGATCGTGAAATCGGAAAAAGTCTGATCAAAATGATCTGGAAGAAGAATCCGGAATTCACATTTGACATTTAACTGATCGGCAATTGCTTTTTTCTCTTGCAGCAAAGTGTTCAACAAAGCATTCTTGCAATAAGTATCAGGATAATTTCTCTTCACATGGGAGGAAAGTGAAGAAATCAAAGTTGTCATATCATCATAATTTCCAGATTCACACAGATTGATCGCAAGGTCGATATGTGAATGGATATAGGATTGCTTTTCAAGAATCTTAGTTCTTAAAGTTTCAATTTCTTTCTCCTGTTTTAAAATTGTCTGCTGTGTTGAATCAAGCATTTTCAAGTCGATTTCTTTTTTTACATTATTACAAGTAGTGATAATGATACTGATAAAGGAAAGAAGACACAGTACCATAAAAAAATTAAAGAAAAAAGATAAATATGGCTGAACAGCGTCCATAGGAAAATATTTCTGAAATGCTTCTGTGGTAAGCAGACAATGATAGAGTACAGCTGTAAAAGGAATGAGAAATATATAAATAAAAGTTAAGACGGATTGTATTTTATGTGATTTCATTTGATTCATTATAGCTCGTCTCCTTTCTCCTGCATTTGTTTCATATAAGAAAGTGCCTGATCATATTTCTCTTGCTCTGCCAATAAAGAAAGAGCCAGGAGATGATTTGCCATATCGTGGTTCCATACATAAAGTTTTTTGTATTCATTATCAAGAGAATGTAAATGTTCGATTTCCTGTTGAACCATATCAAGATGATGCTGTTGGCGGATATTTTCTTCTTCAGAATGTACAAGGAGTGTTATTCCATGTTTAAATAAACGCCAGATGCCATAAGAACATGTCAGTGATGGGATCAGATATACGAAAACGGAATATAATGTGTTTGGAATGATCATCAGAATATTATCAAGAATGATCGGCAGTAATATCGGAAGTAATAAACCGACCAGAAGTGATATTTGCATTAAGTAAGCATGATGCTTTATAAAATGAACAATATATGAAAAAATGATCATATAAGTGATAATCTCCAAAATACAAAGTAATGATACAGAAAGCTGATTGCCGTCAAGACCGATGAAAACACTTATAATATGAAGTTTTGGGAATAATAGTCCGATTAGGGATAAAATAGTAGCAGAGATGCCTTCAATCAATAAAATGGAATTAAAAAACAGACAGAATAAAATAAACTTGAAAGATTTTGTACCACCAAGAAAAAAGAAAAAACTAAACGCAGTAAATGGATAGATCAGTAGCATGCTGTATTTACATGCGACAGAGGGAGGAACGAATATCATCCATGAAAAAATAAACAGGTATAAAACTGATGTGATGTGAACACTTCGTAATGTCCGATTTTCACTTGGAAAGACCCGGAAAAGCATATTCAGCGGTCCGATCGTAAAGAATATATTCAACATATAGTAAGAAAAACTTGCGATCATAAAAATCCCCCTCTCAGATCAAGTTAAATTATCCAGTAATTGATACATTTATTATACAATATATTTATGTATACAAAAAGATAAAAGATATAAATTTGAGAAAGAGATATAGAATTTAATAAATTAAATCAAATGATAATGTTTAAATGCATGATAAATCCCATCATCATTTACGGAATCTGTAACATATTCCGCAATTTCTTTTAACTCATCACAGGCATTTCCCATAGCAATTCCATGGCCAGCAGCTTTAAACATGGAGATATCGTTATTACTATCTCCAAATGCGTAGCAGTCATCTGTAGAGATATTGAGATGATCAGCGACATATGTAAGACCAGTTCCTTTATCATGATCTTTTAATAAAATCTCATACTGGGTATCATCAATTCGAATATAATCCATGGCATCAGAAATACTGTCAAGAGCATCTACAAAACCAGAAGTATTGCTCCCAGGGCCTGTAAATACAATGGCTTTATCAGGATTTTCAACATGATCCCATGTAAACTCATGCGCCATATAAGGAGCAAGGTCAAAAGCAGTGATCATAAATCCATAATGTGGATGAAAGTCAACGTTATGATCGCGGAAATAAGAACATTTTTCTCCTTCAAAGGTTCCATAGATATTGTTTTCTTCGCAAATCCGTTTGATCTGTTCGACCACTGTTTCAGGAACTGTTTTGTGATAGATCGTTTCGCCATCAAGAAGGATGTGAACTCCGTTAGAACAAAGATAACCGTCGCAGCCAATATCGAGAATCTCTTTTTCAAAATAAACAAGAGGTCGTCCAGTGTTGATCAGAACTTTATGACCATTTTCTTGTGCTTCATGGACTGCTTTGATCGTAGATTCTGGAACCAGACGCTGTTCTTTACTGTATAAAGTCGCATCGACATCCAGAAAGATTAGTTTGTTATTTTCACTCATATTATCATTCCCCATCTAAATATTTATAAAAATTAAGAGCCGGATACAAATGAAGATTGATGGTCCGGCTCTGTGCTGTAAGGATATAGTTGACTATTCTTCCACAGTTACAGTCTTCATAATTTGTGGTTCTAATGGTTTATCGGAATAATCTGTTGCAACTTCAGCGATCTTATTTACAATATCCATTCCTTCGATGATCTTACCAAATGCAGCATATGCACCGTCCAGATGTGGTGCAGCTTTATGCATGATAAAGAACTGTGAACCTGCTGAATCCGGATGCATAGCTCTTGCCATAGAAAGTACACCTTCTGTATGTGCAAGATTATTTGCGAAACCGTTCTGAGCAAACTCTCCTTTAATTGTGTATCCCGGGCCTCCCATTCCTGTTCCGTCCGGGCATCCTCCCTGGATCATAAATCCATTGATGACACGGTGAAAGATCAGTCCGTCATAATAACCTTTCTTCACCAGTGAAACAAAATTATTAACTGTATTCGGAGCAACTTCCGGGTACAGTTCTGCTTTCATAATATCTCCATTTTCCATCTCAATTGTTACGATTGGATTTGTCATTTTATTTTCCTCTTTTCTTTTTGTTATCTACAGGACCTGCCACTGGCAGCTCCTTATGAACGCATAGCATTACAAAAGCGCCGGCAAAACCGACGCTTCCATTTTAGCGGATAAATCCTTATCCGTAAAGACTTCTATATCATTTTTATGGATTATTCACTTTTTTCAAAATAAAATCCATCAAACTTGTATTTGAATACACGATAAATAAATTTCTCATAATCCATCTTATAAGTTACAATTGCTTTATGATCTGCATCATACTCTGTAAAAGTCCCCTTTAATCCCGAATCTACAAGTACATTATCTCCTGTTTCCTGCGCACTGCTGACATATCCGGAATAAGGTACTTTAAACGAATCTACAAGTTCAAATGTACCTTCATTTTCATCCACCAGATATTTGTAATACTTGGAATTCTTTCCGTCAACCGCAGAACTTACTTTCAGACCTATCGACGACCAGTCATAATCCGGTCTTGTCTCACTGATTCCAATATTATTATCAAACATATA
>ERZ857982.3202-NODE-3202-length-11483-cov-3.641232_pt1 | contig 11483 bp, 9 predicted proteins | sample MGYA00519955_ERZ857982 | MGnify/ENA primary metagenome ERZ857982 (study PRJEB31778, sample SAMEA3449416) | human gut metagenome | biome: human gut; feature: human-associated habitat; material: faeces | place: United Kingdom | collected 2010/2012 ... | reverse complement strand
ATTAGGAGTAGAGGCAAGAAGCATAAACTTGTTAGATATGGAAAAGCACTTAACACCAACAGGAATAACAAATAGAAATGCATATAAATATAATAGTAATACAGCAAAATATGGAACAACAAAAACATATACAAGTGATACAAAATACCCAAGTCTGTATGCAAACCAAAAAGGAGCAGGACCAAATATAACAGCAACAAATGCAAGTACAATATCTCAACCAGACATAACAATGGGGAATGACCCGTATGAAGAAAGTAAGCCAATAGTACCAGAAGATACAACAGAGCCAACCACATCTAGTACAAATGGAACAGGAAGCCCATTAACAGTAACGCAAACGGATTATTATATATCAATAAATGATACTAATTATGGAACTGCAGCAACTGTACTAGCAAATAGTACAGAGTTCTGGGTGGCTGCGCGTTATGTCAATACTTACTCGGGTATTGCTGGCTTTGGCCTTCGCTTTGCGAACACGAACACTCGCGGCTGCGGTATGTTCAATTCGAGTGGTTACGCGGACGGCAATTTCTGCGCTCTTCGCCCCGTAGTTTCTCTACCATCTAGTCTCCTAACAGGAGAGCAAACAAATGGAGCTTGGGACTTGAGCAAATAGAAAAAATGAAGACCTTGTCAAGATTAATAAGTTTACATAAACATAAAATAATTCAACAAAGAAATAGATACATAATGTAAGCGCTCAATAAAACGACGTAAAATAACCCCAGATTTTTAAGTTTTGCTTAAATTTCTGGGGGTATTATTTTTATTTCAAATTCGGTTCTGTATATTCTTCTTCATAATTTCTTATTTCGTCTTGCAATTCTTCTGACCATGGCAAATATTTTTCTATGTCTGTGTCTTTTTGTTCTCCTTATAATTGTGGCAGTATTTCCAATAAATAATTTTTCTCTTTTCTCAATTCACATTTTTGCTTTATCTATTCATCTGATGCTGTATTTGGAACAAGTTGCTCTTCAATTATATCGTAAGCATTCAATAAAATTTAATTAAAATAATTGGTAAAAATAGAATTAATAAGTTTAAATAAAAAAATAAAACAATATGTTTTAATACAAAATAAGGAATTATTATCTCATGAGTGATATAAAGATACTATAAAAATTATGTATAAATGGAAAGGACAAAAGAAATGCTTTTATCAATGAAAAAACTAAATGAAGTAAAAAATATTATAGTATCAAGAAGAAAAAGAAAAGATTTTGAAGTGGTAACAGAGGAGTGGCTTAAATACAAAAAAAATACTGTAAAAAAATCTACTTATTATAATTATTCATATAGTGTAGCAAAATATTTATATCCGAGTTTTGCAGGAAAAAATATTACCAAAATAAAAAATTATAATAATTTCATAGAAGAACTCTCAGATACGTTATCACCCAAAACTGTGCGTGATATTGTTACTAAACTAAAGGAAATAATAAATTTTTACGAAGAAGAACATAATACAAAGTTAAACATAAAAAAGATGAGTTTGCCTAAAATGAACAAAAAAGAGATACAAATTTTATCAAATAAAGAGAAACAAAAATTAGAAAAATATTGCATACAGCAAAATGATTTAAAATCATTGGGAATATTAATATGTTTAAATACTGGACTAAGAGTTGGAGAAGTTTGTGCTTTGAGATGGGAAAACGTTGACTTTGAAACTAGAAGAATACATGTAGAAAAGACTATAGAAAGAATATATTCAAAAGAAGAAAACAAAACAATAGTTATTATAGATACACCAAAATCAATAACATCAGTAAGGACTATTCCTATAAATAGTAAATTATATAATATTTTAAAACAGATAAGAGGAAAGAGTAAAAAAACTGATTTTGTATTAACAGGCTCGAGTGAACACTATGTAGAACCAAGAAATTATCAATATCATTTTAAAGAAATTTTAAAAAGAAGCAAAGTAAAAAAATATAAATTTCATACTTTAAGACATACATTCGCAACAAATTGTATAGAGGCGGGAATGGATATAAAATCTTTAAGTGAAATATTAGGACATGCAGATGTAAGTATAACACTAAATATATATGTGCATTCATCAGATAAGGCAAAAAGAAAATATCTTGAAAAAATATAAAAATTATGGTAAAACTAGGATAAATTTAATTATGGTATGAGATTAGAAAAGAGACGAATAATAATGGGAAACATTGTATTATTAGATGATTTAACGATTAACCAAATAGCTGCGGGCGAAGTAATTGAGCGCCCTATGAATGTTGTAAAAGAGCTGGTGGAAAACTCTATTGATGCTGGTGCCACGAAGGTGGCTGTAACAATAAAAGATGGTGGTAAAACACTTATACAAGTTACAGACAATGGTTCTGGAATAGACATAAATAATATGGATATAGCACTAGAGAGGCACGCAACGAGTAAGATTTCTAAAATAGAAGATCTAGAAAATACATACAGCTTTGGGTTTAGAGGTGAGGCTCTTGCAAGTATATCATCAATTTCAGAACTTACTATGATATCCAAAACGGCCGATGAAATGGTGGGCTACAAGTTATTTTCAAGAGGTGGAAATATACTAGAAAAGGACGAAATTGGAGCATCAACAGGAACTACTATTAAAGTTGAAAAATTATTTTATAATACTCCAGTTAGATACAAATTTTTAAAAAATGATGCCACAGAGTTTAGATATATAAAGGAATTCTTGCAAAAAGTAGCATTAGCCGAACCAGATAAATCGATAGAGCTAATAAACAATGGCAAACAAATACTTAAAACATCTGGTAATGGTGAAATTAAGCCTGTAATTTACAATATTTATGGAAAAGAAATTGCAGATAACTTGATAGATATAGACTATACATATGATGACATAATTGTTAAAGGTGTTATTGGAAAGCCAGTAATTTCAAGGTCTAATAGAAGTAATCAATTATTTTTTGTAAATAATAGATTTGTTAAGGACAAGGCTTTATCTGGTGCTGCAGAACAAGCTTTTAAAGGATTTGTTACAATTGGAAAGCATGGATTTTTAGTATTAAATATTGATATGGATCCTAGAAAGGTTGATGTGAATGTTCACCCTGCTAAATTAGAAGTTAGATTCCAAGAAGAAACAAAAATATTTAAGGCTATATATCATGCAATTAGAGAAGGATTATTAAAAGGAGACTTAGTTGCAGATACAGAAAGCATAGATAAGATTGATGAAGAAAAAACAAAGTATAGCACAGAAAATATAAATTTAAATCCTAAAATTGAAAACACGGGAAGTTCAATATTTAGAGACATGGCTGCAAAAAGTGCATTTAATAATTCATTTACACAAGATGTAAAACAACTAAATACATTAGCAACCGATTTAAAGGCAACAACTTCAACTGAAAATATTTCTTCTTCACCAAGCACAGCATGGCAAAAAAATGATGAGAGTATTGATGAGAAAGAAAAGAAAAGCGAGCAGACATTTGAAGATGTTATGGCTAAACTAAATAGAATGCAAAATGTAATATCTGCCGTAAAAGAAGATGGAGAAAAATATGATAGCGAAGTAGCTGATACACAAAATGATGAAAAAATAGAGAGTAAAACTAATCAATACAATGAAGAAAGCTCACAAGAGCTAACTAATGTAGAAAATAAACAACAAGAAGATTTTGCAACCGAAGGAGCAACAACAGTTGATGAGAATAGTAATTGCTTTCAAACTAGTACTACTGAACTTCCTCAAATTGAGAACCAACCATCTCAAAGCTACAATGTAAATGATTCTAAATTTATGGAGATGTATGAGAAAACATTTGGAATATCTGTAAAAAAAGAAGAAAATGAAGAAGATAAACTAGATATATCTCAAGAATTTAAACCAATGACTGCGGAAGATAATGTATCTGTATTTGAAGGAGAGTCTAGCTATGCTACGAAACCAGTATACAAATATATAGGAATTGCTTTTAATACATACATAATTATAGAAATGAAATCAGATTTATACATAATAGATCAACATGCAGCACATGAGAGAATTATGTATGAAAAAATAAAACAAAACTACTACAATAATGATACGAAAGATTCTCAATTAATGTTGCTACCAGATATTATAACATTAACACACAAAGAAATGGGAATATATAGAGATAACAAAGAATTATTCCAAAGAGCAGGATTTATGGTAGAGGAGTTTGGAGAGAATACAGTCAAATTAAGCGGAGTTCCAGACGTATTGTTAGATTTAGAAACAAAGGAATTATTCTTAGAAACATTAGACGAAATAAATACAGTTGCAAGAACTGCAAAACAAGAAATTGAAGAAAAATTTATTGCAACAGTTGCATGTAAGGCGGCAGTAAAAGCACACATGGTATTGGAAAGACAAGAAGTAATTCAATTATTAGATAAACTATTACAATTACCAAATCCATTTACATGCCCACATGGCAGACCAACTGCAATAAAGATGACTAGAAATGACATTGAAAAGAAATTTTCAAGAAGATAAAATTTATAATTTTGTTGTATTAAACATTATTTTAAATACAACTTTGAATAAGGAAAGGAATAGAAAAAATGGATAAATTATTTATATTATTATTTATACTAGTTGCAAATATAGTATCAATACTCTTAATATATCATTCATTAGATAAAAATATAGAAAAAACAAAAAGACTTTTATATACAATGATTGCGATGGGAGTTGTATACATAATTGTGCTAATAGTATATTTCTTTAGCTCTATAGGAATAGATAAAAGGATTGCAACACAGGCAAAACAAACGATTGTATTTACATTTGTTCCAGTAAACTCAATAATAGTAATTCCTTTCATGATAAGGTCATTTAATAAAAGAAAGGATAGAGAAATAACAGGAGAGCAATTAAATAAAAGAGCAGTTGTAATGTTTATAATAGCTGTGGTTATTGTTGTTAGCGAATTTTTCTATTTTAGAAATATAGAAAAAGGGATAGGAAGAATAATAGAACAACAAGAAGCGGCTAGTAATACAGTAAATACTACTGTTGAAAACTTAACTGTAGAAAATAAAATTTCTAACAATGTAGTAGTTGAAAACTCAATTTCAAATACAGAAAACCAAGTTACACATGATGTAGTTAGTAAAAATATGACTACAAAATAAAATATTTACAAGGACGAAAAAATTATGCAGAAAGTTATTGTTATTTGTGGCCCTACTGCGAGCGGAAAAACGGCTCTTTCGATTGAACTTGCTAAAAAAATTGGAGGAGAAGTTGTGTCTGCAGACTCTATGCAGATTTATGATGAAATGAGCATTGGAACCGCTAAACCTGATGCAGAGGAGATGCAGGGAATTAAGCACTATTTGGTCGGAAATATTGAGCCAACTAGAAGATATAGTGTATCTGATTATAAAAGTGATGCTATTAAGGCATTGGAAGAAATAATTGAAAAAAACAAAACTCCAATAGTCGTTGGGGGAACAGGACTGTATGTTAATTCTTTAATATATGGAATCGATTATCCAGAAGTTGAAATTGATTTAGAATACAGAAAAGAACTAGAGAAAGTAGCAGAACAAAAGGGACTCGGATATTTATATGAAGAAGCAAAAAAGATTGACCCAGAAGCGGTAAAGAATATTAGTGTAAATGATAAAAAAAGAATAATAAGAATATTGGAAATATATAAAGAAACAGGAAAAACAAAGACTCAGCTAGAAATTGAATCTAGAAAAAATGGAGTTCCATATGATTATAGAATGTTTGCTATAAATATGCCTAGAGAAATTTTATATGATAGAATTAATAGAAGAGTAGATATAATGCTTGAAAAAGGGCTAATAGAGGAAGTTAAGCAACTGTATAAAAAATATGGAGATGAGCTTCGTACATCTGTACAAGGAATAGGTTACAAAGAAGTAATAGATTATTTGAATGGAATGTACTCTAAAGAAGAAATGATTGAAAAAATAAAGATGGAAACACGTAGATATGCTAAAAGACAATTAACGTGGTTTAGAAAAATACCAAATATAATTTGGATTGACGGATTAGGAAATGTTCAAGATAATGTTAATCTTATTTTGAAAGAGGCAGAGCTAAACGAAAACTAAATTAATTTAGTAGGTTTTGAATAACACAGATTCTATGTAGAATTTAATAGAAAGGTGATAAACTTTGGAGAAAAAAATTAGAAAAGGAAGAGTATTTGCGGTAGTTTTAATACTTGCACTTGTATTTATATATGCGGTATATTTGGTTGCTAAACTTGTCCAAAATCCTACAAATACCTTCATGGTTACAAACGGAAAAATATCACAAGAGGAAAGTGATATTGGGTACATTATAAGAGAGGAAACTGTTGTAAAAGGACAAAATTATAAAAATGGAATGGTAAAAATAAAAAACGAAGGTGAAAAAGTTGCAAAAGGAGATTCTGTTTTTAGATACTATTCATCAGGAGAAGAAGAATTAAAAAATAAGATTGCTGAATTAGATGTAGAAATACAATCTCTAATGCAAAACGAAAAAAGCAGTTTTCCAAGTGATGTAAAGTTATTAGAAAGCCAAATTGAGAAGGAACTTGACTCTATTTATGGAGTAAATAATGCTCAGAAAATTCAAGAATATAAGAAAAATATAAACTCATACATAACAAAGAAAGCTAAAATATCTAGCCCATCTAATTCTCGTTTGAAAGAATTATTAAGCCAAAGAGAAGAATATGAAAATAGATTAACATCAGATTCTGAAAATGTAAATGCACCAGAGAGTGGAATTGTTTCTTATAGAGTAGATGGATTAGAGAGTGTTTTAACAACAGAGGACTTTACTAAATTTAATAAAAGCTTTTTACAAGACTTGAAATTAAAGACTGGACAAACTGTTGCAAGCAATGAAGAAGTTGGAAAAATAATAAATAATTATCAATGTTACATTGTTTTTAATTCTAACACAAATGAGGCAAAAAACTCGAAAGTGGGAGATACAATCAAAATAAGAGTGCAAAATTCTGATACTTTAAAAGCTAGTGTGGAAAATATTATAGATGAAGATGATGGGTCTAAAACAATTACTGTAAAAATTACAAATGATGTTGAAAAACTAATTGCATATAGAAAAATATCTTTTGATATAATTTGGTGGGATGCAGAAGGCTTTAGAATTCCAAATGAAGCAATAAAAGAAGAAAACGGATTATCATATGTTGTAAGAAACAGAAATGGTTATTACAATAAAATGCTAGTGAAAATATTAAAACAAAATGACGAATATTGTATAGTTAGACAGTATAAAACAGAGGAATTAGAAGAACTTGGGTTTACTAGTTCGCAAATATATAGCATGAGAAATATAGCACTTTATGATGAAATTGTACTAAACCCGACTGATGAACAAATGTTACAATAATGTTACAGAATATTAAATTAAAATTACAATATTAAAAATACTATTGACAATAAAGCTAAAAAGATAGATACTATAGCTAGTAATTTTTACAAAGGACGATGAAATTTTAGGAGGTTTATAATGTCAGGAGCTATAATGAATAAAATCTGGGGAGCATTTGGAATGGATGCAAATGAAGAAGAGGAAGAAGATTACGTAGAAAATAACGAAGAAATGGAAGAAGAAGAGGAAAATAATAAAGAGAATAAACTATGGGGAAGACGTAACAACAAAGTTGTAGCAATGCCTCAACCTCAACAAGTGAAAATGGTTATATCACAACCAACAACATTTGATCAAGCAGAAGATATATGTGATTTACTAAAAGAAAAACAATCTGTAATAGTAAATCTTGAATATGTAAATAAAGATGTTGCAAGAAGAATAATTGATGTAGTAAGTGGAGCTGTTCATGCTTTAGACGGACACATTCAAAAAGTATCTAATTCTATATTCTTAATTGCACCATACAATTACGAAATAACAAATGAAATGGCAAGAGAAGAGATTAAAAACAAATTATCTGTTTCTTGGTTAAAAAATGCAGGCAATAATTAGACTAAATGTAATTGGGAGGAAGCAAAAATGATTACACCTTTAGAAATTGAAAACAAGAAATTTTCAAAACAAATGATGAATGGATATAGTGTAGAAGAAGTTGATGATTTCTTGGATGAATTAACAGCATGCTACGAAAAATTATACAAAGAGAGTAACGAAAATCAAGATAAAATAGCAGAATTAAACGGAAAACTTGAACATTATAAACAAATAGAAGGTACATTAAACAATACACTTATAATGGCTCAATCTACAGCTGAAGATATAAAAAATGTTGCAAAACAACAAGCTGACCAAATAATAAAAGATGCTGAATCTGATGCAAAACAATCATTAGCTTCATTAGAACAACAAATATTATTAAAGAAAAAAGATTTTGAAGATTTACAAAAACAATTTGACGTATACAAAGCAAAAATGGAGTCTTTATTAATATCACAACTGGAATTAATAAAAGACATAAACAAAGAACAAGATAACTAAAACAAGACGTAAAAAGAACGAAAGCAAAAGGTTTGGAAAATTTCCGAATTTTTTGCTTTACTTTTTATCAAAAATGTTACAGCACTATTAAATGTATGTTACAATTGCATTATAAATATTGACATCTATGAAAAATTAGATAAAATATATGTATAAAGTTACCATTTAATATCTGTTAATATGCAAAATAATGCTGTTGGAGGATACATACATGAGAGTAATAAGTGGAAGTGCTAGAGGCACTGTATTACATTCTATTGAAGACATAAGCACAAGACCAACATTAGACAGGGTTAAAGAGTCACTTTTTAATATAATTCAAAATGATATAGAAGATACTACTGTATTAGATTTATTTGCTGGAAGTGGAGCAATTGGAATAGAATTTCTTAGTAGAAGAGCAAAACAGGTTTATTTCTGTGATAAATCAAGTAAAGCTGTTGCTATGATTGAGAAAAATCTAGAAAAAACAAAACTAAAAGAAAAAGCAATAGTATATAACAAAGATTATATAGATTGCATTAATACAGTTAAAAATATCAAATTCGATATTATATTTTTAGATCCACCATACAAGGAAGAATTTGCACTTGATGCTATAGAAAAAATAAGTAATTTACAATTATTAAAAGATGATGGAATAATTATAATTGAAACTGATGAACCAGAAAGAGATATAAATAGAATAAATAATATGAATATTAATTACAAAATATACGATTTAAGAAAGTATGGAAGAGTATCATTAATATTTCTTAAATGAAAGGGGAAAACATGGAGATATTTACCTTGTTAGAAACAATTGAAGATATGCTAGAAAATAGTAAGGAAGTGCCTTTTACCCACAAAGCTATTATAGGCAAAGAAGAAGTGTTAGACATAATAAAAGAAATTAGATTAAAATTACCAGAGGAATTAAAACAAGCAAAGGTAATTAAAGAAGAGCATGACAGAATAATAAGCAAAGCCAATGAAGAAGCTAGTGAAATAGTAAAAGAAGCCGAAAACAGAATAATTTCGATGATAGATGAACATGAAATTACTAGAAAAGCATATGAGCAAAAAAATAAGATAATTGAAAATGCTAACGATATGGCTAGAGAAATTTCTAATGGAACAAAAGCATATGCTGATAACATTTTGGCTGGCGTACAAGTTACACTAGAAGATGCTTTAAGAGTAATAGAAAATAATAGAAAAGAAGTAAAATAGTGCGATTTGACCAATATAAATTCCAAAGTTTATATTGGTTAATTTTGTATTGAAGAAAATTTGTTTGGCAAATGCTAAAAAAATATGGAAATTTAATAATTAATATGATAGAATATCTAAGTATAAAAAATACTTTAAGAAAAGCAGGCAAAGGGAGGAACATATGGCAAAGAGAGGAAGAAAAAAGAAGAAGCAACAAGTTAATATAAATGTAGTTGTGGCTGTAATGATAATAGCAAGCATATTATTAGCGGTTTTAATATATACAAATTCAGGATTTATAGGAGAACACTTGAGTCCATTTTTAGGTGGAATAATGGGATATATAAAATATTTCTTGCCAGTTGGTGTTTTTATATTGGCAATATATATTGCATACCAAGGAGAAACCTCGTGGTCTAAAAAAATAGCCCAGTTTTCCGCATTATTGTTGTGCATAGCAGTAATTTTTAATGTCTACGAAATATATCAAGGAAATGTTGTAATAGAAAACAGAAGCATGGAAAATGTTATGAAACAATTCTTTGAACTTGGTGCTAATGGCGCTGGAGGTGGTGCTATTGGAGCTATTGTTACAATTCCACTTATAAATCTATTTGAAAAAGTAGGAACCATAATAATTGCATCAGGAGGAATAATTGCACTTACTGTATCTATGTTTGGAATAGACTTAGTAAATAGAATATCAGATTTTATAGATGGTACAGAAGAGAGAAAGAGCGCTAAAAAAGTAAAACAACAGCAATATGCAAAAGCAGAACCAGAGAACGATGAGGAAAAAATAATTGGAATAGATGAAAGAAAAGAGACTAAAAAAGAGAGAAAATTAAGGGAAAGGCTAGAAAAAGAAAAGGCTGCTTTAGATGTTGAACAACTCCAAATAAATTTGAATGGTAAGGATATTGGAAAATCTTCTAAATTATTTGATGTTGAAAAAGAGATAAAAGACGATAAAAAAGTAAGAACAGAAAAATCAGAAGAAAGAAAACAATCACCAGAATTTATAGAAGATCCATTATTTAAGAAACAAGAAGAACAGAAGGAAGATAAGACAAAAGAAGTTTTACAATTAGAGCATACGCTTACTGTTGAGGATGAAAACTATGAATTTCCTCCACTAAATCTATTAAGCGAAGGAACATCAAAAGGCTTAAAGGGCGGAAAAAGAGCACTAGCAGATACTGCTTCGAAATTACAAAAAACATTATATAGTTTTGGTGTTTCTGCAAAAGTAGAAAATGTTTCGGTCGGACCTGCTATAACAAGATATGAATTAAAACCTGCAGAAGGAGTTCGTGTAAGTAAAATTGCAAACCTTGCAGATGATATTGCTTTAAATTTGGCCGCTAAATCAATAAGAATTGAAGCACCAATCCCAGGAAAACAAGCTGTTGGTATAGAAGTGCCAAATGAAGAAAGTGAAGTTGTACACATAAGAGATATTTTACAAACAGATGAATTTAAAGAACACAAGTCGAAACTCGCATTTGCACTTGGAAAAGATGTTTCTGGTGATGCAATTGTAACAGATATTGCAAAAATGCCACACGTTTTAATTGCTGGTGCAACTGGTTCTGGTAAGAGTGTATGTATAAATACTCTAATTGCAAGCATAATATATAAGGCAAAACCAAGTGAAGCAAAGCTGGTTATGATTGACCCTAAAATAGTTGAATTATCTGTATATAATGGAATTCCACACTTATTAATTCCGGTAGTAACAGATCCTAAAAAGGCTGCAGGAGCACTTGCATGGGCTGTTCAAGAAATGGAAAACAGATATACAATGTTTGCGTCAAAA
>ERZ857982.3190-NODE-3190-length-11501-cov-9.820636_pt1 | contig 11501 bp, 10 predicted proteins | sample MGYA00519955_ERZ857982 | MGnify/ENA primary metagenome ERZ857982 (study PRJEB31778, sample SAMEA3449416) | human gut metagenome | biome: human gut; feature: human-associated habitat; material: faeces | place: United Kingdom | collected 2010/2012 ... | reverse complement strand
AGAAGGCCTTCTCCACCGGTCTGGGTGCCTTTGGTATCAAGTTCGTGGCCATCTGCCTGCTGTTCTTCGCCTTCTCCACCATCGTGGGCTGGTATTTCTTCGGTGAGCAGAACGTCAAGTACCTGTTCGGTACCCGCGGCGTGACCCCCTACCGCATGGTGGTGATGTGCTTCATCGTCATGGGTTCCCTGCTGCAGGTGAACCTGGTGTGGGAACTGGCCGACATGTTCAACGGCCTCATGGCCTTCCCCAACCTTATCGCCCTCATCGGTCTGGCCAAGGTCGTGAGCAAGGCCCTGGACGAATTCGAACAGGCCAACCTGGCTGACAACAAGTAGGGTCCCTGCCTGAAACAAAAAGTCCCCTGACCATCGTGGCCAGGGGACTTTTTTCATTTTTTTTCAAGGCCTCGCAGGCAGCCGCAGGGCCATGCATCAGGGAAAAAAGCGTACGGGAATCAAAGCGTGGTCCCGATGCAGCCATCATGCTTTCAACATACTGTAACAAAAAACAGAAAAAACAAATGTAACACTACATAATAATGCCATTTATGGAATTTTTTTTCATCCATCGCACAGGATTTTTTTATAAAATTAGATAAAAAATAAAAAATTTACTCACTCTTTTTCTTAATCTATTGCCTTTATGCAATAAAAAATATCCCCCATATTCCCTGCTTGATTTCACACTATAATAATTATATGCATACCGGACATTTTTTGATTCTGACCGGCCCTGCCGGGCCGAAGCAAAATTTTTCTCCCACCATAGCTTCACGGAGGTATCGAAAATGGAGCTCATCTACACTGGCAAAACGAAGAACGTCTATGCCCTGGAAAACGGCAACTATCTGCTGAAGTTCAAAGATGACTGCACCGGCAAGGACGGCGTTTTCGATCCCGGCGAGAACTCCGTGGGCCTGACCATCGACGGCGTGGGCGACGTGAACCTGCGCATGTCCATCTACTTCTTCGAAAAGATCAATGCCGCCGGCATCAAGACCCACTATGTGAGCGCCAACCTGGCCGACACCACCATGGAAGTCCTGCCTGCCAAGCCCTTCGGCAAGGGCCTGGAAGTGATCTGCCGTCACAAGGCCGTGGGCAGCTTCATCCGCCGTTACGGTGATTACATCGAAGAAGGTGCCGACCTGCCCGCCTATGTGGAAACCACCTTCAAGAACGACGCCCTGGGCGACCCCCTGGTCACCAAGGACGCCCTGGTGGCCCTGGGCGTGATGACCGACAAGCAGTACGACGACATCAAGGACATGACCCAGAAGATCACCCAGATCGTGGCCGACGACCTGAAGGAAAAGGGCCTGGTCCTGTACGACATCAAGTTCGAATACGGCTATGACGCCGACGGCAAGGTCATCCTCATCGACGAGATCGCCTCCGGCAACATGCGCGTCTACAAGGACGGCAAGTATATCGATCCCATGACCCTGTCCAAGATGTTCTTTGCCTAATCGGCAAGGACCTCCCCGCCGCGGCCTGACGGGCTGACGGCATCCGCCTGCAAGGCACGCCCGGTATGGAATGCTCCATGCCGGGCTTTTTTTATGCCGGATGCAGCTGCGGGACGGGACTTTTTCCCTCTCGTCATGCGCAGGACAGACGATCCAGCGATCTTTCCAGCCTGTCGGCGCAGCAGTGACGCACGACGCCCTTCCAAGCCCCTCACTCACAACGCAACAGCCTTCAATAATCTGGAATCACAGAAGAAAAACAAGACATCACAAAGCCGGCATGATTTTCTCCCGAATTCGTATTGCAGCCATTACAAATAAACTGATACAATAAAATAACGACACATATATTTCTCCATACTCTCGGGAGGGACGCATGCTGTACGCGCATACGCTCGCCGGCCATCCGAAAGAAGACTGGCAGACCTTGCAGGAGCATCTGGAAAACGTCGGCAGGCTGGCAGCGGACTTTGCCTCCTTGTTCGGAGCCGCCAGGACAGGGGCGACGCTGGGTGCCCACCACGATGCCGGAAAAGCCACAGAAGGATTCCAGCGCAGGCTGGAAGGCGGCCCACGTGTCGATCATTCCACAGCAGGGGCCGTACTGCTCGGGCAACGCTGGGAAGCGTCTCCATCCCGGCAGACCGCCGCCCTGGGCACCATGCTGTCCCGTTTTCTGGCCTATCCCATCCTCGGACATCACGGCGGCCTGCCCGACGCCGGATCCGAATACGGTACCGGTCTCGACCACCGCCTTGCTCCCGGCAATATCCAAAAGCTCCCCTCCTGGGACCCCGCGGCCATCCCGCTTCCGGCCTCTCCCATGGACATCTACCAGGAGATGCTCCCGCTCATCTGCAAGCAGGGACGCCATCCTGATCCCTTCCGCATCTGCTTTGCCCTGCGCATGCTGTTTTCCTGCCTTGTGGATGCCGACTATCTTGATACGGAACGTTTCTGCACCCCCGACATCTACCGGCTCCGGCCAGCGGTCCCCGCCCTGTCGCCGCTGGCCGCCCGACTGGAAGACTATCTGCATCGCAAAGGATTCCTGCACGAAAGCCGTGTGGCCCCGGAAGAACTCGAGGCAGGTGCGGCCGCGCCCTGCGGCAGCAGTGAACGCCAAAAGGCCATCGCCCTGGCCCGCTCCTTCATCCGCGAACAGTGCGAACAGGCTGCGGCCGCCGCTCCCGGCCTGTTCTCGCTCACAGTCCCGACCGGAGGGGGCAAGACGCTCTCCTCGCTGTCTTTCGCCATCCGGCACGCCATCCGGCACGATCTGCGCCGCATCATCTTTGTGGTGCCCTACACCAGCATCATCGAACAGAACGCCCAAATATTCCGCGAGGCGCTCGGCGATGAGGTGGTGCTGGAACACCACAGCAATTTCGTCCATCCCGACGAAGGCGATGACGAAAGCACGGCCAGCCTGCAATACCGGCTGAGTACGGAGAACTGGGAAGCAGCCGTCATCGTCACCACGTCCGTCCAGTTTTTCGAATCCCTGTTTTCCTGCAAGCCTTCCCGCTGCCGCAAACTGCACAATATCGCCCGCAGTGTGGTCATCCTCGACGAAGCCCAGATGATCCCCGTGCCCTTTGTCGCCCCCTGCGTGGAGGCCCTGCGCAGCCTTGCCGGGCACTACGGGACAAGCATCGTCCTCTGCACGGCCACCCAGCCGGCCCTGCTGCGCTCCACGGCCCTGCCTTGCGGGTTCGAAGCGGACGAAGTCCGCAGCCTGGTGCCCGAAGCGAGCCTCCCGGCCCTGTTCAGGATCTTTGAACGCGTGCGGACGACCTTTGAGCCCATGCTCACCGATGCGGAACTGGGCGCACGCCTGCTGGCGGAGCGCCAGGTGCTCTGCATCCTGAATTCACGGCGCCATGCCCGCGCGCTGTTCGAGCGATGCGGCAAAAACGAGGATCTTTTCCATCTCAGCGCGTACATGACGCCCTGCCACCGCAGCCGCACCTTGCAGACCATACGGGAAAGGCTGGCCAGCGGCCTTCCCTGCCGTGTCATCAGCACCTCGCTCATCGAGTGCGGCGTGGATATCAGCTTTCCCGTGGTCTATCGCGAACGCAACGGCCTCGATGTCATTGCCCAGGCAGCCGGGCGTTGCAACAGGCATGGAGAACGGGAGCTTGGGCAGGTCTGCGTCTTTGACGGCGAACAGCCCGTTCCCCTCCGGGCCGCCGACCTGAACCGCAGACGCGAGGCCTGTGCCCTTGTCCAGGATGCGGACGACCTGTTCGGGCCCGCGACCATCCGGCGTTATTTCCAGGCCCTGTACAGCCACCCGGAACTGCTCGATGAGCACGCCATCCTCCGGAAGATGAAGCTCGTCACCTCCTCCAATGCCGCACTGGACCCGCGCTTTTACCGCATCCCCAAGCTGGATGCGGATTTTGCGGAGATCGACAGAACATTCCAGTTTATCGAATCTCAAACGGATAGCGTGGTCATCGAATCCCAGCTCCCGGAAGAGTTGCGCACCTGCCTGCGCAACGAGCAGGCCCTCCCCTCCCGGGTGTTCCGCAGGCTGCAATCCTACAGCGTCCAGGTCTATCGCTGGGAACGGGAAGCCATGGAACAGGCCGGCCGGCTGGAGTGCCTCCATGACTGCGTGTACCTGCTCAGCGGCGGTCTGGGCTATGCGGAGGACACCGGACTGGATGTGCGGATGGCGGACGGCATCTCCTCGGCAGATCTGGTTTTCTGATCCGCCAGACAGGCCGGGAAGATCCCGGCAAGGACAGCAACTGAAAGGAGGCTCCCATGATCGGAGTCAGATTACGGGTCCGGGGCGACTATGCCCTGTTCACCCGCCCGGAAAACAAGGGGGAACGCTGCAGCTATGATGTCCCCACGCCATCGGCGATGCGCGGCATCCTTGAAGCCATCCACTGGAAACCGGCCATACGCTGGCTCGTGGACAGGATCCACGTCCTGAACCCCATCGTGTTCGACAGCATCCGGCGCAACGAGGTCTCGGAAAAGGGCCCCAGCGTGAAAAGCGTCAAAAATGCGGCAAAGAACGGCACGCCCCTGTACCTGTTCGCCGACGAATGCCGCCAGCAACGGGCCACCCTGCTGCTGCGGCATGTGGATTACGTCATCGAGGCCCATTTCGAGCTGACGGACAAAGCCGGCCCGTCGGACAACGAAGGCAAGCACATCGACATCTTTCGGCGCCGCGCACGAAATGGCGAGTGCTTCCAGCAGCCTTGTCTGGGGTGCCGTGAGTTCCCCGCCCATTTTTCCCTTCTGGAAGAAGAGGATGCGATGCCCGCCTCCAGCCTGGCCCACGATGCGCCGCGCGATCTCGGCTATATGCTGTACGACATCGACTATGCCCACGGCATGAAGCCCCTGTTCTATCGTCCGCGCCTGGAACAGGGGATCATCGACGTGGCCCGCTGGAAAAGGGAAACCCTATGTATCTGACAGAACTGTACCGTTTTTACGAACGCATGACGCAGGATCCCCAGTCCGGCATGCCGCCCGAAGGCATGAGCGCCGAAGCCATCCACTTTGCCCTGGTCATCGGCGAAGACGGCAGCCTGAAAGGCGTGCATGACCTGCGCGACAGCAAAGGCAAGCCGCTGCGCCGTTTCGTACCGGCGGCGGTCAGCCGATCGAGCAATGTCGCCGCCAACTTCCTGTGGGACAAAACCTCCTACGTCCTCGGCATCGACGGACGTGACGATTCCTGCCCCTCCCCGGAAAAACGACAGTCCTTTCTGGCGCTGCATCATGAGCGTTTCGATGCCTGCCCGGACAGACACGCCAAAGCGCTGCTGGCCTTTCTGGATCACTGGCGGCCGGAGATGCTCCAAAGCCTGCCCGAACGTCAGGCCCTGCTGGGCAGCCGCCTGGTCTTCCAGCTTGAAGGCGAAGACCGCTTCCTCCACGAAGAACCGGCCATGGACGCAGGCCCGGCAACGGGCAGCGCGGAGATCTCCTTTGCCCTGGTCATCGCTGAAGACGGCAGCCTGAGATCTGTCCGCGACCTGCGAGACAGTAAAGGCAAACCGCGCAAGATGTCCGTCCCGGCGGCACGGCGGCGGAAAAAGGAACTGCTCCCGAACATGCTCTGGGATGACGCCGCGTATGTGCTGGGCGTTGACGGAAAGGACGATACACGCCCCAGCCCGGAGACCGCGGCGGCCTTCCACGCGCTCCACAGGAAACTGCTGCAGGATGCGGACGACAAACACGCCCGCGCCCTGCTGGCCTTTCTGGACCGCTGGCAGCCGGAGATGCTCCAAAGCCTGCCCGAACGTCCGGCCCTTCTGGACAGCAACCTGGTCTTCCGGCTCCAGGGCGAAGAGGGCTTCCTGCACGAACACCCCGCCCTGCAGCGGATCTGGCTGGACAATCTCGACGGACAGGAATGCCCGCAGGGCCAGTGCCTCGTCACGGGCAGGGAAGGCCCCATCCTGAAAGTGCATCCCGTCATCAAAGGCGTCATAGGCGCCCAGACCTCGGGGGCCCGTCTCATCTCGTTCACCTGCAACTCGTTCCAGTCCTTCGGCAAGGAACAAAGCGAAAATGCCCCTGTCAGCCCGCGCGCGGCCCGCGGCTATACTACGGCCCTGAACTACCTGCTCCAAAAGGAGCACAAGCAGGTCGTGCGCCTGGGGGAAGACAGCATCGTCTTCTGGACGGACAGGGCCTGCGCGGAGGAATCGCTGCTCGGAGCCCTGTTCGACGGTCTCGACGCCACCGAACAGACACAAGACAGCGCACTGCTGCACAAGGTCCGCTCCCTGCTGACGGCCATGGCCTGCGGCCGCCCCGTCAGCGAAGATGACGGTATCGACACCAGCGTGCGCTTTTTCGTACTCGGACTTGCCCCCAATGCCGCCCGGCTGGGCGTCCGTCTCTGGGTGACGGACACCTTCGGCAATCTGCTGCAACGCTTCGGCCGCTGGTATCGCGACCTGGCCATCGAACGCCGCTACCCCGGCGAAGAGGAGCACCCCGCCCTGTGGCAGCTGCTGCGGGACCTTGCCCCCTTGCAAAAATCCGAAAACATCCCGCCCCTGCTCGGCGGGCAGCTGCTGCGCAGCATCCTGCTGGGGCGCGCCTGGCCGCAAAGCATGTACACTGCCGCCCTGCAGCGCATCCACGCGGACAAAAACGTCACCTATTACCGGGCCGCGCTCATCAAGGCCCATCTTTGCGATACGACAGCAAAAGGAGCCACCATGTCACTGGACAAGGAAGAACAGAACAAGGGTTACCGGCTGGGCCGCCTGTTCGCGGTCCTGGAAAAAGCCCAGACCGACGCGCTGGGCAGCGTGAACACGTCGCTCCGGGAACGCTACATCGGCGCGGCCTCGACGCGGCCCTGCCTGGTGTTCCCGCAGCTGCTGAAGACGGCCCAGTTTCACATCTCCAAAAGAGCCAAGCAGCATCCCGGCTACGACATCCGCTTTTCCCGTCTGGTAAGCGAGATCATGGACGGCATGACGGCCTTTCCGCCTGTGCTCTCGCTGGAGGATCAGGGCCGCTTCATGCTGGGCTACTATCATCAGAATAAAGCACTCTATCCTCAAAAGACGGCTGACGACGCCGAAAACTAAGGAGAACTGCCATGCCTGCCATCACGAACCGTTATGACTTCGTGCTTTTCTTCGACGTGGAGAACGGCAACCCCAACGGCGATCCCGACGCCGGCAACATGCCCCGCATCGATCCCGAGACCGGCCTGGGGCTGGTGACGGACGTCTGCCTCAAGCGCAAGGTGCGCAATTATGTGGAACTGGCCAAGGAAGGAGCCACCGGCTACCGGATCTATGTGCAGGAAAAAGCCGTGCTCAACCAGAAGAACCAGGAAGCCTACACGGCCCTGTCGCTGAAGGCGGAACCCAAAAAGCTGCCCAAAAAGCCTGACGACGCCCGCGCCGTCACGGCCTGGATGTGCGAGAACTTTTTCGACATCCGTACCTTCGGCGCTGTCATGAGCACGGAAGTGAACTGCGGTCAGGTACGCGGCCCGGTGCAGCTGACCTTTGCCCGCAGCGTGGAGCCCGTCGTCCCTGCCGAGGTGAGCATCACGCGTATGGCCGTGACCAATGAAAAAGACCTGGAAAAAGAGCGCACCATGGGCCGCAAGTTCATCGTGCCTTACGGCCTGTACCGGATGGAGGGCTTTGTTTCCGTCCCGCTGGCGGAAAAAAGCGGCTTTGCCGATGACGACCTGGCCCTGCTGTGGGAGGCGCTCAGCAACATGTTCGAGCATGACCGCTCAGCGGCACGCGGCAAGATGGGCACCCGCAAGCTGTTCATCTTCAAGCATGAAAAACGCATGGGCAACGCGCCCGCACAAAAGCTTTTCGATATGGTGCACTGCCGCCGCACCAGTGAAGGCCCGGCCCGCGGCTTTGCGGATTATGCCGTCACGCTGGAAGGCACCTGCCCTGAAGGCATCAGTGTGGAAGAACGCCTGTAGCCATGCACGACATCCTGTTGTCCGCCCTGCAGCATTATGTGGTCTGTCCCCGGCAATGCGCGCTCATCCATATGGAACAGATATGGACGGAAAACGAGCACACCGCCGCGGGACGCCTGCTGCACGAGTCCGTCCACAGCGGGGAGACCCGGCTGCGGGACGGCGTCAGGATCGTCACAGACCTTGAGCTCCATTCCGCGCGGCTGGGGCTCCGCGGCAAATCTGATGCCGTGGAGCTCCACCGCGACGGCCGAGGATGGCGGCCCTACCCGGTGGAATACAAAAAAGGCTCTCCCCATGGAGACTGTCTGGCGGACAGCATCCAGCTCTGCGGGCAAGCCCTGTGTCTGGAAGAGATGTTTGCCACGTCCATCCCCGAAGGGGCCCTGTTTTACGGCACGCCTCACCGGCGTACGGTGGTGCGGTTCAGCCCGGAGCTTCGGGAAAGAACGGAGCGGACCGTCGCGGCCGTGCGGGAGATGCTGGCAAGCGCCCGGCTGCCCTCCGCACAAAAAAGCGCCGTCTGTTCTTCCTGCTCGCTTGCGGCCTGCTGCATGCCCGGTTCGCCGCCTGCTGTTTCCGTTTATCTGGACAAACTGTGTGAGGAAGAGGGATGAAACGCTATCTGAATACCTTGTTCGTCACCACGCAGGATACCTGGCTCTCCAAACAGGGGGAATGTGTGGAGCTGCACCATGACGGACAGCGCCTTGGGACCATCCCCCTGCATACACTCCAGTCCATCGCCTGCTTTGGCCGGGTAAGTTGCAGCCCGTATCTTTTGGAACATTGTGCGGCACTGGGCGTCACGGTCTCCTGGTTTTCCGAGAGCGGCCGTTTCATGGCGTCTGTCCAGGGCCCGACCAGGGGGAACGTGCTCTTGCGCCGGGCCCAGTACCGCGCGACCGACAGCCCCCGGCAGACGGCCGACCTTGCGCGCTCCTTCCTGATAGGCAAGGTGGCCAACTGCAGGACCATACTCATGCGACAGGCGCGCAACGCCCCTCTTCCGGCCCTGTCCGCCGCCATCGAATCCCTGGGCCATACCCTCAGGCAGCTCCGCCGGGAAGACGACCTGGAGACCCTGCGAGGGCTGGAAGGCGATGCCGCCCGGACATACTTCGGAGCCTTCGATCTGCTCATCCGTCCCCAATGCCGTGCCGGGGGCATGGTCTTTGAACAAAGGAGCAGGCGCCCTCCCATGAACGAGGTGAACTGTCTCCTTTCCTTTCTCTATACCCTGCTTGCCCATGATATCCGCAGCGCGTGCGAAAGCGTCGGCCTGGATCCGGCCGTCGGCTTTCTCCATCGGGAACGCCCCGGCCGGGCAAGCCTGGCGCTGGACATCATGGAAGAATTTCGTCCGTATCTTGCGGACAGGCTGGCCCTGTCGCTCATCAACCGACAGCAGCTGACGGCAAAGGACTTCATCCGCGCACCGTCGGGAGCTGTCACCATGAAGGAAAAAAGCCGAAAAAAGGTCATCGTCGCCTGGCAGGAAAGAAAAAAGGACGACGTGGAGCATCCCTTCCTCCATGAACGCATGGCTGTCGGCCTTGTTTTTTTCATCCAGGCCCGCCTGCTGGCCAGGACCCTTCGTGATGATCTGGAAGCCTATCCCCCCTTTGTCGTGAGGTGATCATGGTCGTCCTTGTCAGTTATGACGTGAATACACAGGATGCCGCAGGCAAGCGCAGGCTGCGCCGCATAGCCAGGCTTTGCACCAGCTGGGGGCAGCGGGTCCAGTTTTCTGTTTTTGAGTGCCTGCTCGATAATGCCCAATGGCAGGTCTTGCGTGCGCAGCTCCTGGACGAGATGGACCCGGAACGGGACAGCTTGCGCTTCTATTTTTTGGGGAACCACTGGCGAAGCAAGATAGAGCATATCGGCGTCAAGGCAGCCTACGATCCGGAAGGTCCGCTGATATTCTGATCGAGGACCTCTATGGGGCGTCTTTTCCCGGCAGGATATCGATGCCTGTTATATATTGATATCATTAAAAAATATATTTCCAGTTTGAAAAAACGTCCTGCCTTTGACCTGAATCTTTTTTCATCCTCGAAAAGGATTTGCTAATCACGGGAATCTACTGGATAAAACATGGAAACAGTCGCACCCCACGCGGGTGCGTGGATTGAAACTCGCGCACGCCCTGGGCATTTCCGATGCCCTGACGGGTCGCACCCCACGCGGGTGCGTGGATTGAAACCTTGATGCGCGGGGAGAGGCCCATGCGGGCGCCCAGTCGCACCCCACGCGGGTGCGTGGATTGAAACCGGCTTCCCGGGCCTTGCCGCCCAGGTCGTCGGGTCGCACCCCACGCGGGTGCGTGGATTGAAACTACTCCGACAACGGCCTCAAGTACCCGCCTAGGGGTCGCACCCCACGCGGGTGCGTGGATTGAAACAGCTCCCCTACCTGCGTATCCAGGGCGGCGAGAATGTCGCACCCCACGCGGGTGCGTGGATTGAAACCTGGCTCCGCTGCTGGACAAGCTCTGGCCGTCCACGTCGCACCCCACGCGGGTGCGTGGATTGAAACGTGAGCTCGTCGTCAAACTTGTGCTCGATAGCCTGGTCGCACCCCACGCGGGTGCGTGGATTGAAACCAGACTGTCCACCCGGCCCGACAGCGCGCTGATGCTGTCGCACCCCACGCGGGTGCGTGGATTGAAACGCCCCGCATGCGCGCGGCCATCACCGCCATGGGCAAGCCGTCGCACCCCACGCGGGTGCGTGGATTGAAACATGTTGGCACTGGACAAAGGCTTTCGTATCAATACGTCGCACCCCACGCGGGTGCGTGGATTGAAACCTCACTCATTTGCTGACCATCTCATCGAACGCCTGGTCGCACCCCACGCGGGTGCGTGGATTGAAACACCAAGGGTGATATCGGAAACCGTAGCTTGCAAGTCGCACCCCACGCGGGTGCGTGGATTGAAACAGGATGTACATTAAACAAAATGGCATGATAGTGAGGGTCGCACCCCACGCGGGTGCGTGGATTGAAACCTCCCTGCTGTGGTGCCTGCTGCTGGCTGTGCTGGTGTCGCACCCCACGCGGGTGCGTGGATTGAAACGCGGAGACAAGCCCGCTGGCGGACGTGACGGCATGTCGCACCCCACGCGGGTGCGTGGATTGAAACAGGCCTGCTGTTCCTGGCTTGCCAGATGGAGGTCGTCGCACCCCACGCGGGTGCGTGGATTGAAACCGTGACGCGGATGGAAAGGCCCAGCAGGGCCGCCAGTCGCACCCCACGCGGGTGCGTGGATTGAAACACGGACGGTCATGGAATTTCTCCCATTGGGCGCGGTGTCGCACCCCACGCGGGTGCGTGGATTGAAACTACCTGCCCGGCTCCGGCGGGAAAAAGATGCACCGATCGCACCCCTCACAGGTGCGTGATTGAAATGGGGAGGCTCGAGCGCAGTTGCAAGCCCGCATGTCATGACGCTCCGTTGCGGATACATGACTTGAAGCTCCCTGCAAAAAAGTACCCGAAAGCTGGCCTAAAAATCAGAACCACCCGCAAAGCGGGTGGTTTGCTCTGGCCCTGTAAGGGCCTGT
>ERZ857982.3170-NODE-3170-length-11558-cov-3.230114_pt1 | contig 11558 bp, 9 predicted proteins | sample MGYA00519955_ERZ857982 | MGnify/ENA primary metagenome ERZ857982 (study PRJEB31778, sample SAMEA3449416) | human gut metagenome | biome: human gut; feature: human-associated habitat; material: faeces | place: United Kingdom | collected 2010/2012 ... | reverse complement strand
GCAGCAGCTTGTCCGTCTCGTCATAGGTCATCAGCACCTCCGGCCAGTGGACCATAGGCGCGGCCACAAAGTGCAGGGTGTGCCGCCCGGTGCAGAGGGTGTCCCCCTCCTTCACCACGCTGATGCGCCCCTCGTACCCGGGGCCGAAGAACTGGGCCAGCATATTCTTGGCGGCGGCGGAGCACACCACGGTGGTCTCCGGGTGCCGCACCAGCAGGTCCCGGATATCGGCGGCGTGGTCCGGCTCCATGTGCTGCACCACCAGGTAATCCAGGGCCCGGCCATTGAGCCCGTGGGCCACGTTTTCCAGAAATACCCGGCACACGGAGGCATCGGCGGTGTCAAACAGCACCGTTTTCCCGTCGGTCAGCAGATAGCTGTTGAAGGATACGCCCCGGGGCACGTCATAGACCCCCTCGAACATAGCCAGGCGGCGTCCGTCGGCCCCCACCCAGGTATAATCGTCATTGACCTTTCTTGTGCAGAACATAAGGATACCTTCTTTCCCCTAAAATCTCGATTATATTATATCCTTTTTATGGCAAAAAATCTGTGCTATATGCAACACTTGTGAAAAAATGCGCCCCGGCCGGGGCGCGTTTTCTCTTATTGGCTGCTACTGATACAGATCCACCACCTTGTGACACGCCTCCAGCAGCAGGCCGTCGAAATAGTCCATGGCATCCTGGGGGATCGTCTCCTCCGGCGGGGCCATCATGCCCATGCTGTAGGTATAGCTGTGGCCGTCGATCACAAAAAACAGCCGCAGCCCATCCTCACTGCATTCCCGGTAAATGGGCACATGCTTGTAATTCTCTCTCAGCGGCGGATATTCCTCGTGCTTCTCCGTATTTCGCAGCGCCAGGATATACACCGGGTATGTGGTCCCGTCATAGATAACTTTCCCGGCCATATCCCAGCCGGTGGGCCGGGCGAAGCGCCCGGTGCTGGACAGATAGATGCTGTACTCCTCCTGCTTCCAGGGCAGGATATCCTCCGGCGGAGCCAGGACCCCCAGCTTTTTCGCCGTCTGGCTCAGCTGCTCATAGCTCTCCGCCGGCTTCTGCAAGGACGGGTGCACCGGCCAGCAAAACACCAGGTCGTATAGGACGACTCCTGCCACAACGGCCAGAATCACCAACAGGACGATTTTTGTAGCTTTTTTCATGATAGGACTCCTTTCCTGTCAGGAATACAGGTCAATGATGTCGTGACACGCCTCCAGCAGCAGGTCGTCGAAGTAGTCCACGGCATCCTGGGGCATCTTCCCGTCGGCGTACACCTGGACGGTGTATATATGGCCGTCAATGCTCAAGAAATACAGCATCGAATCGTCCGATGTGTCCCGGTAAATGGGCGTCATCCGATAATTCTCCCGCAGCGGGACCTCCATGCGCTGGTCGTAGTTCCATTCCCGAGACCCGTAGAGCTCCGTCCAGTATGACGCACCGCCGTATTCCACGGTCCCCGACATCAGAAAAGCCATGGGCTTACTCAGCCGGTCCCGGCCATCCAGCTCCTGACTGTAGAATGTTTCCACCCATGGCAGGACGTTCTCCGGAGGGACCAGCACACCCGTCTTTTCCATATCCTGCCGCAGCTGCGCGTAGCTATCCACGCTTTTCCGGGGTTGGGGATATATCGGCCAGGTCAGCACAGTATACACGATGCCGCCCACAATGGCCAGCAGCACCGCCAGCAGAATAATTTTCTTCCCGGTTCCTCGCTTCATGGCACGTCTCCTTTCCCGTTACTGGTACAGATCCACCACCGTGTGACACGCCGTCCGCAGCGCGTCCTCCACATACGCCGCGTCCTCCTCCGACAGGGTCACATTCTCCGGATAGTGCAGTTGGATGATGTACTCGCTGCCGTCGATACACAGCTGCGCCATATAGAACCCCTGGTTCTGGAACAGGTAAATGGGTACATAGCGATAGCTGTCCCAGCAGGGCGGCAGATCGCCCACGACACCGATGACTCCCACAGAGACCTCCACGTCAAACGTAACACCGCCGCGCTCCATGGTGCCGGATATGGCAAAGCCGCTGACCTTGGCCAGCCGGGAGGGACTGTCCATCCGGAGCTGACGCTCCGTCACCGTCCACGGCAGCAGGTTTTCCCCGGGGACCCGGATATCCGTTTTCTTTTCCACCGTGTCCCGCAGCTGCTCATAGCTTTTCGCCGGTTTCATCCGGGTGGGATTCACCGGACAGACCATGACGGCGTACACGATCACGCCCACAATGGCCAGCAGTACCGCCAGCAGAAGGATTTTCCCGATTTTCTTCCCGGTTCCTCGCTTCATATGGCGTCGCCTCCCTCGCTTTTTTGTCATTTTACCACATTTTCGTCCAATGTGCAAGCACAATTTTCCGTTTGGCGACATAGTGTCGTTTATCCATCTATTTTGCCGCTCACGTCCCGTCAAATTTGCCCAATCTGACGCTTGGTTTGACTTCTCCGGCGGACAATGCTATAATAAAGTGTTGAGTTTTTTCATAGGAGGTGCGGGATATGCGGCAGGAGGACAATCGGCAGCCCATGGGCTCGGAGTCTCTGGGGACCCTAGTCAGCAGCTGGCGGGACGGCACGTTTTCCGAGATCTGGGCCGACTGGAAGTGGATCTGGGGCTATACCAAGCGCTACCGGCGGGCGGTGTGGTTCTATACCATCCTGGGCGTGGCCAGCTCCACCCTGGGCCTGGTGTCCGCCGTGGCCAGCAAATACTCCATCGACATCATCACCGGCTACGACAGCGACCACCTGTGGTTCATCGTCACCGTGATGGTGGCCTCGGCCCTGGTGGGCCTGCTGCTGCGCAGCGTCACCTCCCGCATTTCCACGAAAATCTCCCTCCGGGTGAACAACGATATCCAAGCCCAGGTGTTCGACCGCCTGCTGGGGGCCGACTGGCGGTCCCTGAACGCGTTTGCCAGCGGCGACCTGCTCAGCCGCCTGTCCACCGACGTGGGCTCCGTATCCTCCAGCGCCATCCGCTGGCTGCCGGACCTGATCGTCACGGCGTACACCTTCGCCGCCACCCTGGCGGTGATCCTGCACTATGACTGGGTCATGGCCCTGTTGGCCCTGGCCAGCGCCCCCTTCCTGCTGCTGACGTCCCGCCGCCTGATCCGGGGCATGCGCACCCACCAGCAGGAGGTCCGCCAGGTGGGCAGCCGCCTGATGTCCTACGAGACGGAGACGCTGCACAATCTGGACGCCATCAAGGGCTTCGGCATCACCGGCCGCTATGGCCGGGGCTTCCGCCGCCGGCAGGAGGAGTTCCGCCGGGCCAGCCTGGATTATAATCTGTTCAGCATCCGCACGGAAATTCTCCTGTCTCTTCTGGGCTCCGCCGTCCAGATGGCGGCCTTCGGCTACTGCCTGTATCTGCTGTGGTCCGGCAAAATTCTATACGGCACCATGACGCTGTTCCTGTCCCAGGGGGCCAAGCTCAGCTCCGCCTTCAACGCCCTGGTGCGGACGGTGCCGTCGTTCCTCAGCGCGTCGGTGTCCGCCCGCCGTATCCGGGACCTGTACGCCCTGGAGCCGGAGCCGGTGCTGCCGGACGACGGACTGGACAGCCTGGCCTCCCAGGGCTTCACCGTGGCTGTGGAGGACGCGGGCTACGCCTATGTTCCCCATCAGCCGGTGCTGACCCATGCCGATTTCCGGGCCGCTCCCGGGGAGACCGTGGCTCTGGTGGGCCCCTCCGGCGGCGGCAAGACCACCATGATCCGCCTGCTGCTGGGCCTGATCCGCCCGGCGGAGGGCCGCGCTTACCTCCAGGCCGCCGACGGGCGGCAGGTGGAGGTGAACGCCGGACTCCGCCGCTATTTCTCCTATGTGCCCCAGGGCAACACCCTCCTCTCCGGCACCATCGCCGACAATCTGCGGATGGTGAAGCCCGACGCCTCCGACGCCCAGCTGCAGGCGGCGCTGGAGGCCGCCTGCGCCTGGGACTTCGTCTCCGCCATGGACGGCGGGCTGGACGCCTCCGTGGGGGAGCACGGCCACGGCCTGTCCGAGGGGCAGGCCCAGCGCATCGCCATTGCCCGGGCCCTGCTGCGGGACGCCCCGGTGCTGCTGCTGGACGAGGCCACCAGCGCCCTGGATGTGACCACCGAGCGCACCATCCTGCGGAATCTGACAGCCCGCTACCCCCACAAGACCTGCATCGTCACCACCCACCGGCCCACGGTGATCTCCCTGTGCCGCCGGGTGTACCAGGTGTCCTCCGGCTGCCTCCGCCTGCTGGACTCCGACGAGGCCCAGCGCCTGGCCATGGACTTCTGACCCTTTCCCCGGAACCTGCTGGGTTCCGGGGTATTTTTGCCTTTTTTCTTTCGTTAGGCTAAGGAAAAATTGGGAGTTTGTAACAGTTTCGTTAATAATTGCCCGCCCCTCTTGCGCGCGGCGCTTTAGAATGTTAAAATTCTTTAAAATGTTTTTTACAGTCGTGTAACAACTGACTTATAATGCGCAAGGAGCGATACGATTATGCCCAAATTCAGCGTAAAGAAGCCGCTGACGGTGTTCGTGGCGGTGCTGGCCATTGTGGTGCTGGGTGTGGTGGCCTATCTGAAGATGACCCCCGACCTGATGCCCAACATGGACTTCCCCTATGTGATCCTGGTGACCACCGACCCCGGGGCCAGCCCCGAGACCGTGGAGGCCGACATCACCAAGCCCCTGGAGCAGTCCATGGCCACCCTGGACCGCATCAAGAACGTCACCTCCAGCTCCATGGACAGCGTGTCCATGGTGGTGCTGGAGTTTGAAGACGGTGTGAATATGGACACCGTCAGCGTGGATATCCAGCAGAAGATCAACCAGCTGAAGGGCTCCTGGTCCGACACCGTGGGTGATCCCTATGTGCTGAAAATGAACCCCTCCATGCTGCCGGTGCAGGTGACGGCCCTGTCCTACGACGGCAAGGACATCACGGAGCTGTCCGACTTTGTCACGGATACCCTGTCCCCCAAGCTGGAGGGCATCACCGGCGTGGCCAGTGTCACCGTCAGCGGTACGGTCCAGCATCAGCTCCATGTGATCCTCAGTCAAAAGAAGCTGGATGATCTGTCCCGGCGGCTGTCCGACGCCATTGCGAAGCAGCTGGACGACGCGGCAGGGCAGCTGTCCTCCGCCCGGGGCCAGGTCAACAGCGCCAAGGCCGCCATCCGCAGCGCTGAGGAATCTGCCGTCCGGGACGCCGTGACCCAGGCCCTTACCACCATTCAGGACAGTCTGAAAACCATGCGGGCCAGCCGGGACCAGCTCCAGGCCAACCTCCGGGAGCTGGCGGAGATCCAGGCGGAGAAGGCCCGTCTGGAGGCGGAAAACGCCCCCTACCAGGCCCGTATCGAGGCCATCCGCCACGACCCCTCCATGACGGAGGAGGAAAAGCAGGCAGCCATCGCCGAAATTGAAAGTGACCCCGAATACGTCCGCATCCAGGCGGAGCTGGCGGCGCTGGATCTGCGTATGGCGGCCCTGGGCGTCAAGTGGGACGAGGCCGTCCAGCGGGCCAAGGAGTGGCAGAAGCAGCTGGAGGAGCTGGAAAAACAGCTGCGGGACCTGGAAACCGACGAGGGTGTGGCCAAGCTGGCGGACCAGGTGACCGCCGGGACCCTGACCATGGCCGACGCCGTTACCCAGGTCATCTCCGCCAATATCCAGCTGGACAGCGCCCTGAATCAGATCGACCAGGGCCTCCAGACCCTGGAGGAATCCCGTTCCGCCGCCCTGAGCCAGGCGGACCTGTCCTCCAGCCTGAACCTATCCACCATCACCGCCCTGCTGACGGCCCAGAACTTCTCCATGCCCGCCGGGTATCTGAAGGAGGACGGCGTCAACTATATGGTTTCCGTGGGCGACGCCATCGACACCCGCCAGGACCTGGAGGACCTGGTGCTCTTTGACCTGGGGATGGACGGCATCGACCCCATCCGCATGAAGGACGTGGCCGACGTGGCCATCACCGACAACTCCTCGGAGATCTACGACAAGCTCAACGGCAAGGACGGCGTCATCGTCTCCTTCAACAAGCAGTCCACCTACGCCACGGCGGAGGTGTCCGACAACATCAACAGCCGCTTCCGGGAGCTGGAGGCGGAGTACGAGGGCCTTTCCTTCGTGCCCCTGATGGACCAGGGGGACTACATATACCTTATCATCAACTCCATTCTGTCCTCTCTGGGCTGGGGCGCACTGTTCGCGGTGCTGATCCTGTACCTGTTCCTGCGGGACCTGCGTCCCACCGTCATCACCCTGTGCTCCATCCCCATCAGCGTGATCTTCGCCGTGGTGCTCATGTACTTCTCCGGCGTCACCATCAATATGATCTCCCTGTCCGGCCTGGCCGTGGCGGTGGGCATGCTGGTGGATAACTCGGTGGTGGTCATTGAGAACATCTATCGTCTGCGCGCCAAGGGGGCCACCGTCATCCAGGCGGCGGTGTCCGGTGCGCGGCAGGTGCTGGGCGCCATCACCGCCTCCACCCTGACCACCGTGTGCGTATTTCTGCCCATCGTGTTTGTGGAGGGCATCACCAAGCAGCTGTTCACGGACCTGGCCCTGACCATGACCTATTCCCTGCTGGCCAGTCTCATTGTGGCCCTGACCCTGGTGCCCGCCATGGCCTCCGGCATGCTCCGCAAGGAAAAGCCCCAGAAGCCGGGTCTGCTGGACCGGGTCTATCCCGCCTACCGCAAGGCTGTGTCCTGGTCCATCCACCACAAGCTGGTGGTGCTGGGGGTGTCCCTGCTGCTGCTGGTGGGCTCCGCCGGAGCCACCCTGGCCCGCGGCTTTGCCTTCATGCCCAATATCGACATGAACACCGTGAATCTCACCGTCTCCATGCCCGAGGGCTGCACCCGGGAGCAGGCCGTATCCCTGGCGGATGAGGTGCTGCGCCGGGCTGCCCAGGTGGAAAACGTGGAGACCGTAGGCGCGATGATGTCCTCCTCCGGCAGCTCCGGCGGCATGGACATGACCAGCATGATGTCCTCCGGCGGCGGGGCGTATGACGTCACCGCCTATATCACCCTTACCGAAGGGGCCTCCGGCGCAAAGACCGGACAACAGATCGAGGCCGCCTGCACCGGTATGGACTGCACCGTCACCGCCTCCGGCGCCATGGACAGCTACATGACCTATCTTACCGGCAGCGGCGTCGCGCTGAACGTCTACGGCAGCGACATGGAGCAGATGCAGTCCGCCGCCAAGACACTGGCCGCGAAGCTGGCCACCGTCCCCGGCACGGAAAACGTGTCCGACGGCCTGGAGCAGGCGGCCACCGCCCTGCACCTGTCCGTGGACCGCAACGCCGCCATGGAAAAGGGCCTCACCGTGGCCCAGGTGTATATGGCCGTTGCCTCCGCCCTGACGGACACCGACAGCTCCCTGTCCCTGACCCTGGACGGGCTGGACGTCAGCGTGTCCATCCAGTCCCCGGAGGAAAGCCGCATGACCCGGGAAAAGCTCATGGACCTGGAGATCGACCCCTCTGCCATGAGCGCCATGAGCAGCATGATGAGCGCCGCCTCCGGCAGCGGCTCCATGAGCGGCATGAGCGGCATGTCCTCCGGCAGCACCACCGCCGTCCAGGCGGCGGAGCCCGTCCGCCTGGGCGATATTGCCAAACTGGAGGAGACCGTCAGTCTCAACACCATTCACCGCGACCAGCAGCGGCGGTACATCACCGTGTCCGCCGACGTGGCCGACGGCTACAATGTCACCAAGGTCACCACCGCCGCCCAGACGGCTATTGCGGAGGTAGACCTGCCCCAGGGCATCACCGCCTCCTTCCAGGGGGAAAACGAGGCCATTATGGACGCCATTGAGCAGCTGCTGCTGATGCTGCTGCTGGGCATTGTCCTGGTGTACCTGGTAATGGTGGCCCAGTTCCAGTCCCTGCGCTCGCCGTTGATCGTCATGTTCACCATTCCCCTGGCCTTCACCGGCGGCTTCCTGGCCCTGCTGCTGGCGGGCATCGAGGTCAGCGTGGTGTCTCTGGTGGGCTTTGTGATGCTGGTGGGCGTCATCGTCAACAACGGCATTGTGCTGGTGGACTACATCAACCAGCTGCGGCTGGAGGGTATGGGCCGCCGGGAGGCCATCATCGAGGCCGGCGTCACCCGCCTGCGGCCCATTCTTATGACGTCCCTGACCACGATCCTGGGCCTGGTGGTCATGGCCTTCGGCAAGGATGTGGGCACGGCCCTGATGCAGCCGGTGGCCCTGGTGTGCATCGGCGGTCTGCTGTACGCCACGCTGATGACCCTGCTGGTGGTGCCCTGCATGTATGACATTCTCAGCCGCCGGGACCTGCGGAAGGTCAAGGAGGAGGAGCTGCAGCTCCTGGACCTGTAACATTGTAAAAGAGCCTCCCCGGGTGGGGAGGCTCTTTTTATATCCTTTTGTACCGTTTACCCGTAGTACGCCATCAGCATATCCACCACGGTGCCGTAGCTCTGGGTGCCCCGGGGGTCGCCGCTGCTTTTCAGGAAGGAATCGTACACCTTCTGGGCCGCGTCGTTGACGGGCCCCTCAAAGACCGCCCAATAGGCGGAGTTATCCCGCAGGTCCGCCACCACCGTGTCGGGCAGCAGCACCCGCACGGCCTGCCACGCCTCCGGGTCCGCCCGGTACAGGGCGTTGGAGAGATAGGTAAAGCCCATGAGCCAGCCGGAGTAGCGATAAGCGGCGCTGTCCGCCGTGGTGGAGGCGGCGATGGCAATGAAGTTGCACTCCTGCTCCGAGGCAATGCCCCGCTGATGGGCCATCTCGTGGGCAATGGTGCTGGGCAGATAGCAGGCGGGGCTGTCGATGTTCAGGTTGGCCTCGCCGGTAAAGGGAAAATAGAACCCCGTAAAGTCCATGGCGCTGAGGGCCGTGGAAAACCGCACCCCCTTGGGCACCCGGTCCTCCATCCGCAGGCAGGGAAATGCGTCGTACACGCCGTCGAACACCCGCACGCTGTCGGCAAAGATGTCGTCCCGGCTCTCGGCAAACAGGCCGTTTTCGTCCCGCCGCACCTGACCGGCACAGTCCGCCAGCTGCCGGGCGAAGTATTCCGTCACCTGAGCCAGCTCCTCCGGGGTGGACTCCCGGGCATACACGCCGGACTGCTGCTGGAAGGACTCCGCATAGTAGTTGACGCCCCACAGCAGGCTGAACCCGGCGTACACCGTCAGCACCGAGCACACCGCCGTCAGCGCAAAGCGATACAGCACCCGGCCCCGGCGGCCCTGATCCGTGATCAGCCGCCGGACGGTGGCCCCCATCCACAGCAGGACCACTCCCGCCGCTATGGCGTACAGCAGCTCCGCCACGGAGAAGGACGCCCGGTAGCACACCGACGCCACCGCCCGCTCCAGAGGCATCACCACCTGGCGGCTGACCCAGTTCATCAGCCCCGGCACCGTCCGCAGGGCAAAATACAGACCCAGCACCCCGCACACCGCCAGAAACCAGATGTGCAGGCCCCGGTGCCGCCTGAAAAAGGCCCTCATAGCTCCAGGGGCCGCCCGGTCAGATACATCACCGTCCGCAGGGCAGCAATGAGCCTGCCGCTCTCGTCCCGGATGTCCGTGCGGCTGAAGCCCATGTGGCCGCCCGTTTTCTCCACGGTGCCCACGGCGGTGAGCTTTCCCGTTCCCGCCGCGGCGGACAGGTACTCGATGCTGGAGGACACCGTAAACGTCACCTCCTGCCGCCGGGTCAGCAGGGCCATGCCCGCCGCCACGTCGGCCATGGTAAACAGCGCGCCGCCATGAGGGGTGCCCCAGCAGTTCAGGCTGTCCGGGTGCAGCTCCAGCTCCACGGTGGCGGTGCCGTCGTCCACGGCGGTGACCTTCATATGATTATACTGGCTGAAGGGCTCCGCCCCGGGGCCCTCCGCCGAATGCAGCAATTTCTGTCTCAGTTCTTCGGTCATAGGTCGCTCACTCCGCCGCTGCCAGCAGCTGGCGGGTATATTCCTCCTTCGGGTGGTCAAATATGTCCTCCACCGGCCCCTGCTCCACGATGCGGCCATGGTGCATCACCAGACACCGGTCGCAGATCTCGTAGACCACATTCAGATCGTGGGAGATAAACAGATACGATATGCCCAGCTCCCGGCGCAGCCGGGCGATGAGCTGCAAAATCTGCGCCTGGATGGTCACATCCAGGGCCGACACGGCCTCGTCGGCCACGATGAGCTGGGGGTGCACGATCAGGGCTGCCCCGATGCACACCCGCTGCCGCTGTCCGCCGGACAGCTGATGGGGCAGCCGGTCCCGGCACTCCGGGTCCAGGCCCACCAGCTCCATGGTGCGCTCCACCCGGCGGGCGATCTCCTCCTTGCCGTACTTCCCGTAAATGCGCAGAGGCTCCGCCAGGATCCAGCCCACGGTGCGGCTGGGGTTCAGGCTGCTGGCCGGGTCCTGAAATACCATCTGCGGGCGCTTGGTGTAGTGGGTGATGGTGCCGGTATAGTCCGGCACAAAGCCCAGAATTGTCCGGGCCAGGGTGGTCTTGCCGCTGCCGGATTCCCCCACCAAACCCAGGATTTCGCCCCGGTGCAGCTCAAAGCTCACATCGTACAGCACCTGCTGCCGCTTTCTGCGGCCCACGGTGCCGGAGGGCCGGTACCACACGTTCAGGTCACGGACCTGTAAAACCAGATCATCGCTCATAGCTTCCTCCTTGTGGGGATGGCGGCAATGAGCCGCTGGGTATAGGGGGCCTGGGGGTGGAAGAATATCTGGTCCACCGGGCCGGACTCCACGATGTGCCCCTTCTCCATCACCGCCACCCGGGTGCACAGCTTCCGCACCACAGCCAGGTTGTGGGAGATAAACAGAATGGACATGCCCCGCTCCCGGTTCAGGCGGCGCAGCAGCTCCAGGATCTGGCGGCGGGTGGGGTCGGACAGGGCTTTGAACGTTTTGTCGAACACGCGCGCACCGCTCCTTCCGCTGCTTTTCTTTCGACGCTCGTCTAAATGAATGATATCACAAACGCCGCCCTGCGGCAAGCGCAGAAAAATGCATGGAAGGCCGCCCGCGATGGAAGCGATTCCCAGGTATATTTGCAAAAATTTCAAGGTGCGTAAAGGTGTAAACCTTGCGCGAATTTTTTGTAAAAACGGCGAAAAGTGGAAATGTTTCCCGTTTAAAATCGTCAAAATTCCAACTTGACACTTTGGAATAAACCCGGGGTTTTGTGGAAAGTTTTCAACAGGGTGTTGAAAACACAGTCGAAAACTTCTCTCAAAAAGCCCGCAAATGGGCAAAACAGGCGGGTTGTCAACACTTTCAACAGGGTTTTCAACATTCAATAAGGAAAAAATTACCTTTTACAAAATGTATATGCACCTTTACGAATTCCATTAAACAGTGAACGCCGAAATTTAAAAGAAGAAATTGTTTAAATTGCGCACCGGAGACAAAACTTTCCGTAAGCCCGCGGCAGGCGGGCGGGAAAGGGGGACCGGAATGAAAGGCGTAAACAAGTGTGTGGTGGAAATTGTGGAGCCGCAGGACGAGAGCATCGAACGGGTGCTGGTG
>ERZ857982.3166-NODE-3166-length-11591-cov-3.401266_pt1 | contig 11591 bp, 10 predicted proteins | sample MGYA00519955_ERZ857982 | MGnify/ENA primary metagenome ERZ857982 (study PRJEB31778, sample SAMEA3449416) | human gut metagenome | biome: human gut; feature: human-associated habitat; material: faeces | place: United Kingdom | collected 2010/2012 ... | reverse complement strand
ATATCGGATAAACCCATTATAGCAGATGGATTTATCCGGTGTCAACTGTGAGTTAGCCGTGGGCTCTGGCATTGCTGGTGTCCGGCATCGGAAGGAGCTCCAAGTTGGACAGATCGCTGGTGTCGATGTAGTGGGTGATCTTTCCGTTGAGCCAGAAGTAGATGCTGTCTGCCGTGATGGCATACGGCTGGGGGAACCATCTGCCAATCTTTTCCTGCGGGGCCTTTCCCAGCAGGTTATAGTCCCGGTCCAGCACCCAGAGCGTGCATTGCTCAAAGTCCTCGGTATCCGTAGACCGCACCAGAATATAGTTCCGGGTATAGCAGGGGTTCGCCGTGTATGCCTCCATAGGGAAGCGGACCGTTTCCACGCCTGTGGCCCTGTCGTATTCACACAGGCCGGCATCCGCCTTGAAGTAATACAAAACGCCGTCCTGCTCCATTGCTTGGCTGTTGCGATTGCTCCAGTCGGGAAGGGTTGCTTCCACCCGGCCTGTTTTCAGGTTCCCCAGGGCATAGGTGCATTCACCGGTGACTCCGTTGGCTATTATAAAGAAAAAATCGTCGCCGCAAATGCACGTTCCAACGCTACAGTATGCGAAGGTATAGAGCGGGATATCCTCCTGAAACAACCACCGCCCCTTTCCGGTTTCCAGGTCAAACTGGTAAATGGACATGGACCATTCCGGGTCCGTTTCGATGGCGTCGTACATATAAAACAGAGAGCCGTTGTGGAACAGCAATTCGCCGCTGCCGTGCCGCGCACCATCCACAGCCGTCAGAACCGGCAGCTGCCCCACCTCCCGACGGTTGGCGCCGTCCATATCCATGCGCTGTACTACCGGACCGTTGTTTCCGTAGGTGGTGGTGTAAAGATGCCCGTTCCAGTATCCCAATGCATAGTCGGTGTATGCATTGCAGTTATCGCTGCCATGTCCGCAGTTGGGCTTATTGCACAGGGGGTAGAAGCTCCGGCTGCCCGGCTCGGCGAAGCGGATGATTTGATCCCAGCCCAGGTAATACTGCCCCTGCTCCGTCTCCACAAAAAAGTCGCCCATGTCCTGATAGCGGTATGCTCCCGGCTGGACCTCAAAGTCCGTGGCGGTGGGGACGGCGGGTTTGGAGGCGCAGGCGGTGAGGGCGAGGGCCAGGGCGAGAAGCAGCGAGGGGAGAAGGCGTCGTTTCATAAGAAGAACTCCTTTCTGCGGCGGGCGATATCGGATAAACCCATTATAGCAGATGGATTTATCCGGTGTCAACTGTGAGTTATCCGTGGCTCCTTGCCGTGGGGTCCGCCAGCTGGATCAGCTCCAGGCGGTCCAGGTGGTGGGGGTCGATGTAGTGGGTGATGGTCCCGCCGTCGGCGGAGAAGTAAATGGCGTTGGCAGTGGTGTATTCCAGGAAGGGGAACCGCAAACTGATCTTCTCCAGTTCCAGCTTTCCCAGAAGATTGTAGTCCCTGTCGTATGCCAGCAGGACGCACTGATTAAAATCGGCAGAATCCAGCGTCCGCAGGAAAATATAATCCTTGGTGTAGGACACATCAGCGTAATATACATCCATGGGAACCTTCACCGTCTCCGTGCCGGTGGCCTTGTCGTATTCACACAGGCCGACTCCGGCGCGGTGATAGTACAGCACGTTGTCAAAGTTTACGATAAAACTGTTTTCCCGCTTCCAGTCCTCAAATACCCGCTCGATACGCCCGGTCTCCAGGTTTCCTTCCGCATACGGGCGCTTGCCCTCGGATGTCTGGGGCAGGGGAAAGTAGAGGTACCCATTGCTGATGGACACACCGTCTGCTGGCCAGTCCGTGAGAAGCGGGATATCTTCCTGAAACAGCTGTGTGGTCTCCCCGGTCTCCAACTGGATCTTGTAGACCGGCAGCGCATAATCCGGGTTCGATGTGCAGGGGAATGCCAGGAAGATGAGATAGCCGTTGTCGAAGAAGTAGCTGCCGCCGCCGTTGAAATTACCGCTGAGGTCCTTCTGCTCGGGCAGTTGGGTGATGACCCGGTGATTGGTGCCGTCCATGTCCATCTGAATCAGCTCAAAGTGATCCTGAAGCGTGACACCGTAAAGATGGCCGTTGTAATATCCGAAGGCCACCTCTAAAAACGCATTGCAGTCTGCGCTGGCGTGGCCGCAGTTGGGCTTATTGCACAGGACGTGGAATTCGTGGCTGCCGGGCTCGGCAAAGTGGATCAATCCACCCCCCGACGGGTTCATGTAGTAGTTGCCTTTTTCCGTTTCCACGAAGAAAATATCGACGTCCTGATACCGGTATTCCCCCGGCTGGACCTCAAAGTCTGCGGCAGTGGGTGCGGCGGGTTTGGAGGCGCAGGCGGTGAGGGCGAGGGCCAGCATCATGCATATAAGAAAGAGTGTTTTTTTCATAATATCTCCTGTGATTTTCATGTTTGACATCCAGTCTTTTCACGGTGTGTTTGTGGGTACAGGCGGTGGACCATGGCATCCCTCCTTATGGCGTGGGGGCGGCTTCTGTCCGCGGGAAATGGCTGCATGCGCACGGCCCAGAAGAAACCCCTCTAATATCTAAACGCCTGAAACAGCAATTTGCAACAGAGTTTCCATAAACTTTCTAAAATTTTGTTGAATTAAACATATTGCGAGGGACGAAGTTGTGAATAAAAGCAAGAAAATTGAGGCGTGTACAAGTCGGAGACTATACAAAGTCCCGCATCTTCTCCTCCCGTCGATTTGTTCTGAAACGGCGATTGCGACTCTACTCCCGTATTGCCTTTTGGGCAAAATCCGCCGTACACCGTTTCCGACAGGGGAGGAGCGGCATAGGATGGGATACCCGCGCCGGAGTGCGGCGGGGGAATCCGGATCGTGAGGTGCGCTATGAACTGCATACATAATTCATCCGGCGGCTCCCTGCGGGAGCTGCTGAGCCGGAACGTGGGTCAGTACGCCGCAGCCAGCTTTCTGGTGGGCTCCTGTCGCCTGGTGCGGCAGGAGGGCGTTCTGGAGGAGGTGGGGACGGACTATCTGGTGCTGCGGCAGGGGAGCGCCCGCACCGGGTGCGACCTGTATGCCCTGAAATTTATCGAATTAACGGACAGCGCTGGAACATGACACCGTTGCGCCCGGCATCGGTTTGTGGTATGCTGGGGGCAGTGAGGTGAGGGCATGTACTACGTCTATATGCTGCGGTGCCGGGACGGGAGCCTGTATACCGGCACAGCGGCGGACCTGTGCCGGCGGATGCGGCAGCACGCGGGGGGAGGCTCTGCCTGCGCCCGGTATACCCGGGCCCATCCGCCCCGGGAACTGGCCGGGGTATGGCGCACGGAGCGGCAGGGGGACGCTCTGCGGCTGGAATACGCCGTGAAGCAGCTGACCCGGCGGGAAAAGCTGGCCCTCCTGCAGTGTCCGGATACGGCGGCGGAGCTGGTTTCCGGCGGGGCCGTGTTTGAGCCGGTGCTGGGGGTGACGCTGGATATGTGCCTGGAGGGAACGTTTCATGGATAAGCTTTACGCCGCCCCTATGGAGGGGCTTACCGGGTATTTGTGGCGGCAGGTCCACGCGGAGCTGTTCGGTCCGGCGGACAAATATTTTACGCCGTTTCTCTCCCCCAACGCCACCTGTACCTTCCAGCGGAAAGAGCTGGATGAGATCGACCCGGAGCACAACCGGGGAATCAACGTAGTGCCCCAGCTGCTGACCAACCGGGCAGAGCATTTCCTGTGGGCTGCCCGGGAGCTGTATGACCGGGGCTTTCGGGAGGTGAACTTCAACCTGGGCTGTCCGGCAGGTACCGTGGCCGCCAAGCGGAAGGGGGCGGGCCTGCTGGCCTATCCCCAGGAGCTGGACCGGTGCCTGGAGGAGATCTTTGCGGGATTGCCCCGGGGAATGACGGTGTCCGTCAAGACCCGGATCGGGAAAAACGACCCCGGCGAATGGCCGGGGCTGCTGGAGATCTATCGGAGGTACCCTCTGGCGGAGCTGATCGTTCATCCCAGGCTCCAGAAGGAATTTTACAAGGGAACGCCCCACCGGGAGGCTTTTTCCACCGTCTCCGGCCCCTGGCCGGTGGTGTATAACGGCGATATATGGACGGCGGAGGACGCTGCGGCGCTGTCCCGGGACTTTCCCGGGACAGATGCGGTAATGCTGGGCCGCGGACTCATGCGGGACCCCAGCCTGCTGCGGCAGCTGCGGGGCGGCCCCGCCGCCTCGGTCCGGGAAGTCCGGACGTACCATGACCGGCTGCTGGACGCCTACCGGCAGCGGCTCTCCGGCGATCTGCCGGTGATGCACCGGATGTGGGAGCTGTGGACGTACCTGGCCGCCGGGTTCGACGGGGCGGAGCCGTATCTCAAGCGGATGCGCAAGGCGAAGAATTTATCGGAATATCAGGCCGCGGTGGACGCACTGCTCCGGGAGCAGCCACTGGTATACAGCAAGGAGGGATGACCATGCGTCTGCTGATCGCGGAGGATGAGGCAGACTTGGCGGAGGCATTGACCGTTTTTTGAGAAAAAATCATTTTTCGGCGGACGCCGTCCACAACGGGCGGGACCATTGCCTTTACGGCGCAGCTGCGATAAAAAAACGCTTATGGAAACGTTAGAAGGTGAAAAGCGTGTATTTTGCATACGGAGAAGCCGAAGCTTCCTATTTGCGGCAAAAGGATAAGCGGCTTTGCCAGGTCATTGACCGCATCGGGCATATCGACCGCCCAGTGGATACGGACTTGTTTTCATCCGTCGTTCACCACATCATCGGGCAGCAGATCTCCACCAAGGCACAGGCGACCATCTGGCAGCGGATGCAGGATGCACTGGGCACCGTCAATGCCGAGACCATCCTGACAGCAGGTGTTCCCAAGCTGCAGGGACTGGGTATGACCTTCCGCAAGGCAGAGTATATTACGGATTTTGCCGAAAAAGTCCATACGGGCGCATTTGATCTGCATGCTGTGGAGCACATGAGCGACGAGGATGCGATCCGGGAATTAAGCAGCCTGAAGGGCATCGGCGTCTGGACGGCAGAGATGATTCTGCTTTTTTGTATGCAGCGCCCGGATATTTTCAGCTATGATGACCTTGCCATCCAGCGCGGGCTGCGCATGGTATATCACCATCGCAGCATTGACCGCAGGCTGTTTGAAAAATACCGCCGTCGCTTTCACCCCTATTGCAGCGTGGCAAGTCTGTATCTCTGGGCTGTGGCAGGCGGCGCAATCCCGGAGATGAAGGACTATAAGCCGAGCAATAAAAATAGAGGCAGCTTTTGAAGCGAGGTGCAGATCATGATATTTGTGCAGCATTACGATTCACCGCTGGGCGGCATCCTGCTGGCAGCGGACGGAATCGGACTGAGAGGTCTGTGGTTCGACGGACAGAAATACCTTGCCCGTGATCTGCCCGCAGAGCGTATCGGGCAGGATACATCCGCCCTTGCAGAAGCCAGGCGTTGGCTGGACATTTATTTTGCTGGCAGCCAGCCGGATTTTCTGCCGCCGCTGCACCCCGTCGGCACCGCGTTCCGGCAGTCCGTGTGGGAAATCCTTTTGCAGATTCCCTACGGAAGGACTACGACCTACGGCGAGATCGCACGGCAGCTTGCTGAAAAGCAGAAGCTTCCCCGGATGTCTGCGCAGGCGGTCGGCGGTGCGGTGGGTCATAATGAGATATCCATCATCATTCCCTGTCACCGTGTGGTCGGCACAAACGGCAGCCTGACCGGATACGCCGGGGGTATTGACAAAAAGAGAAAGCTGCTGGAATTGGAACATACCGATATGACCGGATTTTTCGTGCCGAAAAAGGGCACTGCACTTTTTTGACAAGCTGAAGGGGCGGCGTGACTTCGGTCACGCCGCCCCTTGAAAACACAAGGCTTTCCTCATTCTTGGATTTTACTGCTTTACGCCCACCAGGCATTTGGCTCCGGCGGATTTTTATGGGCAGCTTTATGCGAGAATGTCCGTCAGGTCGTCGAATACCTGGGACTTGGTGACCACCACCACATGGTCTCCCTCCTGAATCGTGGTGAGGCCGCCGGGAATGATGGTTTTGTTTTCCCGGGCAATGGCGGCCAGCAGAACGCCCTTTTTCAGGGCCAGGTCCTTCAGAGGCTTGTCCAGCACCGAGCGGCTGGAGGCGGTGGCGGTGAACTCCAGAGCCTCCACGGAGCCGTCCAGCATTTTATACAGGCTCTCCACAGTGCTGCCCTGGGAATTGGCCAGAGCCCGGACATAGCGGGTGATCTGGTTGGAGGTCAGATCCTTGGGACTGATGATGCTGCCCAGCTTTGTCTCCTGCACCAGGTCCATGTAGTTGGGCCGGGTCATTTTGGCCAGCACCTTGGGGACTCCCGCCCGCTGGGCCGTCAGCGCCATCAGCAGGTTCTCCTCGTCCCGGTCCGTCAGGGCCACGAAGGCGTCGGTCTCAAAGATGTTCTCGCTGTCGATCAGGTCTGCGTCGGTGCCGTCGCCCTCAATGATCATGGCGCCGGGCAGGGAGGCCGACAGACGCAGGCACTTGTCGTGCTTCATCTCGACAATGCGGACCTTGGTATTGCTGCGGGCCAGCTCCCAGGTCAGGTACATGGTGATGCGGCTGCCCCCCAGAATGGATACGTTCTTCACTCTTTGCAGGGTGCGGCCGATGCCCCGGAGCATTTTTTGCAGCTCTGCCTTGGTGCCCACCATATAGAGCTTGTCCCCGCTGCGGGGCACGAAGGAGCCGTCGGGGATGATAAAATTGTCCCCCCGGTGGGCGGCACAGATCAGCACCTCCGCCAGGCGATTGCGGTGGAAATCGTTGAGGGACACCCCGGCCAGGGTGTCCTGCTCCGTTACCTGAAAACCGATCATATCGATGCGGCCTCCGGCAAAAGGCTCCACGGAAAAGGCCGCCGGGAAGCTCAGGATCCGGGCGATCTCCTGGGCCGCCCCCAGATCGGGGTTGATGAGCATGTCCAGGCCGATCTCCCGCTTGAGCATGGTGTCATCCCTGCGATACTCGGGGTTGCGTACCCGGGCGATGGTGTGCTTGGCCCCCAGCTTTTTGGCGATGAGGCAGCACACCAGGTTTGTCTCGTCCAGATTGGTGACGGCAATGACCAGGTCCGCGCTGCGGACCCCGGCAGTGTCCAGCACGCTGATGCTGGCTCCATTGCCCTCCACGCACATGACGTCCAGGGTGCTGTCGGCCCGGTGCAGGGCTGCGGCGTCGTCATCCACGATGGTGATGTCGTGATCCTCTACCGCCAGCTGCCGCGCAATGGCATAGCCGACCTTGCCGTTGCCTACGATGATGATTTTCATGCTTGCTCCTCTCCGCTGCCCGACGGCAGCCGGCTGCGCCTGCGGCGCAGGATAACGGCGCTGTATTCCGCGCCCATGATCAGCACCGTGCCGCTCATATACAGCCACAGCAGCACCACGACTATCGTGGCGATGGAGCCGTACAGCACGGAGTAATTGGCAAAATGCTCCACATAATAAGAAAACGCCAGGGACAGGACCATCCATGCCGCCAGAGAGATGCCTACCCCGGGAGCAACTTCCTTCAGGGGACGGCGCTGGCCCTGGGCCAGCATATACAGCACCGTCAGCATCAGGAACATCACTACGCCCAGAACGATGAAGCGCAGATAGCTCCACAGGTCAATGAAGCCCTGCGGCAGGGCAATGAGCCCGGACACGAACTCCAGGGCCCGGCGGCCCACCGTCACCAACAGCAGTGTCAGCCCGATGGAGAGGATCAGCCAGACGGTAAACAGCAGAATGGCCAGCTGGTTCAAAAGCATCTTCCGGGGCGGACCCACGTTGAAGGCCTTGCGCAGGGAGTGCAGCAGGCAGCTGGTGGCACGCATGGGGAACCAGATGGAAAAGACCAGACTGAACCACAGCAGCTGGCGGCTGGCGTTGGCGGATACATATATTAAATACGCCTCCAGCACCGAAACCACGTCCGCCGGGACCAGCTGGGACAGAAACTGAGAAATGCTGTCCACATCCAGCTTCAGAATGCCCAGCAGCGTGCTGACAAACACCATCAGCGGAAACAGGGCGAACAGCAGATAATACGTCAGCGCTGCGCTGTCGCGTCCCACGTCATGCAGATAATACCGGCGCACCAGCTGCACCGCCACTTGCCCCGCTGCGGTGCGGGGCAACCATGTCTTTTTCACAGGAGTCATCCCTCCTAATTCCTATACAGTGTACCACATAGCGGCCAAAATGAAAAGAGAAATTTGTCCTGTTGGCTTTCGACGGTCCTGTTTATCAGATTTTTGTAAAAATTTTATATGTTTTTTTGTATTTCCCTCTTGCGAGTTCTCGTTTGCTTTGATATAATCATTTCATCCAGAGAGAAAGTCGTTTCTGGAATCTACAGTAAAGAGGGTCGAATTATGGACAAACTTACCAACATCGTACGGGACGAAATTTCCCGCCAGTACAAGAGCGTTCGGCAGTTCGCTTTTGCGGTTGGCATTCCTCTGTCCACCATCAACAGCGCGCTGCACAACGGCATCGGCGGTTCCTCCTTTGACACGGTGGTCCAGATCTGCCGCACCCTGGGCATCTGCGCTCTGGGCGAGGAGAACATCCACCTGACCGAGGATACCCAGCGGATCCTGGATCAGTATGCCAAGCTGGACGATTACGGACGCCACACCATCTCCTCCGTGATGCAGGTGGAGTATGACCGCTGCACCAAGACGTTTGAGGACAGCTCCGAGCTCCGGGGCGGCTACTCCAGCGTCAACCTGTCCGCTCCCATTGCCAATGACGAGCCCGTCTCCATGAACGTGCTGGCCAGCCGCGAGGACTGAGCGGATCACATCATTCGTCGGTAAACAGCATAAAAAGAGGGTCTTCGACAGGGGTCGGAGACTCTCTTTTTATACGTTTCCACCAAAAATGCGTGTGATTTTTGGCGATTTTACGGAAGATTACGGTTGAAATTCCACGGTGTATCTGATATAATACAGTGTAATTGGCGGAACAGCGGCATTTTGCCCCGGGAGATTCTCGCGTTCGCGCCACCTTTTCAGATGGGAGAAAGATGCATGAAAGCAACAAGAAAAACCGGCACCTGGCTGTGGGCGCTGCTGGCAGCCGCAATACTGACGGCGCTGCTGACGGCCACAGCCTTTGCCGGAGGCAACGATTTCCGCTGCTGGACCGTGGACGCCCGGCAGTGGACCAACCAGGGATACCGTTCCGAAAAGGATGGGGTATGGTATCTGTTTCTGCCTGCCGACGAGAGCCTGGCGGACACGGTGCTGTCCTTCAGCGGCAGCGTGACGGCAGCTTCTGCCGGGACACTGGACCGGGAGCATGGCACCCTTATCGGCGCGTTTGCCGCCAGCGACCGGGTGACCCTGACGCTGGACGGCGGTAAAACGGTGCAGATCTGTGCGAAGCAGAGCAGTCTGCCCAGCTTGCGCCTGACCCTTAACGGTACCACGCTGGAGCAGGTGCACCGGGACAAGAACGTGAAATATCCCGGCAACGACCTGGTGCTGACGGACGGCGACGACGTTCTCACCGGCACCGTGGAGCTCAAGGGCCGCGGCAATTCCACCTGGAGGGAATATGCCAAGAAGCCCTATCAGATCAAGTTCAGCAAGAAAACCTCCGTGCTGGGCATGCCTGCGGCCAAGAAGTGGATCCTCCTGGCCAATGCTTCTGACGACAGCATGATCCGCACCCGCCTGGTGTATGATGCGGCGGAGCAGATGGGCTTTCCCTATGTGACGGAATATAAATATGTGGACCTGTGGGTGGACGGCGAGTATCTGGGTGTGTATCTCATCGGCGAGAAGGCCGAGATCGGCAAAAACCGCCTGAATCTGCAGGATCCTGCCGGGGCCATGTTTGAGCTGGATAACGGCTTTGCCACCGACGAGGACCACTATTTCTTCGAGGGGCGGCTGAACAGCTACTTTGCTCTGAAGGAGATCGTGGAGGAGGATGACGCGCATATTGCCCAGGCCATGAGCAATTTCCAGACCGCCATGACCCGCTTTACTACGGCGCTGACCTCAGAGGGTTGGGAAAATCTGTCCTTGGCCCAGCTCAACCGCATGATCGACGTGGACTCCCTGGCCCGGTACTATCTGATGAACGAATACGTCCTCAACGGCGAGGGATTCTTTACCAGCTTCTTCTGGTATCAGGACGGCGCGTCCGATGTGCTGCATGTGGGTCCTCTGTGGGACTTTGACACCTGCATGGGCAACAAGCAGGAGAAGGTCACGGACTACAACGCCTGCGATACCTCCGTGCTCATGAAGAAGATGCTGAACATCCCGGCCTTTTATCAGCGGGTGCAGGAGCTGTATGCCCGGTATGAGCCGGTGCTTACCGGCATGGCCGGGCAAATTGACGGCCGGAAGGCCGAGATCGGCGTCTCCGCCGACCTGAATTACCTCCGCTGGAACACCCTGGGCACTGCAAACCCCAAGCCCGGCGGTATGCCCTTTGCTCCCACCTATGACGAGGCACTGGACCGGGTGCGTACCTGGCTCAATGGCCGCGCAGGGGCGTTCACGCCTGCCGTGCGTTCCCAGCAGCTGGGCTATTACTTCAACACCGCCCGCACAGTGATGTATCTGACCTATTCCGCCCCCCAGCAGACGGCCCTGCGTTTCGCTGTGTGGGGTGAGCAGGACGGGCAGAACGACCTGCACTGGTATCAGGCCAAGAAACAGAATGGCCGCTGGGTGGCCGAGGTGCCTCTGATCAACCACCAGGAGACCGGCACCTATATGGTCCACATTTACAACCAGAACGGCCTGCCCCAGGGACTTCTGGACCACGGCACCGTGGTGGTGGACAACCTGGTCCAGCCGGAAAAGCCCGCCCTGAAGGCGGCGCTGTCCGCTGACGGACGGTATCTGAACCTGACGCTTACCGGCGGCAGCGACCTGGCAAAGGTGTGGTTCCCCACCTGGAGCCAGAAAAACGGTCAGGATGACCTGCAATGGTACGAGGCGGTGAAGCAGGCGGACGGCAGCTGGACATATTCCGTGCTCCTGAGCCGCCACAACACCACCGGCACCTATTTCATTCATGCCTACGGCAATAGCAAGCAGAATCTGGTGGCCCATACCACCGCTTATGTGGAGAAGATTCCCGGGCCGGAGATGAAGGCCGCCGTGTCCGCTGACGGGCGGTATCTGGACGTAACGCTGACGGGCCGCAGTGATCTGAGCCGGGTGTGGTTCCCCACCTGGTGTCCCTCTGCGGCCATACGCTGCACCAAGGCCTCATTGCCAGGGATCTGCTGGCCGATGAGGAAAAAGGTGGCCACCGCGCCCCGCTCCTTTAATCCATCCAGGAGGCGACCTGTAGTGTCCGCCCGGGGGCCATCGTCGAAGGTCAAAGCCACATATTTCGCCTCTTCTGACGCGGCAGTCTCCGCCTGGATCTCCGCGTTGCCCACGGCAGGCGCAGCTTCCCCATTTTCCCCTGACGGAGCCGTCAGAAAAGCCAACACAAACAGCATGAGAATCAAACCCTTCCAGCGCACACAAACAGCCTCCCTTTCCCATTGACAGGGATAGTTTGCGGCGCCTGTGGGAAAATAACCGGAGCAGGA